>Ga0137363_10000148_pt1 | contig 36189 bp, 24 predicted proteins | sample MadtaG_FD_104800 | JGI IMG/M metagenome (GOLD analysis project Ga0137363, IMG submission 104800) | Vadose zone soil microbial communities from Angelo Coast Range Reserve, California, USA - Mad1_115_16 metaG | ecosystem: Environmental > Terrestrial > Soil > Vadose zone | place: USA: California...
CCTGACGGTCGCCGACGCCAGCACCTCTTGGGGCCGCGCCGCCGCAGCGATTCGCGCGCCGGTATGCACGGCGATGCCGCTGACCCTTGATCCCGCGATCTCGCATTCCCCGGTGTGAAGCCCCGCCCGAACCTCGAGGCCGAGCTGGTGGACCGCGTCGCGGATGGCGCAGGCGCAGCGGATCGCTCGCGCGGGGCCGTCGAAGATGGCAAAGAGACCGTCGCCCGCCACGTCGACCTCCCGCCCGCGGAACCGTTCGAGCTGCCGGCGGGCGACGCCGACATATCCGTCGAGAAATTCCCGCCAGCGCCGGTCACCGACCGCTGCCGCCCGCTCGGTCGAGCCCACAATGTCAGTGAACATCACGGTGACGAGCACGCGATCCGGATCGGGGCCCGATCGCGCGCCAGTGACGAACTCTTCGATCTCGTCGATCAGCAGATCGAGGGTCTCCTGATCGAAGGCTTGGAGCAGATGGTCGTCGCCCGGAAGCTCGACATACCTGGCGCCGCGGATGTGCTGCGCCAGGTAGCGTCCGGCCTCGACGGGGACGGCCCTGTCCCCGACGCGATGGAGAATCAACGTCGGTGCCTGAATCGCTGGCAGAACGTGCCGGACATCGATCCCGCAATTGGCCCGCATCAGTGCAAGGATGGCACCAGGGCTGGCCGAGGCGCGCTCCAGCCGGCCAAACCACTGAACGAACGCCTCATCGTCTTGACGGCTCGGTGCGTTGATCGGGACGAGCACGCCCTGGCCCCAGTGGATCTCGATCTGGCGAAGGAATTGGTCCCATCGCTCCTGGTTCACGGCCCACGGCTCGGCCGTGATGGAAGCGAAACTGCCGCACAGCACAAGGGCCGATGTCCGCTCCGGGTAGGTGGCGGAGAACATCAGCGACATCGGCCCGCCTTCCGACCAGCCAAAGATCGTTGCCCGCGGGGAGTCGGCCGCGTCCATCACGGCCCGCACATCGCCGATGCGCTCTTCGACGGTCTGCTCGCCGACACGATCGGAGAGCCCTTGGCCACGTTTGTCGAAGACGATGACGCGAGCGAAGGACGTTAGTCTCTTCAGCAGGTACTGGTTGATGGGGAAGTCCCAGTAGAGCTCGACGTGGGAAAGCGTTCCTGGGATGAGAACGAGATCGCGCGGCCCGTCGCCAAAGACTCGGTAGGCGATGTGGACGTCGCCGCTCCTGGCGTATTTGATGTCATTCCTCATGGGCGGCGTCTCTCCCAAATCCCGCGAACGAGTGCGGTTTCAGGCTCATCATCCCAAGCCCGGACGGTGCAGCATAGCCCGGCGAGGCCCTCGTCGGGCTAGGAAAGCATGGACGAGGGCGGCACCTCCGCCTCGTGCAAGTGCTCCCCGATGCGCGCCCGATCGCCGAGCGGGTTATGCTTCTCTCAGCAGACTCACAGGTCTGAGTTCCAGAAGAGGTCGAACGCCCGCATCGCGGGATCGGCGAAAATAGATGACAGAGTAGCTCCCAAGTGACTGAAACGGTACACTGATCTTGTGCCCCGTCAATCGCGTTCGCGAGTCGCAGCCCCGACACTGATGCACCCACCAAGCGGCCCGCCACGTAGGTTTGACGTCCCCCCGAGCCGTGCTATAAAGAACAGTCACCGGCGAACCAGCAGCTGACGCGAGCCCCGGACTAGAACCTTGGTGGCGGCCCACCCGTCTTGAGATCAGGTAGGCATATGAACGACGTCGTCTCTTCGCAGAGCCTGGAGGCCCCGCGTCATCAGTCTGCGCGTTGGCTCAAGCTGGCCATCGTCGTGACGCTCTGCGTGGGCGGCCTCGCCTCCGTCGCCTACCACGAGCTCCGTACGTCGGCCATCCAGTCGTGGCTGCTCTCGCGCTACGCGGCAAGCCTCTCGTACGAGATCAAGCCCGGGCCGAGCCCTAGCATCGCCTTCCCGCGCGGCGGTCCCTTCGACGCCCAGCGAGGCTACCCACGACTCGGCGATTTCAGCCGACGGCTCGCCTCCGCCGGATACACGGTGGCCGAGCAGGCGCGCCAGAGCGCAAGAACAATCCGCTTCGTGCGATGGGGTGTGACGCCGCCCTACCGCGAGCCGGCCGTGGCGGGACTGGTCGTCCGTGACTTCAGGGGCGAGTCGCTCTACGACGCTCGACCGCGGGACGTGCTCTTCCGGGACTTCGAGGACATCCCGGCCCTCATCGTGAACACGCTCCTGTTCCTGGAGAACCGCGAGCTCACGAGCCCGACGGATCCCGGTAGCAATCCCGCCATCGACTGGCCGCGGCTCGGCAAGGCGGGCAGCCTCTACGTGGTGCGCGGGATGGGGCTGCCCGTCCGCTCCGAGGGCGGCAGCACCCTGGCCGTGCAGCTCGAAAAGTACCGCCATTCGGCGAGCGGCCGCACCGCCTCGCCGCTCGATAAGCTGCGCCAGCTCACGTCGGCGAGCCTGCGAGCGTACCGCGATGGCCCCGACAGCACGGCGAGCCGCCGCGAGATCGTGCTCGATTACCTGAACACCATGCCCCTAGCCGCCGCCCCGGGCTACGGCGAGGTGCACGGGCTCGGCAACGGGCTTCGCGCGTGGTTCGATCTCGATCTCGACATCCTGGAGGAAGCGCTCGCCGCTCCCAGTACGGGCACCGCGAAGGCCGATGCCTACAAGCACGTGCTCGCCCTCCTCTACGCGGTCCGTGCCCCTACCCGCTACCTGGTGGATGACCAGACGCTCCTCGAGAAGAAGATCGACGCCTACGGCGATCGGCTCCTGAAGGCCGGGGTGATCGATCGCGAGCTCCACCGTGCTCTCCGCGACGTCCCCCTGCGCTTCGGCGGCCGCGTCGACCAGCCGCCGATTGACTTCGCCGAGCGCCGCGCCTCCACCGCCATCCGCGAGGACGTGCGACGTCTCCTCGGGGTGCGGAGTCTCTACGAGATGGATCGCCTTCATCTCGAGATCGAGAGTACCATCGACAGCTCGCTGCAGGCGACCGCCACCAGGCTCTTCCGCCAGCTCGGGGACAAGGCCTTCGTGGACGCCCGCGGCCTCCGCGCCGAGCACCTGCTCCTGACCGGCGACCCGCAGCGCGTGGTCTACAGCCTCCTCCTCTTCGAGCGGACGCCGTCGGCCAACCTGCTGCGCGTCCAGGCGGACAACCTCGATCGTCCCTTCGACATCAACTCGGGGATGAAGCTCGACCTGGGTAGCACGGCCAAGCTCCGCACCCTCACGCACTACCTAGAGGTGGTAGCGGGCCTGCATCAGGAGCTCGCGGGTCTCGACCCTGACGCTCTCGGCCGGCGGGCCGCGGAGGCGCGTGACCCCATTACCCGCTGGGCCGCCGAGACGCTGGGCAAGACGCCCGCGCTCGATCTCGATACCTTCCTGGCCCAGGCGCTCGCCCGCAAGTATCCCGCCCATCCCTACGAGGCGTTCTTCACGGGTGGGGGGGTGCACAGCTTCGAGAACTTCGATCCCGACGACAACGGCCGCGTGCTCCAGGTGCACGAGGCACTCGCGCACTCGACAAACCTCGTCTTCATCCGGCTAATGCGCGACCTGGTGCGCTTCCACGAGGCGCGCCTGCCCTATGACAAGCAGGCCGTGCTCGAGGATCCCAACCACCCGGAGCGCCGCCGCATGCTCGAGGAGATGGCCGACAAGGAGTCGCGGCAGTACCTCGCGCGCGCCCACGCGAAGTACCAGGGGCTCGAGACCAGTCTCGTGCTCAAGCGCCTCCTCGGCGAACGCGTGAGCTCGCCTCGCCACCTCGCCATGGTGTTCTTCGCCTGGCACCCGGGCGGCGATGGCGAGGATCTCCAGCGTTGGTCTGATGCACTGGGCCACCCGGTGACGGCCGAGGACGCCGCGAAGCTCGTGCGGGCGTACGGCAGTCCGAAGCTCACCCTCCTCGACTACGGCTATCTCCTCGGGCGCCATCCGCTCGAGGTGTGGTGCGCCGGCGAGATGAGCCGGACGCCGTCGATCACATGGGACGAGCTCGTGGCGCGAAGCAGCGAGCCGCGGCGGCTCGCCTCGACGTGGTTGCTCCAGGAGCGCCAGCGCCACCCGCAGGATCTCAGGGTGCGGATCCAGATGGAGCAGGACGCCTTCGCCCGCATGACACCCTACTGGCGACGGCTGGGCTTCCCCTTCGAGCAGCTCGTGCCCTCGTACGCCACGGCCATCGGCAGCTCGGCCGATCGTCCCGCCGCGTTGGCCGAGCTCATGGGCATCATCGCCAATGACGGTGTCCGCCGCGCCACCTCGCCCATCCAGGGGCTACGCTTCGCGTCGGACACGCCGTACCACACCGTCTTCCAGCCCGCGCCGGGCTCGGGGGAGCGTGTGCTGCCCGTGCCCGTGGCGCGGGCATTGCGCCGGGTGCTGGCCGAGGTGGTCGAGAGCGGCACGGCCCGCCGTGTGGCCGGCGCCTTCCAGGAGCCCGGGGGCAAGCCCATCGTGGTGGGCGGCAAGACAGGCTCGGGCGACAATCGCTTCGATACCTTTGCGGGCCGCGGGCGGCTCATCTCCTCGCGCCCCGTGAGCCGCACGGCCGCCTTCGCCTTCTACATTGGCGACCGCTACTTCGGCATAATCACCGCGTCCGTCGCAGGCAAGGCAGCGGGGCAGTACCAGTTCACGAGCGCGCTCCCGCTGACCGTACTGCGGCTCCTCGCGCCCCAGATCAACGCCCGCGCTTCGCTCGACGTGGCGACCAAGCCCGTCGCACCTCCCACTGCGCAAGCTCAGGATCGACTCACCCGCTAGAGACGCCTGCCCTCTCCTGCGGACGCGGAGCCATCGACAACCCACCCGTCAGGAGCAGTGCGTCCATGCGTTCTGCGGCGACTGTTGCAAGCGCATCCCCAACCTGTTCGGGCTTTGCTATCTCGAGAAACAGGACGTCGATTCCGAGTATCCGACCGGCGTCTCGTATTTCCCGAATGATAAGGTCGGACTCAAGAAGCGCCGATTCGCTTGACGCTCGGCTTTACCTTCGCGCAACAATTGGACGAGCTTTCCGATCGGGGTTCTCGTTCACAACCTGCCTAACCGCGCCTACCTGGACTGGCTCTCGGAAATCTGATATGCGACTGAATCCCATCCAGTTGACTTCTCGTCTTACAGTGAGAGAGTCTTCTCACCGGCTGAAGCGGTTCCGTTCCTTCCCGGCGTGCCATCCACCGGCAAGTCGTTCGAGATCGAGTTTGTGATTGTCGTCGAAGTTCGCGACGGCAAGATGGTCGCCGGGCGCATCTATTGGGACCAAATCGCGGTCTTACGGCAGGTCGGCTTACTGCAATAAGAACCGAACAATCGTTGGCGGGAGCAGAGGAGGGAGCAGACAAGGTCGATGAAGTTTGCATTCGCGGTAGCGATCGTCGCAGCCATGTTGTTGGTTCCGGCCCTGGGTCATGCGGCGGACGAGGCGAAAGCCTTCCCGGTTGACGTGTGGGAGCCTCCGTTCAACCAGCAGCGGCAGCATATTCGCAAGCAGTACATGCCGTTGGCGCACGCGAGCAAGCAGTGGCAGCTGTGCGCATCGATCCCCCATCTGAAGGACGACTACTGGCTGGCCGTCAACTCCGCCCTGATCCAGGAAGCGCGGCGTCTGGGCGTGCGCCTGAATCTCTTCGAGGCTGGCGGTTATGAACACCTGGATACGCAGAAGCGTCAGATCGCCGAATGCATGAGCAAGGGGGCCGATGGTCTGATCGTGGGAGCGATTTCAGCGGATGGCCTCAACGATCTGATTGACTCCTACGCCGGGCGCGGCATCCCGATCGTCGACCTCATCAACGGGGTGAGCTCCAAGGCTATCGCGGCGCGGGCGGCGGCGGATTTCTATGACATGGGGTTCGCGGCTGGACAGGCTCTGAAGAAGTTGGCCGGCGCGGACGGGAGGCCTGCTCGTATCGCATGGTTCCCAGGACCCAGGGGGGCCGGCTGGGTGGCGGCGGGCGATGCGGGCTTCCGCGCAGCGGTGAAGGGCGCGAAGATAGTCATCGTCGAGACAAGCTTCGGCGACACCGGGCTCGCGGAGCAGACAAAGCTGGTCACGGCCGCCCTCGACCAGCACAAGGATCTGGACTACATCGTGGGGACGGCCGTCACCGCAGAAGCCGCGGTGCCCGTGCTGCGCGCGCGCAGGCTGTCGGCGAAGACCAAGGTGCTATCGTACTATTTCGGCGCGGGAGTCTATCGAGGCATTCAGCGCGGGACCATCGTCGCCGCGCCGACCGACCAGCCCGCCATTCAGGCGAAGCTCTCCGTCGATCTGATGGTTCGCGTTCTGGAGAAGAAACACTACCTCCGGCACGTCAGTGCCACCGTGATATTGGTCGATAGCGGAAGCCTGCCGAAGTTCGACCTCAGCTCGAGTCTGGAGCCTCCAGGCTTCCGCCCCATCTTCAGCACGACCGAGTAGCGTCGGCATGCTCCCTGCCTCTCCACGGCTCGACACGGCGCCGGTCCAGCGGACGAGAAGATACACGTGGCTGCTCGCCTTGGTGATCGCGGTAGGGCTCGGCGGGTCACTCGCGATCAGCTATACGCTCTACCGCACCGCTGAACGCCAGTGGATCGCGCGCGCGGACTCGTCCGCGCAGAGACTCTCCACCATGCTGCTCAGCTGGATCGAAGAGAGCTATTCGCCGCTGTCCGGCCTGGCGGCGTTGGTGGAGAACTCCAAGAAGACCAAGCCCGACGAATTCCTGAATGCCCTCGAGGGCATCGAGTCGCGGGTCACTACTTTCCTTCTCGGATCGGCGGCGATGCTGGAGCGGGATGCGCAAGGCAAGTGGATGCTGTCCATCTCCTCCGGCGATTTCGACTATCTCGAGAAGGACGCCAAGGACGGATTCAGGAAGCTGCGGCCGGCGATCGAGTTTGCCATGGCCCGGCCGAATCAGTTCGTGCTCGCGCCTCCGGTCGAGACGGTGGGCGGGAAGCTTGTGTCGCCCGTGCTGATCGCGCCGGCAAAGGTCAAGACCCCCACCGTCCTGGTGGGCAGGCTGGACTACACGACCTTGGAGGGCGCACTGACCGAAGCGCCCACGCCCAAGGGATTCTACCTGACGTTGAAGGGTAAGTTCATGGCCAGCCCTGACATCCGGACGATCCTCCAGATCGATTCTCCCGAGGTAGTCCGGGAGAAGCTCGCCACCAGGGCCGCCACGGGAGGCGCCGACCTGGAGATCGTCTGGCGGGTGACGAAGGAGTATGAGAACGGTCCCGCCTATGGGTTCGCGGCGATTACCTTGGTCGGAGGGATCACGACGACCCTGCTGTTCGGTATGTTCATGGCCGGTCTTATCCGGCGCAACCGTGTCATCAATGAAAGGGTGGATGAGGCGACGGCCGCGCTGCGACGCAGCGGCGAGGAGCAGACCGCGATTCTCGAGTCGGCCACGTCCGGTATCGCGTTCGTCAAGGACGGGGTGATCGTTCGGGGCAACGCGAGGCTCGATGAATTGTTCGGGTTCGAGCGTGGCGAACAGATCGGCCAGCCCACCCGGATCTGGTATCTGGACGACCCCAGCCACGCGGCAGGCGGGGGAGCTGTCCACGAGCAGATTGCGCGAGGGGAAAGCCATCAGCGGGAAGAGCAGCTCAGGCGCAAGGGAGGGGAGCTGTTCTGGTGTCGCCTGAGCGGCCGGGCGGTGGATGCCGGCGATCTGTCGCAGGGTACGGTGTGGATGCTCGAAGACGTCACCCAGCACAAGACCGCCGAGGAAGCGCTGCGCCAAGCCAAGAAGATCGCCGAAGATGCGACCGAGATGAAGTCCATGTTCCTCGCGAACATGAGCCATGAAATCCGGACCCCCATGAACGCCATCATCGGCCTGTCGCACCTCGCGTTGAAGACCGACCTCACGTCCAAGCAGCGCGACTACGTGGGCAAGGTGCACAACGCGGGCACGTCACTGCTCGGGATCATCAACAATATTCTCGACTTCTCGAAGATCGAGGCGGGCCGGCTGGACCTCGAGGCGATCGATTTCCAGATGGATGAGGTCATCACATCGGTCGTCACCCTCTCCGGACAAGAGGCATCCGAGAAGGGTCTCGAGCTGCTCGTGGACGTCCCGGGCACCATTCCCCAGCACCTGGTCGGTGATCCGCTGCGCCTGGGCCAGATCATCACGAACCTGGTGAACAACGCGGTGAAGTTCACCGAGCGCGGGGAGATCCGGATCAAAGCGGAGCTGCTCGCCCAGACCGCCGAGAAGGTCGAGCTCTGCTTTTCTGTGAAGGACACCGGCATGGGCATGACACGCGAGCAGGCCGCCAGACTGTTCCAGCCGTTTACGCAGGCCGACATGTCCACCGCCCGCAAGCACGGCGGCACCGGGCTCGGCCTGACCATCAGCCGGCGCCTCGCAGAAGCGATGGGTGGTCAGATGTGGCTGAAGAGCGAGGCCGGCGTCGGCAGCACGTTTTTCTTCACGGTATGGCTTGGTTTCGGCGCGGGCAGAGGATCGGGCAAGATCCGGTCCGAGCGCTTACCCGGCCTCAACGTGCTCGTGGTTGACGACAACGCAGCCGCCCGGGAAGTCCTGATGGATGCGCTCAGCGGCGTGGCCACGCACGTGGATGCGGTGAGTTCTGGCGCTGGGGCGGTTGCCGCCGTGAAACAGCACGACCAGGCGTCGCCCTATGATCTGATCTTCATGGACTGGCGGATGCCGGGTATGGACGGTTTGGAGGCGACACGCCGCATCAGGCAGGACCCGCAGCTTCGCAAGCCGCCGGCAGTCGTGATGGTCACGGCCTTCGGCCGTGAGGAGGTCCGTGACGAGGCAGAGAAGCTCGGCATAGACGGATCCCTGGCCAAACCTGTTACAAAGTCCATGCTGGTGGAGACGCTGGTCACCCTGTTCGCGCCGGCCGCCGGGGAGACCACCAAGGCGGCGGCATCGGGCGATGAATACGCAGGCCGGCTCGGCGGGGCGCGCATCCTCCTCGCGGAAGGCAACGACATCAACCAGCAGATCGCCGTGGAGCTCTTGGAAGGGGTAGGAGCTCGTATGACGGTGGCCAACAACGGACGCGAGGCCGTGGAGGCCCTGATGCAGGACCCGACTGGATACGATCTCGTGCTGATGGACGTGCAGATGCCCGAGATGGACGGCTACCAGGCGACTGCGAAGATCCGTGCGGAAAGCCTCTTCGCGAACCTGCCGATCATTGCCATGACCGCCCACGCCACGCTCGAGGAACGGCAGCGGTGCCTAACCGCCGGCATGAACGATCACGTGTCGAAGCCCATCGATCCCAGCACTCTATTCGAGACGGTCAGCCACTACTACCGCCCCCCGTTCGAAGGCGGGACAGGCCGTGACGCTCCGACGCCCCCCCAGCCGACAACGATGACTTCCACCGAAGAACCGATATTCCCGTCCGTCGAAGGCCTCGATACTTCGGATGGACTCCTGCGTGTCGCAGGCAACCGGAAGCTCTACCTGAAGCTCCTGCGTCAATTTGTCGAGCAGCAATCCACTGTGCCCGCGCGCATCGCCGAGTGTCTGCGGGCAGGCGACCACGCGACGGCTGAGCGCTTGGCCCACACGGTCAAAGGGGTGGCAGGCAACCTCGGCGCCGGCGCCGTGCAGGCCGCAGCGGGCGAGCTGGAGAAAGCCATCAGCAGTCGCGGCGAAGCCGGCCACATCGAGGCGCTCAGAGAACGCGTCGCCGGTCAGCTGGATGACTTGATCGTCCGATTGCGCCCCGCGATCGCCGAAGCCCCGGTGGCCGATGCGGCCGCAACCTCGCCGGCGGCGCCAGTAGATCCAGAACAGCTGAAGACCGTCGTGGCAGACATGCGCAAGCAACTGGGCGAGTTCGACCCGGCGGCGACGGATATCCTGGAAGCCAATCGCGACGTGTTCCGCTTCCTGCTATCAGGCGATGACTTTGCGATATTCGAGCAGCACGTGCAAGGCTACGCCTTTGGTGAGGCGCAGGCCCTGCTCGAGCACGCGACGAAGGCCCGCAGCATCTGAGAGGCTATGTCTCGCATGAACGAACGCATATTGGTGGTTGACGACACCCCGGCCAATATTCGGACCGTGGCGGCGATCTTGAAAGAGAAGGGGTACCGGCTCAGCGCCGCTACGAACGGCCGGCAGGCTCTGGACGTCTTGGGGCGTATCCGTCCGGACCTGATCCTCCTGGACGTCATGATGCCCGACATCGATGGGTTCGAGACCTGCCGGCGAATCAAGAACAACGAGGCGTGGCGGGACATTCCCATCATCTTCCTCACGACGAGGACCGAGACCGCTGACATCGTAAATGGGTTCGAGGTGGGCGCACTGGATTACGTCGCCAAACCATTCAATGCGCATGAGCTGCTGGCGCGCGTGAACACCCATCTCACCGTCGATCAGCTGCGCCGCAGCCTTGCCGGCAAAAATGCGGAGCTCGCCCGCGCGCACGAGCTCGTCAGGCACGCCTTTGGGCGCTATGTGTCAGAGGAGGTGGCGGAAAGCCTCCTGCGCGCGCCCGAGGGCCTCGAGCTCGGCGGAGAGGAACGGGAAACCACCATTCTGATGTCCGACCTGCGCGGCTTCACCGCCATGGCGGCACGGCTGACCCCGCACGAGGTGATCGAGGTCCTCAACCTGTATCTCGAGGCGATGATGGATGTCATCGGCCGCTACCAGGGCACCATCGATGAGATCATCGGCGACGCCATCCTTGTGATCTTTGGCGCGCCGGTGTCCTGCGATGACCATGCCGACAAGGCGGTCGCATGTGGACTGGCCATGCAGCTCGCCATGAGAGACGTCAACCAGCGTCTCGTCGCGAAGGGCGCTTCCGAGCTCGAGATGGGCATCGGCGTACACACGGGCCGGGTGATCGTGGGCAACATCGGCTCGCTGCGCCGCACGAAGTACGCGGCCGTCGGTTCCAACGTAAACCTGGCCGGGCGTATCGAATCCTTTACTGTCGGTGGGCAGCTCCTGATCTCCGAGGACACGCGCGGGAAGGTCAAGGCGCCGCTTCGAATTGATAAACAGTTCCAGGTTGAGCCCAAAGGGGCGGCGGGCAGCGTGCTCTTGTTCGAAATCGGCGCCATCGGCGGCTCGTTCGATCTGTCCCTGCCATCCAGGTCGAAGCCCCTTCGTCCGCTCGCGCTGCCCCTCCCTATCCGGTTCACGACCCTGGAGGACAGCTTTGCTGGGCGCACGGTGCACGAAGGCCATCTGACAGAGGTGTCCGACGTTGAGGCCAGCGTCCAGTCTCCTCTCGCATTGGCGGTCCTGAGCAACCTCAAGATCACCGTCAGCGAGACCCCGCAGGGTAATCCCGCGGGTGACATCTACGGCAAAGTCCTCGAGTCGGTCGCGGAAACGCCAGGCCGCGCCCGGATCTGGTTCACGTCCATCTCGCCCGAGCTCAGGACATGGCTCAGCGCTCTAGGCTAGAGCTGCCGATCTCTTTCACTTCCTGAGATACCTGTACCCTCCGCTCGAAATCCCGGGCGGAGAAGCACGGGACGCGTTTCCCGCCTCCGTCAATAATTGTCACCATTCAGGAACGAAGTTGTCTGCTTCAAGGCTGCGCCCGGACGGATGCTCGAAACAATTCACGTATTTACCTTTGCCGTCGACGATCCGCCTTCTGGCATGCAGGTTGCCCTCTTAGCGTGGTGAGGGCCTGCGGCGAGCAGGCCTCTCATCCCACATGGGACCTTCAATTCGGCCGCCGAGCGAAAGGACAGCATGACCGTCTCGACACGTGAACCGACGACCCTGCCGGCGCGAATCGAGGCTCTGCTCGAAATGACGCGCCAACTTTCCCAGATCCTGCCTCTGAACACCTTACTGGGGAACATGGCGCAGGCGTGCGGATCGCTCCTCGATTCGGATTCAGTGGGGATCCGGGTCGTGGAGGGCAATGAGCTCGTTCTCATGGGCGTGTGGGGCGATGCCCGATCGGCTATGCCGACGCCGAGGATCAAGACTGGGGAAAGCCTCACCGGCGTTGTGGTCGCCACTGGTGAACCACTCCTCGTGTCGGACCCCGCCAACGATCACCGACTCACGCCATCGCATCGAGAGGCCTATCGACGCGGCGGCTACCGCGCCTTTCTTGGCGTGCCACTCAAGGTCGGCGACACCGTGGTCGGGGCGTTGAGCATCCGCACCCTGCGCGAAGAAGGATTCTCCGCTGAAGATGTGTCCATCGCCACCGCGTTCGCTGCTCAAGCGGCAATTGGTCTCGAGAATGCTCGCCTCTATCAACAGGCGGAGGCCCGCGCGGAGAAACTCAAGACCCTCAGCAGGCTGACGCGACTGATGACCTCAGCGGAGGGAAGTCCCAGGGTGTGCCAGGCCGTGGCGAGGGCGGCCACGACTTTGCTCGGAGCGGCGACGACCCGCGTATCCGTGGCAGACCCGGTGGCGCGCGTGCTGCGTACCGAGGGCGGTTTCAGCCTCGATCCAGACGTGGAGGTGATTGTGACCGAGGTCCCCACCATCCCGTATGGACAGGGACTCACCGGCCGCATCGTCGAATCTCGGCTGCCGGAGTACATTCTGGATATTGGCGACGTCCCGCAGCTACAGAACCGGCGTCTGTCCACCGTGGCACGGCTCCGTGGCTTTGCCGGCCTGCCCCTGATTGCCGACGATCAGATCGTTGGGGTGCTGGCCATGTTCTTCCACGAACGGCGTTCCTTTACGGCGGAGGAACGAGAACTGATGGCACTGCTGGCCGACCAAGCCGCTATAGCGATTCGCAACGCCCGACTGCGGCAAGCATTGCAGACTCGGCAGACCGATCTGGAGACTCTGCTGGAAGTGAGTCGCCAGCTCTCCAAGATTCAACCCGTCGAATCGCTGCTCACGACCATTGCGGAAGCCTGTGGGCGCCTGCTGGACTCGGAATCGGTTGGGTTCCGCCGCGTCGAAGGCGAGGAACTCGTGCTTGCCGGCTCGTGGGGTGATGCCAAGGACGTGATGATCACGTCACGCCTGCGGATGGGAGAAGGCCTCGCGGGGCGCGTGGCTGTGGGTGGTGAGCCTTTGGTAGTCACGGATCTCGCCAATGATCCTCGCGTGACTGCGGCACATCGAGCGAGTTTCTACGGGAGGGGCTACCGGGCGCTGCTGGCCATCCCCGTCAAGGTCGGGGAGCGGGTCATGGGCGTGCTCAGCGCCCTGTCACGGCGCGACGACGGATTCACGGGCGAAGACTTGATGATTGCCACGGCCTTCGCCGCACAGGCGGCCGTCGCGCTCGAGAATAGTCGCCTCTATCAGGAAACGCAGCGGGCCTACGACGAGCTCTCCCAGACCCAGGATCAGCTCGCTCAGGCCACCAAGATGGAAGCCATCGGGCATCTCGCTGGGGGTGTTGCCCACGATTTCAACAACCTCCTGACGGTGATCATGGGACGGGCCGAGGTCGTTCTCACGAACCTCGACGCTCGACATCCGACACGCGTGGCGATCGAGGAGATTACGCAAACCGCACACCGGGCCGCCGACTTGACCCGCCAGCTCCTCGCCTTCAGCCGGAAGCAGATGCTGCAGCCGGCGGTGCTCGATCTGAATGCCGTCGTCTCGAACATGGGCGCAATGATTCGCCGATTGATTGGGGAGGATATCGATCTTGTGACCGTGCTCGAGCCGGCCTTGGGCCGCGTAAAGGCCGATCCGGGGCAGATCCAACAAATAGTAATGAATCTCGCCGTCAACGCGAGAGACGCCATGTCTCAGGGGGGTCGGCTCACGCTCGAAACCGCGAACGTCGAACTGGACCTCGCCTATGCCCGAAAGCATGTCGGAGTGCGATCCGGGTCCTACATCATGCTCGCGCTGAGCGACACGGGCGTCGGGATGGATTCAGCAACGCGGGCGCGCATTTTCGAACCCTTCTTTACTACCAAAGGCCCGCGCAAGGGCACCGGCCTGGGCCTGGCCATGGTCTATGGCATCGTGAAACAGAGCGGCGGCAATATCTGGGTCTACAGCGAGCCCGGCCAGGGAACCACCTTCAAGATCTATCTACCACAGATCGAGGAACCGATCGACGCAGTCCATGAGCCTTCGACTCTTGCGGCTCCATGCCACGGTCGGGAAACGGTGCTTGTCGTCGAAGACGAAGACGGGGTGCGAGCCCTCGTGCGCGACATTCTCCAGGCCAGCGGCTATACCGTACTCGCAGCCAGTCATGGCGCGGAGGCGCTCGCCGTTTCGGAGCGGCACGCGGCCCCGATCCACCTCTTGCTTACAGATGTGGTGATGCCGGAAATGAGCGGCCGCGAGTTGGCGCAGCAACTCGTGACCCTACGGCCGACCACGAAGGTGCTGTTTATGTCAGGGTACACGGCGAACGCCGTCGTGCATCATGGAGTGCTCGATCCCAACACGGAATTTCTGCAGAAACCATTCACGGCGGCGGTGCTGACCCGGAGGGTGCGAGAGGCCCTTGACCCGCGTGCGCCGAAACGGACGTGAATGGGTCTATGAATAAGGCTGAGCACTACGGGGAATGGGCCGCCCTGTGGGAAGAGGCCAAGGATGTCTCCAAACTGAAGACAAGTTGGGACCGCAATGCCAGAGAGTCATTTGAACTCGTCGTGATGGCATTGATCTACCAGCGTAATGCGATCGAGATGTATGAAGAGGCAACACTTCACGGCGCGCTGCGGACTTCGGAGGCGAGTGCGGGTCCCTCAATCCCCTGGCCATCAGAGGAACCGCTGTTCCCAAAAATGATGGAATCAACAGACGCGAAATTGGGGAACAGCTTCATCGCGTCCGCATCCCATCGATTGCCGGTAGCCGTCTTGAAGGCGATCGAGAGTTTTGTGAGCCCCTTCGCGCCGCTCTTGAAGGGGGACGGTGACTGGAGCCGTGCCGCCCTCGCCACTTTCTTCGGAACGGTCAAAGAGATGGGGTGCTGTGATAAAGCGAGCGCCCTTGGATCGAGTGGGTCCGAGCGACTACGACACTCGCTTGTAATCATGTCAATCCATCGAGATGACTTTGCTCATGGAGAAGTAGGGCATCCGCCCGACGGGGACTATAAGAAGCGCAGGGAAAGCGTTCTCGACTCGCTCCACGTGTGCCGGATTCTCGAAAGCCAGAGAGTGCTCTGTCGGTGGACGTTGAAGTGGCTTGCCGAGAGGCAGTGAGAACGGTCCTCGAGCCGACATGGCGCTAGGCCGGCTCCAGCCCGATGATCTCGTTGAACCGGCCGAAACCGATGTAGAGCGTTGTGTGCGCGACCAGTTCGATCAGTTCGGGCTCCGAGAATTCCCGCCGCAGCTCGGACCAGAGCGCGTCATCGATCTTCTGGTGGTCGACAGCGAGCTTCTCGGCGAACCGGATGGCGGCGCGCTCGCGCGGAGTCAAGAGATCTGAGCTCTCGTCGTTGATCGCGGCGATCTTCGCTTCGGTCGCTCCCGCATGCCGGGCCCCGGCATAGCGAAGAGTCAGTCAATAGCGGCAGGCGTTGAGACCGGCGATCTTCAGCCGCACCAGTTTGCGTATGACCGGATCGATCGTGCCCTCGCGCGCGAGGGCGGTGCGGAAGGCGGTGAGTGCCTTGAGGACGCCGGGGTTCTTCGCGTATGTCCTCGTGCTCGCCGAGGTGCCGGACTGGCGCTCGGTTTCTTCACAGAGATGCCGAATCTCGTCGTCGACCTCGTGGATTCCAAGCGGCTCGATCCTCGCCATGATCGCCTCCTTGCTCAGGGATGCTTCTATGCGAACAGCCGACCCCCCCCCGGGGGGTTGTCCGCTCAGCACGAGAATATCGCCGGTGTTTCGCGCCGTCATCCGTCGGCATTCCTTAGGGGCCGGGCGAACGAAAGGGCGTTCCCGTCCGGGTCGGTCAGATGAAAGTAGCGCTCGCCCCACGACGCGTCCCGAGCAGGCGCCTCCGGCGTGAAACCCTGCGCCCGGACATGCGCGTACATGGCGTCAACATCATCAACGTAAAAGATGACGCGCACACTACCCGACGACCGCGCCTGATCCTCGGCCCTCGCGAGGTTCAGGTGTCCCTTTCCGACCTGGAACGACGTGAAGGCGGCTGCCTCACCCCCGTAGGCTATCGAGAAACCGAGTGCCTCATAGAAACGCACGGCTCGCGCCATATCGCGTGTAGCGAGCGTGACCGCGCTGATTGAAAGGATCTCCGGCACTCTGAGCAATCCCTGGACCATTGTAAGCGGGGCGGGGGTAGGCGGGGCAGGGCTCGAACCTGCGGTCTCGGCCGTGTAACGGCCGCGCTCTCCCACTGGGCTAACCCGCCTATTGCCCTGTGACCCCACCGATCTGTCGTAGCAAGCACGGCGAGTTTACCTCATCTTCCTGAGGGGGAAGACTGCCGATGGAATTTCCGAGCCGGAAAATCCTACCGAGTCGCTTTTTCTAGAGCGCAGAGGTTGGGACCCGCGAAACCCTCTGTAATCACTGAAGAGAGTGATTTTCTACCGACCCCTCCGGGTGATCCTGACAGCCTGGCGATGGCATGTGGCTTGCGTGCTCCAGATCGGCGCTGCGCACTATCCCTTCCCGAGGAGCTTTAGACATGGCGGTACTTCCGGCATCTCCTGCGGACGAGATCGACCACCTCGCTCTCCTGGCCGCTTTGAAGGCCCTCAAGAAGGGTGACTTCTCGGTCCGACTGCCGGTGAACTGGCTCGGCATGGCCGGCAAGATCGCCGACGCATTCAACGAGATGGTCGAGATGAACGAGCGGATGGCCTCCGAGCTTGAGCGGCTGAGCCACGTGGTGGGTACGAAGGGCAAGATCGCCCAGCGCGCGACGTCGTCGGGCATGACCGGCTCCTGGGGTGGCTGCATCGCGTCCGTGAACGCGCTCATCGACGACCTTGTCTATCCGACGCTCGAGACGGCGCGGGTCATCGGCGCCGTGGCCAAGGGCGACCTCTCCCAGTCGATGATCCTCGAGACGAACGGGCGGCCCCTCGAAGGCGAGTTCCTGCGCACGGCGACGATCGTCAACAGCATGGTGGACCAGCTGAGCTCCTTCGCATCGGAGGTCACGCGTGTGGTCCGCGAGGTGGGCACCGAGGGCAAGCTCGGCGGCCAGGCCCAGGTCAAGGGCGTGGCGGGCACGTGGAAGGACCTGACGGACAGCGTGAACTCGATGGCGGGAAACCTAACCGGGCAGGTGCGCAACATCGCGGACGTGACCACCGCGGTCGCGACGGGCGATCTGTCGAAGAAGATCACCGTCGACGTCAAGGGCGAGTTCCTGGAGCTGAAGAACACGATCAACACGATGGTGGACCAGCTGCGGTCGTTCGGCTCCGAAGTGACGCGCGTGGCGCGCGAGGTGGGGACCGAGGGCAAGCTCGGCGGCCAGGCCGACGTGAAGGGTGTGTCGGGGACGTGGAAGGACCTGACGGACAGCGTGAACTTCATGGCGAGCAACCTGACGAGCCAGGTGCGGAATATCGCAGACGTGACGAAGGCGGTGGCGGCGGGGGACCTCTCGAAGAAGATCACCGTCGACGTGAAGGGCGAGATCCTGGAGCTGAAGAACACAATCAACACGATGGTGGACCAGCTGAGCTCGTTCGCGGCGGAGGTGACGCGGGTGGCGCGCGAGGTGGGAACGGAAGGGCGCCTCGGCGGCCAGGCCGACGTGAAGGGTGTGGCGGGGACGTGGAAAGACCTGACGGACAGCGTGAACTTCATGGCGAGCAACCTGACGGGGCAGGTCCGCAACATCGCCGACGTCACGACGGCAGTGGCCAACGGGGATCTCTCGAAGAAGATCACGGTGGAGGTAAAGGGCGAGATCCTGGAGCTCAAGAACACGGTGAACACGATGGTGGACCAGCTGAGCTCGTTCGCGGCGGAGGTGACGCGGGTGGCGCGCGAGGTCGGCACCGACGGCAAGCTGGGGGGCCAGGCCGACGTGCGGGACGTCGCGGGGACGTGGAAGGACCTGACGGACAGCGTGAACTTCATGGCGAGCAACCTGACCAACCAGGTCCGGAATATCGCCGACGTCACGACCGCGGTCGCCCGCGGGGACCTCTCGAAGAAGATCACCGTCGACGTGAAGGGGGAGATCCTGGAGCTCAAGAACACCGTCAACACGATGGTGGACCAGCTCCGGTCGTTCGCGGCGGAGGTGACGCGGGTGGCGCGCGAGGTGGGCACCGACGGCAAGCTGGGGGGCCAGGCCGACGTGCGCGACGTCGCGGGCACATGGAAGGACCTGACGGACAGCGTGAACTTCATGGCGAGCAACCTGACGGGGCAGGTCCGCAACATCGCCGACGTCACGACGGCGGTGGCCAACGGGGACCTCTCGAAGAAGATCACCGTCGACGTCCGCGGCGAGATCCTGGAGCTGAAGGACACGATCAACACGATGGTGGACCAGCTCCGGTCGTTCGCGGCAGAGGTGACGCGGGTGGCGCGCGAGGTCGGCACGGAGGGCAGGCTGGGCGGGCAGGCGGAGGTGAAGGGTGTGGCGGGGACGTGGAAGGACCTGACGGACAGCGTGAACTTCATGGCGAGCAACCTGACGAGCCAGGTGCGGAATATCGCGGACGTGACGAAGGCGGTGGCGGCGGGGGACCTGTCGAAGAAGATCACGGTGGAGGTGAAGGGCGAGATCCTGGAGCTCAAGAATACCGTCAACACGATGGTGGACCAGCTGAGCTCGTTCGCGGCGGAGGTGACGCGGGTGGCGCGCGAGGTCGGCACCGAGGGCAAGCTCGGCGGCCAGGCGCAGGTCCAGGGCGTCTCCGGCACGTGGCGCGGCCTCACGGAGAACGTCAACTTCATGGCCGCGAACCTCACGAGCCAGGTCCGGGGCATCGCGAAGGTGGTGACCGCCGTCGCGAACGGCGACCTCCGGCGCAAGCTCACCGTCGAGGCAAAGGGCGAGATCGCCGAGCTCGCGAACACGATCAACAACATGATCGACACGCTCGCGACGTTCGCGGACCAGGTCACGACGGTGGCCCGCGAGGTCGGCGTCGACGGCAAGCTCGGCGGCCAGGCGAGGGTGCCGGGCGCCGCGGGAACCTGGAAGGACCTGACGGACAACGTCAATCAGCTCGCGGCGAACCTCACCACCCAGGTCCGGGCCATCGCCGAGGTCGCCACCGCGGTGACGAAGGGCGAGCTGACGCAATCGATCAAAGTCGAGGCGCAGGGCGAGGTAGCCGCGCTCAAGGACAACATCAACGAGATGATCGGCAACCTGAAGGACACGACGCTCAAGAACAGCGAGCAGGACTGGCTCAAGACCAACCTCGCCAAGTTCAGCCGGATGCTCCAGGGTCAGAAGGATCTCCTCACCGTCGCCCGTCTGATCCTGTCCGAGCTCGCGCCGGTGGTGAACGCCCAACACGGCGTGTTCTACATGCTCAGGGCCACCGAGGCGCCCGCGAAGCTCGCGCTCCTCGCCAGCTACGCCCACGAGCGACCCGGCACGGTCGCCGAGGAGTTCTACCTGGGCGAGGGGCTCGTGGGACAGTGCGCGCTCGAGCGGCAGAAGATCATGCTCGCCAACGTGCCTCCGGACTACATCCGGATCTCGTCGGGACTCGGGCACGCGGCGCCCGTCAACATCATCGTCCTGCCCATCGTCTTCGAAGGCCAGCTCAAGGCCGTGCTGGAGCTGGGATCGTTCGATCATTTCAACCCGACCCACCACGCCTTCCTCGATCAGCTCACGGAGAGCATCGGCATCGTGATCAACACCATCGAGGCGAACATGCGCACAGAGGGCCTGCTCTCGCAGTCCCAATCGCTCGCCCGCGAGCTGCAGAGCCGTCAGGAAGAGCTCCAGAACACGAACGAAGAGCTGCAGGAGAAGGCGCGGCTGCTCGCGCACCAGAACGTCGAGGTGGAACGGAAGAACCAGGAGGTCGAGCAGGCCCGGAAGGCCCTCGAAGAGAAAGCCGAACAGCTCGCGCTGACGTCGAAGTACAAATCCGAGTTCCTCGCCAACATGTCCCACGAGCTCCGGACGCCGCTCAACAGCCTGCTCATCCTGTCCGACCAGCTCTCCCGGAACCCCGCGGGGAACCTCACGCTCAAGCAGACGGAGTTCGCGAAGACCATCCACTCGTCGGGCACCGACCTCCTGATGCTCATCAACGACATCCTGGACCTCTCGAAGATCGAGTCCGGCACCGTGGCCGTCGATGTCGGCGAGCTTCGCCTGGCGGACCTGCACAGCTACGTGGAGCGCACCTTCCGCCACGTGGCCGAATCGAGAGGCCTGCAGTTCACGGTCGACCTGGATCCCGCCTTGCCCAAGTCGATCCTCACCGACTCGAAGCGGCTCCAGCAGGTGATCAAGAATCTCCTCTCGAACGCATTCAAGTTCACCCGCCAGGGCCAAGTCGCCCTCACGATCACGCCGGCGGATTCCGACCCCTATGCCGGGAATGGCAGCCTCGGGCCCTCCGATACCGTGCTCGCGTTCTCGGTATCGGACACGGGGATCGGCATCCCGACGGACAAGCAGCAGATCATCTTCGAGGCGTTCCAGCAGGCGGACGGAAGCACGAGCCGGAAGTATGGCGGGACGGGCCTGGGCCTCGCCATCAGCCGCGAGATCGCGCGGCTGCTCGGAGGCGAGATCCATCTCGTGAGCTCGCCCGGCCGGGGCAGCTCGTTCACCCTGTATCTGCCCCAGACCTACTCGCCGCAGAGCTCGGTCCGGCGCGTCGTGCGTGAGCTGGCCCCCTCGTCCGGCTGGCCCGAGGCTCCCGAGCGCGCGTCGACGACTGAAGCGGAGGATCCGTCGCGGGTGACGGTGAACGAGGTCGGCGACGACCGGGCCGAGATCGAGCCGGGAGACCGGACGCTGCTCATCGTGGAGAACGACCTGGCGTTCGCCAGACTCCTCGTCGACGTGGCGCATGATACGGGCTTCAGGGTGCTCGTCACCGCCTTCGGGGCTACCGCACTGACCCTGACACGCCAGTATCAGCCGTCGGCCATCACGCTCGACATCTCGCTGCCTGACATCGATGGGTGGCGCGTGCTCGAGCGTCTCAAGACGGATTTCGACACGCGTCACATCCCCGTCAAGATCATCACCACCGGGGAAGACCTCGATCGTGGCCGCGCGCTCGGAGCCGTGTCGACGCTCGCCAAGCCCGTCAAGACTCACGAAGCGCTGGTCGATGCCATCGAGGGTCTCCGGCGCATGCTCCAGGCCACCACGAAGCAGCTCGTGCTCGTCCAGGGACCGGGTCCCGAGCGGGAAGCGCTCCACGAGCTCCTTGCCTCGGACGACGTCCGCCTCGTTGCCGCGGAGAGCCTGTCCGCGGCGTTCCAGCATCTCCGAGCCTCGCGGGCCGATTGCCTCGTGCTCGGCTCCGCCATGCCTGACGAGGAGGTCGAGGCCCTGGCGCGTCACCTCGCCGAGGATGAGGGCGCCGGGGAGATGCCGATCATCGTGTACGGGCGGCAGGAGCTGTATCGGCGGCTTCAGGCGACCCTCGAATCGTCGTCGGGCAAGACGGCGGTGACCTTCGTCGCCTCCCCCGAGCGCCTGCTCGATCAATCCGCGCTTCTGTTGCACCGGGCGGTCGGCGCCATGCCGGAGTCTCAGCGCCGGATCCTCGAGGAGATCCACCACAGCGATCGGGCGCTCGCCGGGCGCAAGGCGCTCATCGTCGACGACGACATCCGGAACATCTTCGCCCTGACGGCAATTCTCGAGCAGCACGACATGCGGATCATCGCCGCCGAGACGGGCCGCGATGCCATCGAGATGCTCGAGAAGTGGGGAGACGTTGATGTGGTGCTCATGGACATCATGATGCCGGAAATGGACGGCTTCGAGACGACCCGAGCGATTCGCTCGATTCCGCGGTTCAAGAGCCTCCCCGTGGTGGCCGTGACCGCGAAGGCGATGAAGGGCGACCGTGAGCGGTGCATCGAGGCGGGGGCCTCCGACTATCTCTCGAAGCCGGTGGACCCCGACGAGCTGGTGGCGAAGCTGCGGTCGTGGCTCCTTCAGTAAGCCGTGACATGACGGCGCCGGAGACGGAATCGCGCGATCGCGTCAACATTCTCGTCGTCGACGACCGCAGCGCCAAGCTCATCGCGATGGAGGCGCTCCTCGCGGATCTCTGCGAGAACGTGGTCTGCGTCTCCTCGGGCGCCGACGCCCTGCGACAGCTGCTCGAGCGCGACTTCGCCGTGGTGCTGCTCGACGTCAACATGCCGGAAATGGACGGGTTCGAGACCGCCACGCTCATCCGTCAGCGGCCGCGGCTCCGGCACATTCCGATCATCTTCATGACGGCCGGCAGCGACGAGACCCACGCGCTGCAGGGCTACTCGCTGGGGGCGGTCGACTACATCCTGACTCCCGTGGTGCCGGAAGTGTTGCGGACGAAGGTCAAGGTATTCGTCGAGCTGTTCAGGATGACGGACCAGCTGAAGAGGCAGGCCGATCAGCGGGTGGCGCTGGCGGAGGAGCGCGCCGCGCGGGCGACGGCGGAGGCGGCCCGGCGTCGGGCGGCGTTTCTCGCCGATGCCGGGAAGAAGATGGCCCAGTCTCTCGATCTCGAGTCGACCCTCACCGCGATCCTCGGGCTGATCGTGCCCGAGGTTGCCGCCCGTGCGGTGCTTCGCCTCCAGGCGGCCGGGGAGGACATCGTGAGCATGCTTCCTCGAGGGGGCGACGGAGAGCTTGCCGTTGCCCCGGCCGTGGCGGAAGCCATGGCGAGGGCGGTTAGGTCGCTGACGACCCAGGTCGTGGCCGAAACCTCGGCCCCGGAGGGCGGCGTGACTGGGCTGGCCTGTCCGCTCCTCGCCCGGGGAGCGCCGGTGGGCGTCCTGGGGGTGATCTTCGAGGTCTCGGAGCCGGCCCCCGATTCAAACGCGATCATGCTGATCGAGGACCTGTGTGGACGGGCGGCGATCGCCGTCGAGAACTGTCTGCTCTATCGGGAGATCCAGGATCGCGACATGCGAAAGGATCAGTTCGTCGCCATGCTGGCGCACGAGCTCCGCAACCCCCTCGGCGTCATCAGCTCCGCGCTCGGTATCCTGGAGACGGTGGGCGGGCGTGACGAGCCCGGCAAGAAGGCGCGGGTCGCCGTCAGACGCCAGCTGAAGAATCTGACCCAGCTCATCGACGATCTGGTCGACGTGAGCCGGATCACCACGGGCAAGATCACGATGACGCGTTCGCCCGTCAACCTCAGGGAGAGCATGGAGCGGTGCGTGGAGGCCTTCAACGCCGCCGGCAACGGCCAAGCGCATAGGGTCCAGATACAGAGCCGGGATACGTGGATCCATGCCGACTCCGTGAGAATCGACCAGATCCTGACGAACCTGGTGGAGAACGCGCGGAAGTACACGCCTTCAGGAGGGAGCATCCGGATCCGGGTCGAGCCGGAGGGTGGCGACGGCGTCTTCGAGATCGAGGACACGGGGGCAGGCATGGCCCCGGAAGTCCTCGCGCACGCCTTTGATCTCTTCTTCCAGGGGGAGCGTTCGCCGGACCGCGCCGAGGGCGGCCTCGGCATCGGGCTGACCCTGGTTCGCCAGCTCGTCGAGCTCCATGGCGGGAGCATCCGGGCCGGGAGCTCGGGCGAGGGACGGGGCAGTCGATTCACGGCCCGCTTCCCGCGGTGCTCGCCCCCGGTGTCCGACGGGGGCACGACGGGTACCCGCGAGGCACGGACCCGTCCGAGCAGGATCGTCATCGTGGAAGACAACGAAGACGCCCGTGACATGCTCAAAGTGCTGCTGGAGCTCGCGGGCCATGAAGTGCACGAGGCGCCGGACGGACCGAGGGGTATCGAGATGGTGGAGACGGTGGACCCGGAGATCGCTTTCATCGATCTCGGACTGCCCGGCATCGATGGGTACGAGGTTGCCCGGAGGTTGCGTGCCGGTTCTGGGAAAGATGTGTTCCTGATCGCGCTGAGCGGGCACGGTCAGCCCGAAGATCGGCGGAAAGCCATCGAAGCCGGCTTCAACATGCACGTCGTCAAGCCGATCGATCCCGGTCGTCTGGCGAACGTCATCGCATCGCTGCAAGAGCGACGCCTGGGCGAGCTGGCGAAGGAAACCCTCGACGCGGGTCCGGGTAGACGGCCGTCCGCGGATCCCTGAGCCCGCGATGGCCCGTCTGGCTCCTAGAGTCGTGGGGCCTGGGCAGGCGACCGGAGGGGTGACAAGACCTGTTGCGTGAGGGCGTGGAGGGCGAACAGGCTGAAGGGCCTCTCCAGAACGGGTAAGTAGGTCTGTGCGAGGAAACGCTGGTAGTCCTTACACTCGGCTGTGCCGGTGATGACGACCAGGCGTCCCAGGAGACCGGGCTGCCACCGCGCCAACTCCTGATAGAGGCCCACCCCGTCGAGCTCAGGCATCCGGAGTTCGCTGAGGATGAGATCGTAGTGTTGGGCCTCGATCTTCCTGAGGGCCAACCGACCGTTGCCGGCGACATCGACTTGGTAGCCTTCAGCGGCCAGTATCTCGGCCAACATCTCCGCGATGAAGGCCTCGTCTTCGACAACCAGAATATGAATTGATTGGTCCATAGGTCCGTGGACAGTGTCCGCCGCAAGGCAAGGCGGCCGAGAAAGATGCGCTAATTGTGCTTGGCGCGTGTGCGATCCGTGAGCTCGACCGGTCGGTCCAGCTTCCCTGCATTCTTCACGTCAGACGTCACCCGCAGGACCGTGCCGTCGAGACGGTCAGATGGCCTCGTCACCTTGTCGGGGATCCCATCTTTGACCGAGCGGGGCTTCTGCTTCACGTCCGCGATCCTGTCCTCAGCCTCGTGGGAGCCCGCGATGGCGGGCTTTGGTTTTTGCCCTGCTGTCTTGGCGCTGGCCTGCGCGCCTGTTGAGGCACCCAGGAGGAATAGAAGCCTCACGGCCTGCCCCTGCGCCGGCGTCTGCGCGGACACTCCAGAGGGTAGTCCCATCCCAGTGGCGACGAGGAAGACGCCGGTGACCGCTAGGACCCGGATCATGACATCTCCCTCTGCGGAGGCAGCCACATCAGGAGGGTGAGTGTGGGCGAAGGACTGTCATGCGATCCCTCCTGCTTGGCGTGCCCATGACAACGCGTGCCCACGGCTGTGCCAGAAAGCAAATGGAGTGCCGCCCCGAAAAATGGTGAGTTCCGGCCTGGAAACTCGAAATGGCCCCATCTGGAGCTCTATCGACAGAAAAATTGTCCGATACAAGAAAGATGGACTGAGTCGGACTCGCCATCAGTAGGGGAGTACGCACAACTCTCGATTCCACCCAAATGACTGACCCGGTCCGTACAACGGATGAGAAGGGGCTCTTCGGAGGTGGGCGCAGCAGACGCTCTGGTCCGCCTGCCTTCGAGGCATCCGACAGAGTCGCCGGGAACCGGAGGGCCGTAGGCCGAGGCGAGCCGGGCGAGTCGGCCAGGAGTGGACCCTGACCGCGCCCACGTGGCGGGAATGCCGAAAAAACCGACCATGACCCGAGTAGCAGACAGCGGTGTTCGGAGCGCCGAGTACACAATGAATACCAAGTTGTATATGCTGCTTGGGGCTGACCGGCGGCCGTACCAGGGCCCCACACGTGGCACGCTGGGGGGCCATATGCGCTCCCGCGTGTATGGCAGGCTAGATTGCGCGGCGGCCCTACGAGCCATCGCACGTGGCGGTTACGTCAAAAACAGGGTGTTCTTTGCCGACGAGAAGATCGCTGTCGCCGCCGGCTTTCGACCATGCGCTGTTTGTCTTCCGGAGAGCTACGCGCAATGGAAGGTGACGAAAGGATGCTCTATGGACAGGCGACAGCAACTCTTGAAGCGACTTGATAAAGCGTGGTGTGTATTCAAAGAATCGTACGCCGGATTGCCGGATTCGGAATTGCTCGAGTCCGGCGTTACCGGCGCTTGGTCAGTGAGAGACATCATTGCTCACGTGACCACCTGGGAAGAGGAGGCGTTGAAACATCTGCCGCTCGTTCTCATGGGCAAAAGGCCACCACGATATTCGGTGACGTACGGCGGCATCGACGCCTTCAACGCCCAGACGACCGAAGAGAAGAAGAACCTATCGCTGCGCGAGGTGTTCCGGCACCAGGAGGACGTTCACCATCGGCTGATCGAGCTCATCGAAGGCGTTCCCGAGGATCACCTCGGTGGCGATACCCGCTTCCGCCATCGCCTCCGCCTCGATACGTACGAGCACTATCCAAAGCACGCAAGTGCGATCAAGAAGTGGAGGGAGCGGCGTCTCTCTGCCCGAGTCCAACCAGCCTGATGAAGATCCCCGATACAAATCGTGCTTGGACATCGCTCCGTCCCGATTGGCTAGAAAGTTACGGAGGAATGCTTATGCCACGTGTGATCGGACCTATTCGGCGCAGCGGCGGTGTATAGGTGGGGCTATAGTCGAGCACTCCTGCGGGCCGAGCATGCAGTAGAGGAGCGTCGGACTCGGGGCTCGGCCCAGGAGCAGCAGGAAGAGCGCGAGAGACATAAGATGGACAAGCGGATCGAGGCGCGTGCTGGCGGAGGGGAGGGTCTGATCAGATGCGAAAGCTGGCGACACTGGTTCTGAGCTTTGCCGTCGCGGGAGGAGCGTGGGCAGCGTCGCTCGCCCCGACGCCCGAGCAGACGCCCGGGCCCTTCTATCCGAGCGTGCTGCCGGAGGATCGCGACGCCGACCTCCTGGTGATCAAGGGGCGCGATGGCCGCGCCCAAGGGACCGTGCTGCTCCTCAGCGGCCGCGTGACGGATACGGACGGCAATCCCGTCGGCGACGCGCTGGTCGAGATCTGGCAAGCCGACAGCTATGGACGTTACCTGCCGCCCAAGGACGGCGCGCCGGGGCGACGGGACGCGAACTTCCAGGGCTACGGTCAATCGCGGACCGATGCGTCGGGCACCTATCGCTTCCGGACGATTCGGCCCGTGGCGTACGAGTCCCGTCCGCCGCACATCCACTTTCAGATCACACACCCGCGCTTTCGCCCGCTCGTCACGCAGATGTATGTGGTCGGGGAGCCGGGGCGAGAGGATCCCGCCTCCTTTGGAGGCCGGCGCACTCGCGACGCGCTCTCCGTGACACTGCGCCCCGCCGACGGCAGCGAAGCGGGCGCGCTCGCCGCCCGCTTCGACATCGTGCTCGCCCCGGCGCGCTGAACGTGGCTTCTCCAGGATTGCAAATCTAGTTGACTGGCTCGGCGCACGCACCTAGACTCCGGTGGCTGTGCAGAGTCCAAGCGTCCTCTCACAAGGAGTCGCCATGCGCTTGATCCGGGCCATCGGCCTGCTCGTCACGTTCGCCACGTTCGTCGTACCAACCAGCGGCTGGGCGCAAGCCAAGATGCCGCGCATCGGGGTGTTGTCCACCCTTCCTGCTACCTATGCCGCCCCATACGTCGAGGCGGGGAAGGCGGCTCTGCGCGAGGCGGGCTACGTCGAGGGCCAGAACGTCATCGTCGATTACCGCTTCGCGGGGAGAGGTCTGGAAGGGCTTCAGGCGCAGGCGGCCGAGCTGGTCGCCCTCAAGGTGGACATCCTGATCGTGGTCGGCGACCTCGCCGTACGCACAGCTCAGAAGGCGACGACGACGATTCCCATCATCATGGTGTCGGGTGGCGACCCCGTCGCCTCGGGCTTTGCTGCGACCATGGCGCGTCCGGGCGGCAATATCACCGGCATGTCGTCGCTCCTACCCGAGATGGACGCCAAGCTGCTTGGTTTGCTGAAGGAGGCAGTGCCCAAGGCGACGCGAGTGGCCGTGCTCTGGAACCCGAACAGCCACGGCGGGGTGCTGGGTTTCAATGCCATGCAGGCCGTGGCGCCCACGCTCAAGATCACCCTGCTGTCGGTCGAAGTGCGGCGGCCGGACGAGCTCGAGCGGGCTTTCGCCTCGATCACCACCCAGCGGGCGGACGGTCTCCTCGTCCTCACCGATCCGATCACATTCGGCAACCGCGCCCAGGTCATCGAGTTCGCTGCCAAGAACCGGCTCCCGGCCATGTACGAGGTGCGCGAGTTCGTGAACGACGGCGGGCTCATGTCCTATGGGCCGAGCATGGTGGGTATGATCCGGCGCGTGCCCGTCTTCATAGACAAGATCCTGAAGGGCGCCAAGCCTGCGGACATTCCCGTGGAGCAGCCCACCCAGTTCGAGCTCGTCGTCAACGAGGGCACCGCCAAGTCTATCGGCCTCGCGATCCCGCCGGCAGTCTTGGTGCGCGCGGATGCGGTGATCCGCTGAGAGGATGAATCCGGCGCGGAACTCCGGCGACGTGGGAGGTGGCATCTCGGTATTCGCATCCATGACCAAGTCGTCCATTCCGGTGAGCAGGGATTTCGTAGTGAGCGGAAAGGATGGGGAAGAGTCTCGTGGACCGTATGTAGTCTTGAATCGGCGAAGAGGGGCCCGAAGAGACCCTCAAGGACCCCTCCTATGATCACTAGCCGTCGCCGGGAGAGTAACGACTCTCCTCTGGCACAACTCATGCTCCGTCTGAAGCACTGAGCCGTCGGGACGGAGGACACACATGGTGTAGAAGCAAAGCCTTGCCGTCCGCTGGCCACATGGCGGCCTGACGGGGCATCGGAGCGACCTCCGATTTGATGAAGTCATTCGGCGCTCTTCCGCTCGAGCAGGGGAGGCTAAAGTCATGAGCGACAATCTGGAGATAGATCGACCAAAGCGCATTCCGCAGGATGAGAGCGTCCGAGACGTCATGACGCCCTTACCGAGAGCTCAGGTGCTTGGTATCGTCTCCATGGGCGATATTGCCGTCGCACGCGACCGCAAATCGGCCTTGGGCGAGGTCAGTGCCGCGCCCCCCAATACACATGGAGTCTTGCTCGCGGCGAGGCGGAGCTCGACCGTGGTGAGCTCGTCGAGCGCCTCTCGGCAGATGGTCACAGGCCAGGCCCTCTCTTGGCGCGTCGACGGCCCCGTCGGAATCCCGTGTCTTCCCATCCCCGGGGCGGCACGACGCTGGCCGGCCCAGCGGCCGGCAGACGAATACCCGGCTTGTTGACGACCTGCACGGTACTTGCCTGGGGCCCCTTGTCGCCCTCCGACTCCTCGAAGCGGACCTCGGTGCCCACGGCCAGCCGCTCGAAGTCGTCGTGCAGCACGCTATGACGATGGAAGTAGACCTCACGTCCATCCGGAGTCTTCAGGAAGCCATATCCCTCCTGCGGGAAGAGCCGGACGACCAGCGCCCGCGGCTCCGGCCGCAGCTTCGCGTCTCCGCGCTGCTGCTGGATCATCGACTGCAGCTGCCTGCGCGCGGCCTTGAAGGCCCCGATCACAATGCTCCGGAGGTCTTCGTGCATGTCGCTGTCGAGAGGCTCGCGAGTTACCACCACCGGGCGGCGCGTGGCGGCCGTGATGAAGAGCCGTACACGGTGGGCGTTGCCCTGTCGCGGGAAGCGCTGCGGGCGCTCAATGGCGACACGGCAGCCGACGATCTTCGGGGCATAACGCTCGAGCTTGAGCGTCTCGCGCCGCACGACGCCCTCGATCGCCCCGCTCCGAGGTAGGTTCCGGAAGGTCACCTCGATGGGTCGGTCCATGATCGGGTCCTCACGATAACTCCGGGTCTAGGGAGCTCGTTGATCCTCGAGTCATGCAATGACGAGCGGCCGTTTCCCCTCGCAGCTTCTCAGCCACCGCCACCCTCGCGGAGCCGGTGTTGGGCCTCCTCGGTGGCTTCGGCCCCGCGCGGCTGCCTCGCCAAAAGATCCTCGATCGGTTCATTGGTCGCGGCGCGCTGCAAGGCAAGGCCGCCGATGAGCCGCATCGCCGGTCCGGCGAGCGGACCGCGGCGAAACGAGGCCAGCAGCAGAACGGTGCCGAGTGCTCCAACCAGCGCGCGGACGCTCGGGGCCCAGTTCCGCTGCATCAACTGGAAGCGCGGCCCCGGACGACGAGGCGGCAATGGGGGCTCGACACCAGGAAGATCTTCGGGCCGCTTGTAGAGGGCCAGGCGATTCTCGACCTCGGCCACCCCTCGCACGGCGCGAACATGTCGGATCAGTGCCGGCGCTTCGTCCGCAGGGACGGCGCCTTCCAAGATCGCGGTGGCACCGTGGGCGTGCACCTTGACGAGGCGGGGGAAGCGCAGGAGCCGCCCGATCGAGGATCGAATGCGCTGCTCGAGCACCTCGTCGGTCGGCTGATCGGGGACCACTCGGGCACGGAGACTTGCCCACACGCCCCGTCCTCGATTTCGTGCGTCGCACCACGTCGACACCGTGGCGTCATGTAGCCGCCGCTTCGTGGACACGAGCTGATCGCGCGCCATTGCGCGGCGGCGAGAGCCCGACGCGGGATCGAGCGCATACATGAGGCCCGCGCCGACGACGGCGCCGGCAAGGGAGGCGAACTTCCGCATACCTGTCTCCTTTCGAGATCGGGATATCACTCGTTTGCGGGAGCAAGGATCGTGCCTCAATTGGCACCCCTAGGTACGGTCGCTCGCTCCGGGGAAAGGCTCGCATCGTCCGCTCAGCGCCGCGTCGCTCTGACAGACTCCAGTACTTCTGACTCAGTCGCTCTCGACTCGGTAGCTTTGGCGCGATGATTCCCAACCTGGCTCTGGCGCTGAATCGCGAAGCGCTCACAACCCACTGGACCACGGTTCGTGGCCGCCCACGGCGAGCAGGAAAATCGCTAGCTTACGACTCGTCGAGCCTTAGTGTTGCGCTATGTCGGCAAATTGACTGCGGACAATCTCAATGAACTTCTGTAAGGGAGGAGCCTTATTGTCCTTTCTCCAAATGGCGGAGAGCGCGGTCGTGACCCGCAGGTCTCCGACGTCTCTCAAGACTACGCCGTTGGGCTTCGTTCTCTCTGCCGACTTGATGACGAAAGAGAGCCCGATCCCTCCGGCAACCAAGCTCAGCATCGTTGTGGGGTTGTTGACTTCCTGCACGATCTTCAACGTGACTCCGGCCGTGTGGCAACAAGTGGTTCACCCGTGTCGTAGTCGGCGCCGTTGTCGTCGGGACGCTGGGCTCGCTCGATCTCTGGTATCCGAAGGTCGGCGAGCAGACACCGAAAGAGCTCGCCGCGGCAAAACGCGCGATACGGGCTGGGAAGTGACGCCCAGAGAAGAGAGCCCGGCGCCATGCCCATGTCATGCCCCTGCTACTGGGCGTTGCCTTGAGCCCAGTTTAAGGAAGCCCGAGAGCAAGGGCATTCCGCACGTGAATCAGTCAATCACGGCAGGCGGTCTGGTTCGATCACGGGAGCGGTCGTGTGTTGGTAGTCGAGCAGTTCATAGGACGTCGATTGGAGAAGGCCCGAGTGCTGAACCACTTTCGCCTCATGCCGTAGCTCTGGCACGTACCAGGAGTCTCGGAATGGGAGGCCGTTAGCAGAAACGGTGATACGGAAGCCCATGAAGGTGCCAGCCTTGGTGGTCACCGACTCGTAGGCCGTGACCTCGCTTCTGATCAATCGGCGTTGTTCCTGTCCGGTGAAATCTTTGACGGCGACGTAGCCCGAGCGCGTCGCTCCCACGCGCACTGGCCAGTCAAAGTAAGCCAGCGCCGGTGAGAAGGTCGTCGACGCCCCCTCTGGTCGCTGCGTCTCGATGATGGCGTAATCGGGGGTGAGGAGTGAGGTGAACCCATCGTTCGACTCGAGAACATAGCAGGTGCGCGCGGGGCACGAGGCGATGTGGTCGAAACGATAGGTGCGCTGCACTTTCTGATCGTCCCACTGGACACGCCAGGAATATCTCGGGACGGAGGTCACCGCCCGCTTGTCCACCTGGACGCGCCAGGAATATCCAGGGAGGAAGGTCGGCCGAGGCGCCGATGGGTAAACCACATGCTCCTCGGGTCGGGGCGAAGTGGAGTCCTGGGGGCTTCTGGCAGCCAAGACTACGGGTCGGGCTTGATCCGCGTAGTAACGTTGGGCTTCCGGGAGGGAAGCGTCTAAGTGAACCCGTCGGGTCGCCGTGCTGGGATGAGTGGAAAGGAAGCCCCACGGTCCAGATCCGCTCTGGGCCTCAATCCGCTCCCACACGGCAATTGAGTTGACAGGGTCGTACCCGGCCTTGGCCATGAAGATTTGCCCGAGACGGTCTGCTTCTAGCTCGTGTTCCCGACGGAAAGGCAGGAGGAGGCCGTAGTGCACACCGATACCACTGGCAGCAGCCACCAGCCCGCGGAACCGAACGCCGGCAAGCTGGAGACGGAGCTCCTCGGCCTCAAACCCAAGGTTGCCGGCAAGCTGCTGGCTCACGCGCTCTGCTTGGTGTTGGGCGACGAAATGTCCAACCTCGTGGCCAATGATGGTGGCCAGCCCCTCTTCGTTCTGGACAACAGGGAGGATGCCCGCAAAGACCACGATCTTTCCGTTCGGCAAGACGAACGCGTTTTTCTCACCGAAGTTAAGGAGCACGATCTCCCACGTGTGCCGGGCGGTGAGGCCAGAAGCCTCGAGCACGCGGCCAGTGACTCGACTCACGAGCTCGATCTGTTTAGCAGCCCGGGGGGAGCTCTGCGCGGATACGATAGCGCCCTTGCGGCGAGCGTCGTCCATGATCCGAGCGAAGTGCTCGTTGGCCGCGGGGATGAGATCGTCGTCGGAGATGGTTCGAAGTGGCGAGCGCCCGGTGAACGGAACCGTGGTACATGCGGCGAGCCCGGCGGCCGTGAGACAGAGGAAACTCCGCCGCGTCCATTCTACTGAACGCGCCAGTACTGATAGTCGCTCTCGAGGCCGGACTGCTGAGGGTATGGCCGCCTTGTACATCATGCCTGCCTCAGTGGCTCCTCAGTGCCGCCTAGGAACCTTTGCGAGTCTCGGCGAGAACACCCTCTAGCGCTTCCCGCCGTTGGCGTTCAACCTTCAGTTGCTCCGTCAGCTGTGTGATCTTTCCTTCGACTTCCGTCAGTTGGTCAGCCTGCCGCGCCTTGAGATCAGAGATATCGCTGGCCGCTCGCTGACGTTCCCACCAGTCGGCAGCGACCCCTCCCCCAATAAGACCGAGAATCAGCCACGCGATCGCCCGCTTCACAAGGAGCTTCTTAAAGTCCATAAGCGTTCACTCCTCCTGCTGTCAAAGAGGCTTGGACAACGCGGCCCACGCTGCCCATTGCACCGCCTGCCACTACCCAGCTCGGGGCTCGGCGCCCGTCCCTTCTAGTCTAAGGACGCCATAGGGTGCTTCTAAGATTCGACCGACCGGCGGTCTGGAGGTCGCCGCGCGGGCAAAGCGCCGCGCGCCGCTGTCGCGTTCTTGCTCAAAAAACGAGGGCGGGGTCCGCCCCGCGGCCGAGCGCTGCCGCCACAAGCACGATGTGAACAGATTTGAAACTAGTGGTTCTACTAGGAATAGCCTCTGCTGCTATCGCTCTCGTCGCGGTCGGCTCAGACGGGCATTCTAACCTGGGCCGAGCACCTCGTAGGCCTCCACGCTCTCGGCCAGCCCTTTCACCACCACGTGGCCAAGCGGACGTACGTCGACCCGGGACCCGATCTGGGCCAGGGTTTCCGCGGTGATCACGATCGAGCCGGGTGTCGCGAGCTGCTCCATCCGGGCGGCGACGTGGGTTGGCATCCCCACCGCGGTATAGTCCCAGCGCAGATCGCTGGCCACGGAGCGGACGATCACCTCGCCGGAGTTGATGCCGACCCGAATCTGCACATCGGCGCGATGGCTGCCGTGCAACGCGCGCGCGTAGGCCGCCACCGTCTCCTGCATGCGAAGTGCGGCCCGGCAGGCCCGGGCGGCGTGATCGGGCCGGGCGACGGGCGCACCGAACATCGCCATGATGCCGTCGCCCATCACCTGGTTCACGGTGCCGCCGGCCTCGTGCGTGGCGGCCATCAATCGCTCGATCACGCCGTCGAGGATCTGTCTCGCCTCGTCGAGGTCCAGGTCCGCGAGCAGCTCCGTCGAGCCGCGCATGTCCGCGAACAGGACAGTGAGATAGCGATGCTCGCCCTCGGGCGACGCCGGCGGTGCGGGATGCGTCGCGGGGGGGGCGAGTCCGATGCGCCGGCGCGAGGCCTGCTCCTCGAGCGCGCTGTCGATCCTCCGGAAGAGTCCCTCGGGCTCCTGTCCCTTCTCAAAATAGTCGAACGCGCCAAGCCGCATGGCCTCCTTGGCCGACTCCCAGGCCGGATAGGCCGTGAGCAAGATCACGTTAGCATCGGGGCAGTGCGCCTTTGCCGTGTGCAAGACATCGAGGCCGACACCATCCGGCATGCGCAGGTCGGTGACGATCACGTCGAAGGCGTCGTCGCGGAGCTCGCGGGTGGCCGCCGTGACGCCGTCGGCCTCCCGGACGAGATGGCCGCGATGCCTCAGCAAAAGCGCGAGGGTCGTACGCGCAGAGGACTCGTCGTCCACGACCAGGATGGCGGCCATACGCCCGGAGGCTTCACGTTCGGTGCCAGTACCGAAGTCCGGAAGAACAGCAGCTTGGGAGGCCCGCGCCGAGTAGGCCGTGTTCCAGGACGAGACGCCTGGGTTCCGTTCTGAACTGCTTTGGCAGCAAGAGCGCGGGTGTCGTTCCCTTCGAAGCGACTACCTGTCGATCCCGTACTCCTTCAGCTTGCGCCAGAGGGTGGTGCGCCCGATCCCGAGGGACTCGGCAGTCCGAGAGTGATTCCAGCCTGAGCGCTCGAGCGTCTGCATGATGAGGATCCGCTCGGTCTCGGCCAGGGTCTGAGGAGATCCGAGGCTCGGCGCGGGGCCGAGGGCCAAGCCCGCGGTGACGTGGGGAGGCAGGTCGGCCGGCTCGATCATGTCGGCCTGGGCGAGGATGGCGGCGCGCTCCATGGCATTTTCGAGCTCCCGGACATTGCCGGGCCACGGGTAGCGGAGGAGGCGCTCCATGGTGGCGGGGCTCAGGCGCAGGACGTGGCCCTGTCGCTCGGCGAAACGGGCCAGGAAGTGCTCGGCCAGGAGCGGAATGTCCTCACGGCGCTCGCGGAGCGGTGGCAGCGTCACCGGGATCACGTTGAGGCGATAGAAGAGGTCTTCGCGGAAGGCGCCCTGGCGGATCATCTGCGCGAGATCGCGGTTCGTGGCGGCGACGACGCGCGCGTCGATGGTGATGGCGTGCGTCGAGCCGACGGGTCGGACCTCGCCGCTCTGGAGCGTGCGCAGGAGCTTGGCCTGCAGGCTCGGCGGCATCTCGCCGATCTCGTCGAGCAAGAGCGTCCCCCCATGGGCTTCCTCGAACAGCCCCTTCTTGTTCGTGGCCGCACCCGTGAAAGCCCCCTTGACGTGGCCGAAAAGCTCCGACTCGAGAAGCGTCTCGGGGAGGGCGGCGCAGTTGATGGCGACGAAGGCCCCGCGCGCGCGCTGGCTCGTGTGGTGGATCGCCTTGGCGATCACCTCCTTGCCCGATCCCGACTCGCCGTGGATGAGCACTGTCGCATCCGTGGGTGCCACGCGCCGTACGAGATCGAGCACCTGGGCCATCCGGGCTGACCCCGTCACCAGCCCCGGCAGCGCGTAGCGATTTCGCATTTGCGCGCGGAGGTTCGCGTTCTCGCGCCGCAGCTCCTTCTGGGCGAGCGCCTTGTCGATGCGGTGGAGCAATTCGTCGGGCTCGCGCCCCTTCTCGAAGTAGTCGCAGGCGCCGAATTGGATCGCTTCCTTGGCCGACTCCCAGCCCGCATACGCGGTGAGCAGGATCACGTCCGCCTCCGGACAGTGCGCCTTGGCGGCCCGGAGGACGTCGAGGCCGTCGCCGTCCGGCATCCGGAGATCCGTCACGATCACATCGAACGCCTCGTCGGTGAGGGCCTTGACGGCGGCGGCCACGCCCTCCACCTCGGTGACCCGGTGACTCCGCTTCCTCAGGAGGAGGCCGAGCGTGGTCCGGGCGGACGGCTCGTCATCGACGACGAGAATGGTCGCCATTGTCGTCCTGGCCGCCGAGGGGGAGGAGAATGGTGAAGCAGGTGCCGCGCCCGGGCGTCGACTCGATCTCGATCCGCCCGCCGTGCGACGCCACGATGCGCCGGGCGATGGTGAGACCCAGACCAGTGCCGGCGGGCTTCCGGGAGAAGAACGGCTCGAAGACCCGGCGCCTCTCCTCGGCCGGCATGCCGCGGCCGGTATCGCTAATGGCGATTGCAACCAGCGCCCCGCTGAGGCTGACCGCGATGCCGAGCCGCCCGCGCCCATCCATCGCCTCAACCCCGTTCAGCGCGATGTTCCACACCACCTGGGTGATCTGGTCGGCGTCGAACGGAA
>Ga0137363_10000161_pt1 | contig 35151 bp, 35 predicted proteins | sample MadtaG_FD_104800 | JGI IMG/M metagenome (GOLD analysis project Ga0137363, IMG submission 104800) | Vadose zone soil microbial communities from Angelo Coast Range Reserve, California, USA - Mad1_115_16 metaG | ecosystem: Environmental > Terrestrial > Soil > Vadose zone | place: USA: California...
AAAATGACAAATTGGACTAGCCTGCCAGCAGCTGCTAACTTTGGTTGGAAACATTGGGTGTTTTCGGGCGTGATTCGCTAACACGTAGTTCGCGTGAGTTGGCGCGAACCTGACCGTTTTTAGTTAGCGCTCCTAGTGAAATCCCGGCACTGGCTTCAGAATGCAATTCAGTCAATTGGCCGTGTTGAGGGCGTTCATACATTGCCACATCATTTGGGAGGGAAGGCACCGTGAAACCACGTCTTGCATTTTCTGCTCATCTTCGACTCTCTGTAGCCTTGATTTCATTCGCATTGATCGGAGCGGTGTCCGTGGCAGCCCAATCTTCGTCGGCCAGCGGGCGGCTTGACGGATATGTAACCGATCCCAGCGGACGTGCCGTCGCCGGCGTGGTCGTCACTGCGCGCAACACGGCCACGGGGGAAGCATCCTCCCAACAGACGGACGATCGCGGTTATTTCTTGTTCTTGTATCTTTCCCCAGCCCATTACGACGTATCCGTGAACAAGAGCGGCTTCGCGCCGCTCACCCTTAATAATGTGGTAATCAGCCTGGGAACGACGTCCACTTTGCATCCCCGACTCGCTCTCGGAGTGGTGGAAACTGTGGTCTCCGTTAGCGCTGACGCGCCGCTGGTCGATACCTCTCAGTCCGCACTGGCCACGGTAGTTGGCCGTCAAAGCATCGCGTCATTACCTCTGAACGGCCGCAACTTTACTGATTTCGCTTTGCTTACTCCAGGCGCCACAAGCGACGGCGACTTCGGCATGGTCAGCTTTAATGGCGTCGCGGGAAACTTCAACAACTACACCGTGGATGGCGGCAATAACAATAACGCATTCTTTGCCCAGCAGATTGGCCGGACGAGTGTTCCCTATCAGTTCAGTGAGGATGTAATTCAGGAATTCCAAGTCACCAGCACGGGTTTTCAAGCCGAGTTTGGCCAAGCCGGCGGCGGTCTCGTGAACTCTGTCACCCGCAGCGGAACCAATAACTTTCACGGTGACGCGTACTACTACATTCTCGATTCGGCTCTGGATGCTAATGACGCGATCAATCGGGCCAACGGAATCCCCAAGCCGGCCAACCGCCGGCAGCAGTTCGGCGCCACGCTGGGCGGTCCAATTCGCCACGACAAGATTTTTTACCTGGTGAACTACGAAGGTCAGGTTCGCAACGAACCGCTGACGGTGAACAACAATCCCGCTCTCATCGGTCTACCTCCTGATTTTTTTGCCAACAACCCAGGAATCGCGGCGCAGGTGAATGCGGCTTCGGGTTCTTTCGCTCGCAGCTTCAATCAGAATGTGGCCTTCGGGAAGATCACTGCGATCTTGAACGACAAGAACACTCTGAACGCAACCTACAACTACCAGCGATTCCGCAGCCCGCATGGATACTTCAACACGCCCACATCCACGGGGGACGGGCTTTCGTTGACCGACGGCGCCACCAGCCAATTCTTCCAGGCCTCGCTGCAAACTGCTATTAACAGCAGCACCGCGAACGAATTCCGCTTTCACTATGGCAACGACTATCACTTCGACCTGCCATCCACTGCTCCCACCAGTCCCACGGTGGTCATTCAAAACCCCGACAGCGGGTTCGTGTTTGGCAGCAATCGCTTCCAGCTGGCCACAACCGATCGCCGCTTCGAATTCACGGACAATCTCACCAAAGTGCTAGGCCGGCACACGATGAAGTTCGGCGCCGACATTAACTACAATCGCGACACCGACTATTTCATCTACGGGCCCAGGGGCGAATATCAATTCGGCACTTTAGCGGACGTGGCCACGGGCTCGTTTCAGCTCTATCTGCAATCGTTCGGACAGACCACAGCGAAACTGCATTCACCCACGTATTCTCTGTTTGCCCAGGATCAATTTCGAGTTGTTCCGCGGCTGACTTTTAATTACGGACTCCGTTACGATCTCCAGGTGTTGCCCCAGCCGCCGGTTTGCAATCCCATCTTGACCCTGACCTGTCACATCCCCTACAGCAAGAACAACGTCGCGCCCCGCGTCGGATTCGCCTACTCGATCGATGCCAAAGGCACCACCGTCGTGCGCGGCTCCTTCGGACTCTTCTACATGCAGGAGGACCTGCTTGATGCTTCGCAGGCCTTGCTCTCCAACGGCATCTCTCGCCCGTTCTTGGTGGCCACGGGTCCGGGTTTTGGCAACAATAGCCCGATTGTCACCTATCCCACATCGCTCACGTCTTTTCCGGCGGGAGCCGGCGGCACGCCTTCGGCTGTCGTCTTTGCGCCGAATTTCCGCAGCCCCTATGTCGAGCAAGCCAATCTGGCCGTGGAACATCAGTTCGGTGCGCATACGGCAGCGAGCTTGGGATATGTCTATAGCCATGGCCTCGCATTGCTCGGAAACTCCAACGGCGTAACCCGCCAGGCGCTGGGCAATGGCAGCGATCTCAATCTCGTTCCTCCCACCTTGCAGCCTCAGTTCGGCGGAAGTTTTACCAACGATACCGTCATCTTCCCCAATGGGAATTCGGCCGTAGTGCCGGACTACGAGGCAATCGACGGCATTTACAATCCGAATTTCGGCGCCATCAACGTCGTCGACAACACCGGTCTTTCGGTCTACAACGGCTTGCTGGTTTCGGTCCGTCACACGTCGAGCCAGTTTTTTGCCTCGGTCGCCTACACGTTTTCGAAGCTCATCGGCCAGGGCACGGGCTACTACAACCAATTTGACCAGCGCGCCCAGCGCGGCCGCTCGCAGCTCGACCAACGCCACCGCTTCGTCATTGACGGTGGCTGGACCCCCACCTCTGGCGTGTTGCGCCACTTTATTTTCTCGGGGGTTTTGAACGAAGCCAGCGGACGTCCCTACACAGCGGTATTTGACACCTCGCAGTTGAATTTCGGGATGGTCCCCGACGAAGGATTCAACTCCTTCACCGGACCAGGGGCCAATGACTTTGATTTCAGCGTCGCTCGGGACATTCACCTGAACGAAAGATTCACTGTGCAGCTCAAGGGTGAATCCTTCAACCTCTTCAACCACCCGAACTTCCAGCAGAATCCGCTGGATAACGTTCAATACACCTCCACCCAACAAAAAGATTCGAATGGAAACTCCACAAATGTTTGGAATGCAACACCGAATACGGCTTTTGGGACGCCTGTCGCGATTGTCCCGCGTTTCGGTTCGCGAGCATTTCAGTTTTCGACCAGGTTTAGTTTTTAAGTCTGGCTTTGTGGCAGACTCCCTTTCGGCGCGCCCCTACCAGAACAGCGGAACGCTGGGCCGAGCACCGTGCGCATGCGCATTACCACGCTATTCGGTCCCCGCAACTCCTTCATCGAACCCGGACCGAAAGACATCACGACGTCGGAAGACGCGGATGACCTGGACTCGATGTGCTCGGCCTACATCTGGGACACCGCGCTTGGGGCTGGGAAAACGTAGTAGGACATAGTCGATCGCGCTTGATGGAAGCCGCAAAGCTGGCGCCCTGTCAGGACAATGATCTGGCGCGGGTTTATGAAGCAGCGAAGCAGAAACGGCCCCGCTGGAGGGAACTGACTGGGGCATATATTCCGCGTTTTGCAAGCGGACACAGCCCAGTCGTAACTTTCCTTTTGCGATCGAAACGCATCATACTGCGGGAATGGACGTACAAGCCCTTTTGTCCGACTTCTTACGGCCGGTAGCGTTGGGAACCGGCGCAGTTCTGGCGCTGCTGGTGCTCCTCGGCCTCCGGATGCCGCGCCGCGCCAAAGTGGACGCCCGCCCGCAACGGCGCGGCTGAGTTCGCCCCAATTCAAGGCACATCCGGGCTCTCCATTCGCGATTCCTCGTCCCTGCTTCTCTGATTTGACGGCCTTTTGCGGCGCGTGAGATATTGGCTCGCTTCTCCAGCGTCTACGTGAACCGCAAGCAACCACGGTTTCTGGAGCTTGGCGCCCCGAATGGTCCGACTCATTCCCAAAGACACAAGCTTTTTCGAGATGTTTGCCGCAATGTCGAACAACCTCATCGATGCCGCCCGCGCGCTCGTCGATTTGTTCGCCGACTATCACAACGTGGAATCCAAAATTGAGGACATCCGGCGGATTGAGCACCGGGGCGATGAAATGACCCACTCGATCATGCGCAAGCTTAACCAGACATTCATCACCCCTTTTGACCGGGAGGACATTCACACCCTGGCGTCATCCTTGGACGACGTCGTCGACTTCATCAATGCCGCCTGCGCCCGAATTGTCATGTACCGAATTACGGACCCGCCCGCGGAGGCGGGGCAACTGGCGCGGCTCATCCTGGCGCAATGCGAGGAACTGGAGAAGGCCGTCTCCCACCTGCAGAAGAGCGACGACGTTCTCAGACACTGCGTGGAAATCAACCGCCTGGAAAATGAAGCCGACCAGGTATCGCGCGTCGCCATTGCGCGGCTGTTCGACCACGAGACCAATCCCATCACCCTGATCAAGATCAAGGAACTGCTGGAGTTTTTGGAAACCGCAACCGACAAGGCGGAAGATGTTGCTGACGTGCTCGAAACCATCGTTCTTAAAAATGCCTAAGCAGACTGCGAAAAAACGCCAAATCGGTACTTGTTTCGCAAGCACTCGGCTTCAGCCGAGCCGTAAAAGGGCCTCAAATCAACGCCGGCTTTAGCCGCTGGGAGCGGCATCCGAGATGACTCTTCCAGCAGCTTCCGAGGCCGTGCATCCTCGAACACATGGACCGAACGGGTGAATTCGAACCTACTGCTCCTAATCATCACGGTCCTGGTGGCGCTGGCCTTCGATTTCCTCAACGGCTTTCACGACGCCGCCAACAGCATCGCTACCGTAGTTTCGACCCGCGTGTTGTCGCCCAAGCTGGCCGTCGTGTGGGCTGCTTTCTTTAACTTCGTCGCGGCATTTTTTCTGGGAACGGCCGTTGCCAAGACCATTGGCAAGGGCATGGTCCAGATCGATTCCGTTACCCAGTACGTCGTGATCGCCGGCCTGCTGGGCGCGATCGTCTGGGACCTGCTGACTTGGTGGTGGACGCTGCCGACGTCCTCGTCGCACGCGTTGATCGGCGGCTATGCTGGCGCTGCCATCATGCGCTCGGGATTTCACGTCATCATCGTCGAGGGCTGGTACAAGACCCTCGTCTTCATCGTGGTAGCGCCCATCATGGGCCTCGTGCTCGGCTTCACCTTCATGGTCGCGATCTTCTGGTTGTTGCGCAACAAACCACCCCGGCGGATCGACGCCTGGTTCCGCAAGCTGCAGCTCCTGTCCGCCGCATGCTACAGCCTGGGCCATGGCGGCAACGATGCGCAAAAGACCATGGGCATCGTCGCTGGAGCCCTCTATAGCGCAAAGTACATGAGCGCGTACGACATGGCGAACAACTGGGGACACTTTCACTGGCCCATCATTCTTGCCGCGCACGCCGCGATCGCACTCGGAACGTATTTTGGCGGATGGAGAATCGTCCACACCATGGGCTCGCGCATCACGAAGCTAAGACCGGTAGGGGGCTTCTGCGCGGAAACCGCCGGGGCCATCACGCTGTTTGCGACGGCGCTGGCCGGCATCCCGGTGAGCACGACCCACACGATCACAGGGGCCATCATCGGAGTGGGCGCTACCAGCCGGCTATCGGCAGTCCGGTGGGGTATCGCGCGCCGGATCGTGTGGGCGTGGATTTTGACGATACCGGCGTCGGCATTGGTGGCGGCGGTCGTGTTTGCGATCGTACTTTGGCTGCATCCCGGCGCGTAAGGGGATCGGCTTACGTTGTAGCGTGGGCGCATTGCCGGCGACAAATAACTGAACTCACTCGGCCGTGTATCTGGGTGACGTTCAATAGCTTGCAGCGCCACGCTGAGGTGGGGTGGCTTGGTGTCCGCTCAACTGCAAGAACGGGCTCGCAGCTGCGATTTCCCTTCCCAAGTTGCGATCGGCGATTCAGCAGATCGTATTGGAACATCGGCGCCGCTACGGCTATCGGCGGCTGTAACTGAGTGTGCTGACGTTGAATGTTCTCCCTTCGGCTGCCCTTAAATTTTTGCAAAAAGAACAACCCGGCTTGGGTTGTCAGGAGGTCGGTTCGTAAGCCGATGGCTCTAAATGGTTTATTCAGTACTCCCCATGGGAAACCCTCCGCCATCCTTCCTTGATTACGAGAGAAACTATGCAAATCACGTAGCTACGGAGCGGGGCTTGGCTGCGAGAACCTCACGGGTGGGCTCACTTTTTCAACGTCTTCATCGCCTGCAACGACAATTCATAGACATAGTCCGCAACCCATTTGCATCGGGCCCCGGACAACGAAAATCCAGGCCAACCATAGGGCAAGAACCTGCGGTATATAACCCAATAAACGCACAGCGCCATGATGCTCTGAGCAACCAGTCGGACCTGTTCTGCTTCCGGCTCGTGTGCACAGAACTTGCGCACGATGTTCTCGAGATCCCGCGTGAAGGGAGCAAAATATTCGTCAACCAGTGCCGGTAGCAGGTCCGATGGCGACACGATCTCTCTCACAGCCACCTCGGGCGATCCACGCCCAGCATGGACGAAAAAACATTGCTGATGAATAAGCGCAGTTCCTCTTTAGGGCTAGACCCCGGAATCGCGTGGAATACTCCTCGGAAATCCGGCAATGCTAAACGGAGAACTTCGAGATAAAGCTTGCGCTTGCTCCCAAAATGGTAGTTCACTGCTGCTACGTTGGCTTTCGCTGCATCGTAATTTGTTTGATGGTCGCGGCATGAAACCCTTGTTTCGCGAAGATACGGCCAGCCGCTTGCAGACTTCCCCGACGAGTGTCATTCCCTGAAGAACCGGCGGGCAGTGCGCATGAAAAATTCTTATTCTTTTAGGACCCAAGTTTCAAATAGATATTTGAAACGAGCATTATCGGTACAATATCTCGGGAGAGGGATCTTCAGGACCTTCACGAGCAGCTTGAACCAGTGGTGAAAGCTCCTGACTTCTATGATCAAAATACTTCTTCAGACTGATTCAGATTATGTCTACACTTTCATCAGAATCATCGCGGGAATCATCGTCTTTCCATATGGCATGCAAAAGCTCTTCGGGTGGTTCGGCGCCCCAGGATTTGGCGCCCCAGGAACCAAGGGCTCTCTTGAACAGCTCACAGCGAGGAACATTCCTAAATTTGTTGCCTGGCTCATTATCATCGGGGAGTCGTTCGGAAGTATTGCGCTTATGTCCGGCTTTTTAGGGAGAATCGCAGCCGGTGGACTGTTCATCATCTTCACCGGTGCACTCATAGTCCACCTGCCGGATGGGTGGACACTGAATTGGTTTGGATCAAAAAAGGGAGAAGGAATTGAGTATTTTGTATTGCTCCTGTCACTCCTCCTGGTCATCGTCATCAAGGGAAGCGGTGCGCTATCAATGGATTTTTGGCTGACAAGATGACATGCCGGCGTGCCAATCACATGGAATCCAGCCGCCGAATCTCTCGATATCGGAAACAGTCGACGAGGTGATCGTTCACCATGCCGACCGCCTGCATGTGCGCATAGACGACGGTCGAACCAACGAAGCTGAATCCCCGGTGTTTGAGGTCCTTGCTAAACGCGTCCGATTCACTTGAGGTAGGCGGAATCTCCCGCATTGCCTTCCAACGGTTGAGTTTGGGTCGTCCATCGACGAACCGCCAGCAATAAGCGTCAAAACTTCCCACCTCTTCCTGAATTGCGAGAAACGCCTGCGCGTTGCGTATCGTGGCTTTGATTTTCATCCGGTTTCGAATGATTCCCGGATTCAATGTGAGCTTCTCGATTCGGTTCTCGGTGTATCGCGCCACTTTCTCAGGATCGAACTCGCTGAAGGCACGGCGATACCCTTCCCGCTTTTTGAGCACGATCGACCAACTGAGCCCGGCTTGCGCCGCTTCGAGCACAAGGAACTCAAAGTGTTTTCGGTCATCGTGGACTGGCACACCCCATTCGCGATCGTGATACTGGAGCATAAGCGGATTGTCTGTGCTGACCCAAATACATCGTTTCGTAGTCATAAAGTGTAGACCTCGTCATCAGCCTCAGGCTGCCATTCGGACAATGGCCTTGCCCAAAATTATGGCCATCCAGCATTCCGATGAATGTTTCAAGCACTTTCTCCAGACGGTCTACGATTTCCTCGCGATAAAGGCTGCGATCGTCCGCGATCCCAAATGGCATCGATTCGAAATCAACGGCATACCTGCCCTCGCCTCGCTTGCCTGCACGTGAATGGATTTGACCCTTAGAAGCCAAGATCGCTTAGTCCCGGGTGATCATCCGGACGGCGCCCTAGTGCCCAGTGGTACTTGCGCTCCGTCTCCTTGATTGGCAGATCGTTGATCGAAGCGAACCTCAAGCGCATCAGCCCGTTCTCATCGAACTCCCAATTCTCGTTGCCATACGAACGAAACCAATTCCCGGAGTCATCGTGCCATTCATAGGCAAAGCGCACGGCGATACGGTTTCCCGCGAACGCCCAAAGCTCTTTGATCAGCCGATAGTCTAGCTCTTTCGTCCATTTCCGTCTGAGAAACGCGACGATTTCTTGCCTTCCGTTCACAAATTCCGAGCGGTTTCTCCAGCGTGAGTCAACTGTGTAAGCCAGGGCCACCTTTTCCGGATCACGAGAGTTCCAAGCATCTTCTGCGAGTCGAACCTTCTGAATAGCCGTTTCGCGTGTAAATGGCGGCAACGGAGTACGTTGAGTTGTGGCTTGGGCGACGGACATCGCATTTCTCCTTTTTGACAATTTTATAAGAGGCTCTTTCATAAGACTCTCAGGCGTTAATCTCACAATCCGCGAAGGTGAAGCACATAGAAGCCAGGCAAATCGAGAGAATTGTAGTTAAAGTAACGATGATCCCGAGTAGAGCAGTCCAGCCCCAATCATGCGCCTGTTCAGCGGAGGGCCGGTATAGTCGAGCCAGCGCTGATTGAAGAAGTCAGCGGAGCCGTCCGCCCGAGCGGACCACGCGAGCGTGGGGATCGTGTCAACCACAAGGCGAACATCCTGTGCCTGCCGGGCCTGCTCGGAGCTATGCGCTGCGGATGCCATCACGTCGTTAGATGCCATCGCGTAATTGTAGGTCGCGAATGCGTTCGAGCTGATTCTGGCGGCTTCCTTGGTTGAAGGCCTGTCCTTCGCTCTCGCTAAAATCTGACGACAGCTACTTCGCTGAGGAATTGGGAGAGGAATCGGCGTTCGGGTGCGCCCACTCTTGGCGATCCCCATGTCAAGGCGCAGTGCGAAGGTCGTACTTGGGGCGCGCGGATTGGACCGCCTTGGGGCTCTGGCGGCTCTTGCTCACAGCTACGGAGGCGCCGTAATTACCGAAGCCGGGACGGATCCATCTGTCGCCGGTTTGGTGTACATCGCGGCCCACATGCCAGATGCTGGAGAGAATGAGGCTGACGACGGAAAGCGCTTCCCAAGTGACCTCAGCAAGTCGGGTGCGATAAAGAAGACTGCTGACGGTTTCACGTACCTCGACCCCGCACGGTTTCATGAATACTTCGCAGCCGACCTGCCAGCCGAGCAGGCCGCTTTCATGGCGCATCGCAGGTGCTGAACCTCGCTGACAATTTCAAGGCAGTTATCACCACGGCTGCGTGGAGAAGCAAACCGAGCTGGATGTTGGTAGCTGCAGCAGACAGAACCATCAACCCCGACCTCGAACGCTGGTATGCCACACGAGCCAACAGCCACAAGGTCGAAGTCTTAGGCGCCAGCCACGCAGTCTACTCCTCCAGGCCGAGGGAGGTTGCAGCTTTGATCGAAGAGGCTGCATCGCACGCTTGGTAGAAGAACTTGCAATGGCAAGGCACCTCAAAAGGGTCGGTGTGTCCGCGTGCCTCTCTGCGGTCGAATAAGAAAGTGTTTAGGTGGAACTGATCGAATGCTACGACAGGAGAATTCTCCGTGTGGCCCAGAACATCACACATCACCGCCAAGACGCTGAAGATGTTGCGCAGAACGCATTCGTGAAAGGTTTCAGAAATAGTGGATCACGGGCAACCCCTGAAATAATCGCCGACGCCGGGCCTTTTAAGGGCTGGATGCAGCTCATTCGGCAGCGCTGCATAACGGGAAGACACAATGTGCCGCTGAGTCCTTTCGATCTCGACTGCTTCGCGGCAATGACCAGCACGGTCCCGGCTTTCCGTCTTAAGTTAGAACGAGACTTCGACTGGCTTTCCCTCAAACGTCACCTGCCGCTTGGTTTCAGCCAGCTTTACGGCAATGGCCTTGGGAATCGGCGGCAGCATCCGAGAACCAGAGGCAAGATGCAGATTGAGTTTCCTGCGCGAGTCGTTCCACGTCATCTGGATCCCCATCCATTCTCCCTTGCGATAGTTGAAGGAAGAACCGTCGTCTTCATAAAGCAGGAACGAAGCATCGGCGCCTGGGTAAATCGAGATCGAAATGGGCTCATCGACTTTCTCGCCGGTGAACTGTTTTACTGGGCCCAGAGGCAGGATCGACCCAGCGCGCACATAAAGCGGCGTAGTCTCCAGATCGACGGGTCGGCTGGTCTCGCGGCCGCCATCGACAAGTTTCCCCGTCCAGAAGTCGTACCAACTGCCGCGCGGGAGGTAGACCTGCCGCGTCATTGCTCCTTTTTCGACGACTGGAGCCACGAGCACGCTCCTTCCCCACAAATACTCATCGCTACGCGCGACGGCCTTGGGATCGTCGGGAAAGTGCAGCCACAGCGCACGCATGACCGGCATACCCGTGGTCGCGCATTCGTACACCATGCTGTACAGATACGGCAGCATGCAGTAGCGCAGTTCCAGGTATTTCCGGCAAATCGGCTCCACGAGCGCATCGTGCAACTGGCTGGCATCAGGAATGGCGGCACCGTTGTAGTTGTGGATTTCTACTGGGCCGGGATCTCCTGTGTTCCAACCCCAGGGCAGGCGAAGTTTCCATGTGCGGCCATGACAGCGGAACAGCGGACAAAACGCTCCGAATTGAAACCAGCGCAGGTACAACTCAGCGGTGAATTCCGCGGTTGGAACAAAGCCACCAATGTCTGTGCCCCAATACGGAATGCCGCTGAGGGCAGTATTGAGGGCAATGGGAATATGAGTCTTCAGCGTTTCCCATGTGGAATAGACATCCCCTGACCAGAGGAAGGAGCCATACCGCTGCATGCCCGCGTAGCCGTTGCGATGGAGGGCATAAGGGCGCTCGTTCGGCCGGTCGAGCTGCGGGCCTTCCCAGTACATGCGATTACGGACCAGCCGCGACGCGATATCGAGCGGATCGCCCTCGTCTGGCCACCACCCGTCCACGCCTAGCGCAAAGTCTCTCCGGTGCGTGTCCCAGTAGCAACTCGCCGCCGCTTCGTCGAAGCGCACTAGGCTACATGGATCCTGAACCGTTCCCCGGAGTTTGTCGGACAGAATCACAACGTGCATCACGACTCGAAAATGCTGGCTATGCAACTCATCAAGCATTTCCCCGGGATCGGGAAATACGCGAGAGTTCCACGCAAAAGAGCCATTCTCGGAGTTCCAACCGGACGGACAAAAGCCGGTGCCCAAGTAGATGAGGGCGTCACAAGGCAGCTTTTTTTCGCGAAAGGTCTTCGCTTCGGCAAGCACTTCTTCTCGACTCGCAAGCGTGCGGTGCGACTGTTGATAACCGAAACTCCACAAGGGAGGCATCTCAGCATGGCCCGTGATGCGCGCGTATTCAGACATGATGAGAGCCGGATCAAACGAAGTGACGAGAAACAGATCGAGGGGAGCGCCCCGACTCGCAGGTTGAAACGCACTTTCAGGCCCGCTGAAATCGAACGTACCGAAGGGCTGGTGAAAAAATATCGCCCACCCGGCGGTCCCGATGATCCAGGGGATGGGAACCCGGCCGCCGTGGGTGGCAAGCTTGTAACCACCTTGCCCACTTCGCATGAGGTCGATGGAGCCGCGACGGTCGAACTGGGGTCCGCCCTCCCCCAGTCCAAACAGCGGCATATTTCCGGTCAGGAACGATAGGACGCCGGTTTTCTCGTCCCACTTGAGCTGCTGGATGACTTCGCCTTGATCGTTCTTAGCAGTAATGGTGACTGGGTGAAAGGTAACTTGAAGCCGAACGGTCCCGGTCGCAATCGTGTGCGCGGGTTCCGACCTCAGCTTGGCAATGGGAGTGCCCCAGGATTCTTGGACCAGGGATCCGTCGGAGGGAATCGCCGCAACTGATCCGTCTTTCACGGGGAGGACGCTGAGCCGGACAGTATGATGACTGACCGGAGTAATTTGTATTTCGACAGACTGGCTGGCAATAGCTGCGTCATCCCGAGGCGCTCCCTCCGCCATGGGCACGATCATGGCGGTCGACGCGGCCACCAGTCCCTTCAAGACATCGCGGCGATTCCACTGCGGGCTCATAGCTCGTTCACACTCCCAGCCTGCTCTTTGGCGCTCACCTGCGAGGAAGGTCCACCGATCATCCGCAGCGCTTGGATCAGGCGATTGTAGCGGAACGCAGAAAACTGGTAAACGTTTACCACAATTACCCGGCTAGGTATAATTTGGCCTTCACTTCGGCGGGGCCAATTTGAGAGGGAGGAAACCAGTGTGCGGTGGCGAATCGCCATCCTGGTGAGTGCGGCGATTGCCATCAGCTACCTTGACCGACAGACGCTGCCGGTCGCAGTAAAAGCGATCAGCCGACACATTCCTCTCACCAATGAGCAGTTCTCGATGCTCCAGTCGGCGTTCCTGTTCGCCTATGCCCTGATGTATGCCGGGGGCGGGAAACTTGTGGACGCGTTGGGAACGCGGCGTGGCTTCACTGTAGTCATGGTGTTCTGGTCGCTCGCGTGTGCGAGCCATGCTCTAGCTACCGGTTTCGCAATGCTCGCCACAAGCAGATTCCTGCTGGGGGCCGGCGAGGGCGGGGGGGTTCCCGGCCGCTACCCGAGCGGTCGCGGAATGGTTCCCGACAAAAGAACGGGCAACCGCAATGGGCATCATTAATACGGGGACCGCGGTGGGAGCGGTGATTGCTCCCCCTTTGATCGCGATCGTTCTGGGCTACACAAACTGGCGATGGATCTTTGTGCTCACCGGAGGACTGGGATTGGCCTGGGCGGCACGGTGAACGTGGTCGTACGTGCCTCCGCAGGAGAGTTCGAATCCGAACGTTTTAAACGCGCGAGCGACACCGGGCTTAGGCTCGGACCCAGCGAACCGCTTCCCCTGGACTCACCTTTTTCGTATCCGCGAAACCTGGGGACTGGTAACCGCCAAGTTCCTAAGCGATGCGGCGTGGTTCTTCTATCTCTTCTGGTTGCCAAAATATCTCTACGACGCTCGTGGGTTTGACATCAAGGCGGTCGGCATGTTCGCGTGGATGCCCAGCGCCGCTGCCGGCTTGGGGTGCCTGCTGGGAGGCGCGTTCTCCAGTTACCTGGTGCGTCGTCGATTCTCGCTGGGAATCGCGCGGAAGCTTGCGCTCGGCCTGAGTGCTGCGGTTATGCCGTTCGTGATTCTCGTTCCGAGTGCTCCCGTGTCCTGGGCCATCGCGCTTTTCTGCGTCGCATATTTTGGACAGCAGTCCTGGTCGACTCTCGTGATGGTTCTGCCCGCGGACCTCTTCCCTCAGGAGGTTGTCGGGTCGGTCGCCGGACTGATCGGATTCGGGGGCGCTATGGGCGGGATTGTATTCGGACAGCTTGTCGGATACCTGTTGGACCACGGATTCGGTTATGGTCCAGTTTTTGGCATCGCTGGCACCCTGCACATCACAGCGTTTCTCATCATTCTCGCAGCCATTCCTGCCGTGGTGCCTTTGAGGCTGGAACAGCAATTAAGTTTGAGTTATGGGGGAGTTCGATGAGAATCACAGAGATTCGAACGCGGGTCTTGCGCTGGCGTGGTAAGACCGTTCCCTTGCCTCCTCATTTCTGCGCCAATCCGATGGATCTGATGGAACTACGCGAGGCATCCATGCGGACGTTCACGTTTCACGGCTGGCTGGTGGTCGAAGTGTTCACCAATGATGGTCAGGTGGGTTTGGGTAATGCGGCTCTCGCGCCTCAAGTCACGAAACAGGTCATTGATCTGTATCTGAGGCCTCTGCTGATGGGCCAGGATCCCTGGGATGTGGAGCGGCTGTGGCAACACATGTATCGCAAGACGATGGCATTCGGCCGCAAGGGAATCGGCATGGTCGCCATCAGTGCACTGGATATCGCATTGTGGGACCTGCTCGGCAAGTCCGCCAAACAGCCCGTGTATCGCATACTCGGAGGCCGGACCAAAACACGCATTCCGGTTTACGCATCGCGCCTCTACAGCATGGAACTGAGTGAACTCGCCGCCGAAGCCAAGCGCTACAAGGACGACGGCTACCGAGCCATGAAGCTGCGGTTCGGATGGGGACCGGCGGACGGCGCCGGCGGCATGCAGCGCAATCTGGAACTGGTTAGAACCGTCCGGGAGAGTGTTGGCGACAGCGTCGATGTGATGGCGGACGCTTACATGGGTTGGACTCTCGACTACGCCAAGAGGATGCTGCCGCTGCTGGAGTCGTTTCATCTGAGATGGCTGGAAGAGCCGGTGATTCCCGATGACATCCATGGCTACGCCGAGCTGAAATCCTACGGGCGAATTCCGATTGCGGGCGGTGAGCATGAATTTACGCTCTACGGCTTTCGCGAACTGCTCGAGGCTCGCGCACTGGATTACATCCAGTTCGATACCAATCGCGTGGGTGGCATCACGCAGGCGCGCAAGATTGCGGCTCTCGCTGAAGCTTATTCCGTCCCGGTCATTCCCCATGCCGGCCAAATGCACAACTCCCACATCGTTATGGCCAGCTTGAATTCTCCGATGGCGGAGTACTTTCCGATCGTCGATGTCGAAGTGGGCAATGAATTGTTCTGGTACGTATTCCAGGGCGAGCCCAAGGCGAAGGACGGCTGCATCGATCTCGATGACAACACTCCTGGTCTGGGACTCACGATCAACGAAGCCGGGCTTGAGCAGTTCGAGGTCATCGAGTAATTCCTCAGGCGCCACATGGATTTGATGACAACACGACTGATGCAAATTAAGAAACGCAATATTCGGCGGGTAGCACTGGTCGAGGAGCCAACCTTACGCTTTTTGGACTCCTGCTCCTCCGTTTACGAACTGGCTCATATCGCCATTGGCACAGACACGAAACTCAGCGAGGTGGCACGCCAGCGGGCTCAACCCGAGACAGTCGACTATGACCCCATAGACGCCGGGCGCTCTGAATGGCGGCTGCTTCCCACGATGGATCATCCTGACGATTCTGCCCGTTGCGTGCTTGCGGGCACAGGGCTCACTCATCTGGGCAGCGCTCGTGGTCGCCAGTCCATGCACGCCAATACTGACTCGGAGCTGACCGACAGCATGAAGATGTTCCATTGGGGTGTCGAAGGAGGCCGCCCAGCCCCCGGATGCATCGGGACCCCTCCGGCGTGTTTCTACAAGGGCACGGGCGGCGCGTTACGCGCGCACGGAGAAACCCTCGACATCCCGGCGTGTGCCGAGGATGGCGGCGAAGAAGCTGAGATCGCCGGCGTCTACGTGGTAGCTCGAGATGGCCGCCCTTATCGCGTGGGCATGGCGGCCGGAAATGAATTCTCGGATCATCAGGTCGAAAAAAAGAACTACCTCAACCTGGCGGGCTCCAAGCTCCGCACCTGTGCGCTCGGACCAGAACTGGTGGTTGATCCGGAATTTGACTCCATCCCCGTAACCGCGACGATCGAGCGGAACGGGAGTGTTCAGTGGACCAAGACGTTCCGTAGCGGCGAATCCGAAATGTGCCATAGGCTGGGCAACATTGAGCATCATCATTTCAAATTTGAAGCTCACCGTCGTCCGGGAGACGTGCACGTTCACTTCTTTGGAACGGACTACCTCAGTTTCAGCGACCACGTTCGTTTGCAAGATGGAGATGTCATGCAAGTCGCCGTCGAGGGCTACGGCCGTCCTCTGCGCAATCGAGTGGGCGTAGATAAAACAATGTCGGCCCCGATTAACGTCATTGCGTTAGGATGAGGAACCCATGTCACAACCTTCCGTTGCAGTCCTGGGACTTGGCATCATGGGCTCAGGCATGGTCAGACGTCTCCTCTCAGCGAACTTTCCGTTGTCGGTCTACAACCGAAATCGCGAGAAGTGTCTCTCCTTCGATGGTACCGACCTGTTCATAGCTGACTCGCCGCGCGAAGCGGCGGCACGAGCGCAAATCGTTATCAGCATGGTCGCGGACGACGGCGCTTCGCGTAACGTGTGGCTCGGTGAAAATGGAGCATTGAACGGTGCGTCCAGTGGCTCGGTCTTGATCGAGTGCAGCACCCTGAGCGTCGGATGGATTCAGGAACTTGCCACCAAGGCAGAAGGTCGAGGCTGTCGATTTCTGGATGCGCCGGTTACAGGCACTAAGTCGCACGCCGCATCCGGTGAGCTACTCTTTCTGGTCGGTGGCCCCGCGGGGGATGTTGAGGCAGCTCGTCCAGTCTTCTCGGTACTCGGACGCGATGTAATTCACCTAGGGCCTGTTAGCAGCGGCGCGCTCATGAAACTCGTCAACAACTTCGTATGCGGCGTTCAAGCCGCGTCTTTTGCGGAAGCTGTGTCCCTGATCCATGCTGGTGGTCTCGATGTCACTAAGGCCATCTCAATCCTCACGGGAGGTGCCCCGGGGAGCGGAATCCTGAAGAGAATGGCCGAGCGGATGGCGGCCAACGACTTCGCTCCAAATTTCGCTTTGCGGTGGATGGCAAAGGATTTGAGGTACGCGCTGGATGGTGCTTCCGGCAAAGGAGTCTCTCTCCAAACCGCAAACGCGGCCTTGTCAGTGTTTCAACGTTCAATAGTCGAGGGCCACGGCGACGAAGACTTTTCCGCCGTGACCAAGTCGCGGGAGTGACGAATGACGTCATCGTCTTCGGACCGAGAAAATGTGTCCGCATGTGCGTGGATCGCCTCACTCTAGGGCAAGGTTTCGCCTGCAGACCGAACATTATTTCGGCAAACGTTTTCTCAAAGACCCCGTACGGGCTGTGCTAACATGCTCGTTTGGACGCCGGCCCTCAAACGCACATATGGATATTCGTGAAATCGCGCGGAGAGCGAGGGTTTCCACCGCAACAGTGTCCCGAGCGATTAACCGTGTTCCCACGGTCGATCCGCAACTTGCCAAGCGAGTGTGGAAGGTGGTGGACGAACTTGGGTACTACCCCAACACGCAGGCCCGTGCCCTGGTGTCGGGACGGAGCCGCATTTTCGGTCTGATCGTCTCTGAAATTACCAATCCATTTTTCCCGGAGATCGTACAGACCTTCGAGACTCTCGCCGTCGAGAACAACTACGAAATCCTGCTGACGTCGACCGTGCACGACCCCAAGCGGATGGAATCCTCGGTTCGGCGCATGATCGAACGCCGGGTGGACGGTGTGGCGATTCTGACGTTCGGCATGGAAGACTCGTTGCTCGAACATCTTCGTTTTCGTAAGGTGCCGCTGGTGTTCATCGATGTGGGACCCGATGCCCAGGGAATCATCAATATCCGGATCAACTACCAAAACGGACTCCGTCAGGCTGTGCAACACCTGGCCGCGCTGCGGCACACACGCATCGCGTTTATCACAGGCCCACTGCACTTGAAATCGGCGCTGGCGAGACGAGAGGCCTTCAAAACAGCGATGGAGGAAATCGGACTTTGTCCGGAGTTGATCGTCGTGGGAAATCACCAGATGGAGGGCGGAATGCGCTCCCTCCTGGAACTTAGCGGCTTAAGTGACCCCCCAACTGCGGTGATGTGCTCTAACGATATGACCGCCATCGGAGTTCTGCGGGAGGCGTACGAACGCAGTATCAAAATACCGGACGACCTCTCGGTCGTTGGGTTCGACGATATTCGACTGGCGGAGTTCACCATCCCTCCCCTGACGACGATTCAGATGTCCCAGAAGGCTCTGGCCAAGATTGCCTTCCAGGCGCTGTTGAACGAGGTGGAACGGGAATCGCCCACAAGGGAACGCAGCGAGTACGAATTGAACACTAGTTTGGTGCTCAGGCGTTCCACGGCGATGGCTCAGGTTGGAATGAGCCCGACGAGGCCTCCCCGGGGAACCCGGGCAGGTCGCCCGACCCCGGTTAGTGCATCGCGCTAGGACGGCGCGTGGTTCGTTTCTTCCTGCAACGCGAGTTTGCGATTGCCAAAAGCCGCACAACGGGGAAGATCCCAGCTTGCAATAAACGACCAATTCACTCTCAGTCGTGCTTCCCTGACTCAACTAGGCTTGCAGTAAATTCCAAACCTGCATCGAGGTTGCTTGTCGGTTCGCCCATGCGAAGTACGGAATGAACGTCAGGGGGATCCGCTTGGTTTTCGAAAAATCTCCACCATAACGGGAGTAGAGCGACTTCTGCGATGCTCCTCGTTCGAACACCGCGCCCGTATGATGCAGTACGACCATGCCGCCGAGCAGGTCGCTCTTGAATTCAGTTTGAAATTGTTCAACTGTCCGGCGCCCGGGATTTACGGCCACATCGCTCAGGGATACGCCACTGGGTTGATCGATCTCCTCCAGACAGTAGATCAAAGGACCCCGCTGAATGGCGACGCGGCCAGTGTCCTCCGCAACGCGCGGGTTGGCTGCAATCAGTTGCGGTACAACTTCCAGTTTCAGCTGAATCACATCGCCCGCCGACCAGCGACGGCGGATCGGAAGGTATTCCCCCGCCTTTGCGCCTGCCAGGACCTTTCTGTTCACGGAGACTTGGGCATGGTCGGCCCAGCCAGGAATGCGCACGTGGAAGGTGAACTCGGACGCTTCCGCGGGCGTGACATTGATTTCCACGTCGCCATCCCAGGGATAATTCGTCTTCTGCGTCACCTTCAGGCTAACGCCGTTCTCCAAATGCCAATTGAGCTCCGAATTGTCATAAAAATGAGCGTAGATGCCGTCAGCGCTGGTGCTGTAGAAATAGCCGGGGAGTGATCCGAAGGTCCGCTCAAGGTTCGGCGGACAACAGGTTACGTCGTACCAAGGGTTTCGTATCTTGTCGCCCGTAGATGGATCAAAAGCCAGCGGGTTTCGATAACAGTACAGGGTGCCGTCGAGCGACATCCCCGAATTGATTCCGTTGTACAGAGCGCGCTCCATCACGTCGGTGAACTTTGCGTCACCGGTGACGGCCAGCATTCGCCAATTCCACATCATGTTGCCGATCGCGGCACAACTTTCGCCGTAGGCACGGAAGTTCGGCAACTCGTAGGCATCGCCGAACGCTTCCCCGTCAGACCGCGAACCAAGTCCGCCCGTGACGTACATCTTGGTGGTGGTCATGTCGTCCCAAAGCGTGTTCAGTGTCTTCAAGTAGGTCGCGTCGCCCGTCTCCAGATAGTAGTCCGTAGCTCCGCAGCAAGCGTACATGGCCCGAACCGCGTGCCCTTCCAGCTTCGTCCGAGAGGTGAAGGGAGTTCCGCTGAACATGTAAATGGTGCGGCGTTCCGGCAACTCGATACGCTTATCTCCTCGCAGGATGTAGCCGGCGAGGTCGAGCTGGCGCTGGTCGCCAGTGATGCGATAGAGCTCGATCAATCCCATTTCAATCTCGGGATGACCCGAGACGATGGGCTTTTTGGGCGCTGGCCCGTAATTCGGGATAAGGAAATCGTCGACGAAGCGAATGCCCGCGTCGAGCAGCTTTCGATCGCCGGTTCCGCGGTAGTACGCGATCGCGCCCTGCAGCATGTGCCCGATGTTGTAGAGCTCGTGGCCCGTGGTCTGCGTTTGCGGCAGCATCCGCAGAGACTTGCGATCGTCCTGATAGTAGGTGTTCAGGTAGCCGTCGGGCTCTTGGCCGGAAACCACTTCGTCAATGATCTTGTCGGCCGTGGCTCGAAGTTCGGGACGGTCGCCAGATTGCAGCGCAAATCCAACCGCCTCGGTCCACTTGTAAACATCGGAGTCAGAGAACACCGGACCGCTCTGCGCAGCCTCACTCTTGCCGACCAAGCGACGAAAGTTATTCATGCGGCCGTTGGCTTCCAGCAGGTCGTGCATGGTGGCAATGCTCCGGGTCACGTTGATTTCCCGACGGCGTGCCCAGAAGCGGCCCGTGATCGTCACCGCGCGTACCGGAATATCCCGCAGCTTGGCGTGGGGTGACTTGACGATATTTTCGATGCCCTGGTCTTTCCAGGCTGGTGAATTGGTCAGCATCGCGCTGGTCTGCAGTATGGCTTGGTCACCGGCCGCCGCCTCGGGGAGAATTCGACGAGCGGGCAAGGCCGACAACGCCGCCACTGAGACTGCCGAGGTTACGAATTGTCGGCGTGAAATGGTTCTCTTCCCAGCCATGCCTTTACTCCGTTACTCCGTTCCTAAAAAGACCATTGGGTGACTGTGCAGGGGCTCGCTGGAACCCCAATTTTCGTTGCACTCCCGGCGAGGTTGGACGCAAGACGGTCCCTCCCTGTCCTCGCGGAGAGATCGTCGGTTGCTTAATTCGAAGGGCGAGCTGAAGTCAGTTTCGGCTCACCCCCTTTTGCCAGCCCGCTAGAGCGAGATCCGGCTAGTGGCGATCTAAGAAAACGATTTCTCCGCTAATGGACAGAGCTTATAGTCTGCTTGGAAAGGGACTGTCAAGCAGTTTTTTGGACTGAGCCGCCCTAGTTTGAACAAGAGCGAATCAGTGTCGTTTAACGAGGCCACACAGGAGGTGCCACGCGGAGTTGAAAGCCAGCCACGGACCCGGTGTCGACCCGATGGCGGCTGGCGATCACACCTCCTGCCATTCAATATAATCAGTCGCTTGCCGTGATAAAGACCGATCCAACAATCAACCCTCGAAACAACACAATACCCTCCGAGTGAAGAGGTCCGAGGCGTTCTTCCGAGCGCGCTGCTCTGTCGCTCAGGAGGCCGAACCGGTCGGCTTGCGGCGCAAGTTTACACCACCGGAGGCAGGATTTTGCCCATGTCAAGAAACTCCCGTTTTCGGTAGCGCCCCAGTCCCATTTTTGGTATTTCTAGAAATCGATTTCGCACAGCCACATCTTCGTTCGATTTCGCGTTCACGAAGACCGCGAAGTGAGGTGACCAATGGAAACCCGTGTGCTTGGGAACAGCGATCTTCTCATCAGCCCGATCGGTATCGGTGCTTGGGCGATCGGTGGCGGTGGCTGGAGCGGAAGCATGGGGCCACAGGATGACAGGGACTCGGTTCCGGCCATTCATGCCGCTTTGGATCACGGCCTCAACTGGGTGGATACCGCGGCGCTCTATGGCCTCGGCCATTCCGAAGAAATGGTGGCCCGGGCCCTCAAAGGACGGTCCCCGCGTCCTTACGTATTCACCAAGTGCGAACGCGTGTGGGGCGATGGCGGCACGATCGGGGCGAGCCTCAAAGCCCAATCAATCCGGCGCGAATGCGAAGACAGCCTGCGCCGCCTCCAGACCGATGTCATCGACCTTTACCAGATCCACTGGCCCGAGCCAGATGAGGATATTGAGGAAGGCTGGGCGGAACTTGCTCGCCTGCAAAAGGCGGGGAAGGTCCGCTATGTTGGCGTCTCCAATTTCAGCGTTTCGCAGATGAAGCGCGTCCAGACGATTGCGCCGATCACTTCCCTGCAACCTCCCTATTCGATTGTCACTCGTGAAATTGAAAGTGAGATTCTGCCATTCGTGCTCAAGTGCAATATCGGTGTCATCGTGTATTCGCCGATGTCTGCTGGCCTGCTCAGCGGCGCGATGACTCGAGAGCGTGTCGCCAGCCTTACCCCTGAGGACTGGCGCAGGAATCTTCCCAATTTTCAGGAACCCTTGCTGTCCCGCAATCTGAAGTTGGTCGAACACCTGCGCGCGATCGGCAACCGGCGCGGGCGGACTCCAGGAGAAGTAGCCATCGCGTGGACGCTCCACAACCCGGCGGTCACGGGGGCGATCGTCGGGTTTCGCAGTACAAAGCAGGTCGCCGGCATCATCGGAGCAGCCATGTTTCGCTTGCATCCGACTGAAGTCGCTGAGATCGAGCAAGCCTTGAACCGACAGCCAGCGGCCTCAGTGACTTCACCGCGATAAAGCGATTGACAACCGCCGGGCTGGCGGAGTAAATCTGCTTCGGAAAACGTTTGCTACTAAATCGCTTTTGGTGCCGGGGGATCGCTATGAATCGTGCCGTCAGCCGCCGTACTTTCCTAAGAGCCGCCGCCGCAACCACTGCTGCCGGTTATGCCACTCGCGCCTTGCCTGCATGGGCTACTTCGAATCGGGGAACAGTCGCTGTAAACACCCCACTCACGACCTTCGCGTATTCCGATGTGGAGCTGTCTGAAAGTCCGCTGAAACGGCAGTTTGACGAGAATCACGCCCGCTTTCTCGGTCTCGAGGACGACCGCCTCCTCAAAGTGTTTCGGCAGGTTGCTGGTTTGCCGGCGCCGGGTGCGGACATGGGCGGCTGGTACGATCTCACCGGGTTCAGCCTGGAGCGAAACGATTTCCATGGCTTCATCGCCGGCCACAGTTTCGGCCAGTACCTCTCCGGGTTAGCACGCGCCTACTCAGTATCTGGTTCTGAGCCGACGCGCGCAAAGATCAATCGACTCGTCAAGGGATATGCTGAAACGCTCGATCCCAGGGCCAGATTCTTCGTGGACTACCGTCTCCCGGCGTACACCTACGACAAGCTCTCGTGTGGCCTGATCGACGCGCACGAGTTTGCTCACGACCCGCTCGCGATGGACGTTCACGAGAAGCTCACCAAGGCAATGACGGCCTACTTACCCGAGAAGGCACTGTCGCGAGCGGAACAACGTTCCCGCCCACATAAAGACACGTCTTACACCTGGGATGAAACGTATACGTTGCCCGAGAACCTGTTTCTTGCATATCAGCGCAGTGGAAAGGTGTTCTATCGCGACCTGGCCAAGAGGTATCTCGAGGACGACACCTACTTCGGGCCTCTGTCCAAGGGCAATAACGTACTGCCCTTCGAACATGCCTACAGCCACGTGAATGCCTTCAGCTCGGCGATGCAGGCGTACATCACCCTGGGGAGCCAGATGCATCTGCAGGCTGCCAAGAACGGCTTTGAAATGCTACTCAAGACCCAAAGCTTCGCCACCGGCGGCTGGGGTCCGGACGAAGCCTTCGGAGAACCGGCAAGGGGTCAACTGGGCGATAGTCTGGCGCTCACGCATGCCAGTTTCGAAACACCCTGTGGCGCCTACGGCCATTTCAAGATCACTCGCTACCTGCTGCGCGTCACCAAGGATGCTCTATATGGCGACAGCATGGAACGAGTCCTTTACAACACCATCCTCGGTGCGTGGCCCATCCAGGCTGACGGCACTTCATTTTATTATTCCGACTACGGGACCACCGGCAAGAAGGTTTGGTACGGGCAAAAATGGCCATGCTGCTCGGGCACTTTCCCGCAGCTTAGCGCGGACTACCACATCAGTACCTATTTGCGATCGGCTGATGGGGTGTACGTGAATTTGTTCACGCCCTCTGGGGTGCAATGGAAAGATGGCGGCGGACGTTACGGCTTGACGCAAGACACCAAGTATCCGTTCGATAACAAAGTCCAGATCCAGGTCTCGGGTTCCCAGGCGAAAGACTACACGATCTATGTCCGCATTCCCAGCTGGGCGGCGCCGGATCCAGTGCTTTCCGTTAACGGCAAGCGCTTTTCTGAGCCAGTGCAGCCGGGCAATTTTTCCGCTATCCGGCGCAATTGGAAGGATGGTGATCGCGTTGAGCTCGAGCTCCCCATGCCGCTGCGCCTGGAGGCCGTTGACGCCAATCATCCAAACCTGGTGGCTCTTGTGCAAGGGCCCTTGGTGCTCTTCGCAGTGGCCGATTCTCAACCTAGCTTCGACAAGAACGCGCTCCTGCAAGCCAAGCCAACCAACAACGCCACCGGGGACTGGATCGCCCAATCGGCCGATGGCAGCACTGTAAGCATGCGCCCGTTCATGAATATCGACAGGGAGAGCTACAGCACGTACGTGTTGCTCAAGGCTTGAGGCAGAGACAAAGCCGAGCCAGGCCTGGCAAGCTATTTGGTTTGGGTATCATCTTCGACCAGCTTGTATTGGTAACGTTGGCTCTGTTCCTTTGCTGCCTGCTTGCGAAGCGCCGCAAGGCGTTTCAGCAAATCGGGAATTTCGGCGTGCTTGCCGCTCTTCCGAAGCCCCTGCACCAGGTGGTAGAGGGCGGTTTGATCGTTAGGATTGCGCTCCAGGGCCTTCCTGCATTGTTCGACCGCTTCCCCATAGTTGCCCGCCTGTAGATCGAGCTTCGCCAGTACCGTCCGGGCACCACCCAATGTGGGCTGCAAGGACACGGCTTGCCTGGCCGACCGCATCGCAAGTTGAAATTCGGACGTTCCGGGCTCGGCTCCTTTTTGCGACAGGAAGTCCGCCTGGAGATACAGCAGGAGCGAGTCGCTTGGTTTCCGCGCGAGTCTGGCCTGAACCGTCTTCAGCGCCCGATCCAGATCATCCTTCTGTGCGGCTAGCAGTCCTTGTGCGGCGGAGCTTAAAGATTGGCGAGGATCCAGATCGTGGGCTGATTCAAAATCCGCTTGTGCCTTGTCGTACTCTGCCAACTGAACGTAAAGAACGCCTCGCGCCAGATAGAGCGGCGCCGCCTGCGGAACTTGTTCGATGCCGTCGCTGACTACGTCAATACCCACCTGGAACGAATCATGGGCGGAACTGATGTTCGCAAAATCCAGGTAAAGGTTGACGTTCCGCGGATCGAGCAGAATCGCACGCCGGAGAGCGGCCACCGCTTGAGGCGTGTCGTTGGAATCCTCATATGCCGTGGCCGCCAGTTCCAGAGTCTGAGCATCCGGACTGCCAGCCTCGAGCCGTTGTAACGTAGCCAAGGCATCCTGAGGCTGATGCGCCATCAGTTGTATTGCAGCAAGCAGGTGGCGCTCGTGCCCATTGGCCGGGTCGAGCGCCACGGCGCGCTGGAAGACCTTTAAGGCTCGAGCGAATTCCCTGATCTTCACCAGACAAGTAGCATACGCGTGCAGCGCGCCTAGCTTCGAGTCAAACAGAGCGCCGGCCTTTTCAAAATGACGAACAGCAGCCTCACAGTTCCCCTGTTGATATTCGAGTACAGCCAACATGCCGTGACCTGTTGCATCGGCGGGACGCAGGCGCAATAAGTGCTGGAGCAGCGGAACCGCCCCTGGCCTGCCAGCGTCGTATTCGATTTGGGCGGCTCCCTGCAGAGCGGGCAGGTAGTCAGGAGAAATCTTGAGTGCTGTGCCAAAAGAAGCTAGCGCTTCCGGCTGGTGCCCTTCGCCGGCGTAGGCGGTGCCTTGCATGGCCCACAATCGCGCGTCAGCAGGGGATTTCTGCAAAGCGGGACGAAGAAGCACGAGCGCCTGTGCAAAATCCCCGTTCTGAAGGGCTAGCGTGATGGCAGTGACTGGTCCGGCCGGAACCTGGGCAAATGCACAAGCAAGAGCGATAACAAGCGCGAGAGCAACGCAGGCCCTTCGGACCGAAGGAGCCACGTCTACCGTCGAACAATCTTGCCGGTTGGTTTGCGCAGGACGCGGACCACGGCCTTCGGGATCTCTTCGCTCTTCTCGAACGTCTGACATGTGCTCGGCAAGAGCCTCCTCGGCTTCACTCAAGCGCAGAGACGTTCCTGCCTGATTCAACTGAGGACAATCAGAATGAAAGCCTGGCCCCGAACTGCCAGTTACGAGGTAACTGTTGCGCCGTTGCCTTGCCAAAGGTTCCGTCCGCCAGGTTGTTGTCGAACTGAGTAAGGTTCACCCGGTTAAAGATGTTGAAGAACTCAAACCGGAATTGCAGGTTAACCCTCTCCGTGATGTGGGTGTTCTTATAAAAATTCAGGTCCGTCTCGGCAAAGTTCGGAGAGCGAAATTGATTCGGCTTCTCGTTTCCTTGTGAACCGAAAGCGGGCTGCGTGAATTGTCCAGCGGAAAACGAGCCATTGAGAAACGCAGATTTAGAAGTTCCCTGCCGATAGCTGCTGACGTCGGGATAGTCGACACCCACGCCGGCAGCACCTGCGGTATCTCCATCCGCGTTAAAGTCTCCGCTACCGGGAGCATAACCAACCATTTGATTGCCCGCCGACGGACAAGGAGCTGAGGCGTTTTGACAGATCGGCTGGAAAGAAGCGGTCGTCCAGATCATCTGTGGATACCCGCTCTGAAAGACACTGGTTCCACTGATTCCCCACCCGCCTGTGGCGCGGCCTACAAAGCCCTGACCGCTGTTCAACCCCGGAAGTTCATAGTTCAAACTCAGGGAAAAGCGGTTGGGCACGTCCCAGGGCGACAGTCCGTAATACTGGTTCGGATTCGCCTCAGCGGGATACACCGACGCATCATCCTGAGAGCGCGACCGGGTGTAAGAGGCGTCGAAGAATCCCCGGCGGGAGAACCGTCCCTTGAACTCGAAGAAAATACTTTGGTAGTTGCTATGACGATTGTTGTCGGTATAGCCGATGGAGCCGAAGCTGCGATTGAGGCGCGTGGGGGCCAGACTGTTGTTCTGGATGAGATCGCCTGCGAAAGCATTGATGTTCTGGCCGTAGCTGACGATCCCGGACTGATCGCCACCACCCACCAGATTGTAGCCGTGCGACCCGGCGTAGCCAACACTGGCGGAGTAGTTGTTGGTGATCTTCCTTTCCAGAGTTAATGACCATATGTCGGCCTTCGGCGATTTCAGGTTGGGATTGATGGCGCCAATGCCGAAGTTTCCGCCCACAATGCCACCCTGCGAATTCAGGCAACCGTTCGCCCCAAGTGTGGGACATAGGGGCGATCCCGCCAGTGCCGGATAGGTGAAACCGAATGGAGGCTTGCCGCCGGTCCCAAGAACAAACAGGGGCGGGGTTGAGGTGCCCGTGGTGAAGTTTGGCGTGATCGGACCAGGCGGACTGCCACGGAATTCTTCCTGGACGTTGGCCTGGGTCAGCCAGTTGTTGAACACACCAAATCCCCCTCGCAGCACGGTGTTGCCGGTTCCGGCCAAGTCCCACGCAAAGCCAATCCGGGGACTCAGCAGGTTATTCACAGAGTGGTTCAGCGCGTTATGGTTGGCCTTGGCAAAGCCGTTTGCCACTTGCTGGCTGAATGTCTGGCCCGGACCGAGATAGAAGTTGCCGAATACTGTCGTGGCACTCTTGGACCATGGGTTCCCGCTGTCATCCCAGCGCAAGCCCAACGTCAGCGTCAGGTTCTTGCGCGCTTTCCAGGTATCCTCAGCAAACAGTCCCCAGGTTCTCGACGCGGCATCCCACGACCACAACACCGGCTTTCCGGTGATGGGGTCATACATGACATGGTTCTCACTGTGGGGTGCATCCTGGGCCAGAGCCAGGAGATTATTGAAATTAAAAGTCGGCTGCGACCACGGGCCTTGGAATGGCTCCACATCGTCTCCGTACCAGCCCTCGTAGCCGAACTTTAGGGTATGGGTGCCACGAACGTGCGTTAGAACGTCGCGCCAGTGGTAGTTGTGTTGAATGAAATCTCCTTGTGCGAAGCCAACGCCGAAGGACTGCCCACCTTCCGTCCTAACCCCCTGCACAGCGATGGACGGAACCGAGTAATCCTTAGCTCCGCTGCCTAGAACGCCCTCGACTCGGTTCGCGCCAAAAATGGCTTCGTTCAACGTGCTGTTAGAAAGCGTGTGCGCCCAGTTCACCTGGAACGCGCGCTGCCAGTTGTTGTTGAGAGCCGAGAATGCCGGGATGGCCGAGGCCGCACCGTAGTTTAGAAGCGTGCGGTAGAAACTCCCGTAAATTCGATCGCTCTTGAAGTATTTGTCGACCCGGCCGAAATACTGGGTTCCGTTCCGGACCTGCGGAGCGCTGAAGTTGCCCACGTCGATCATGGGCAATGTGCAAGGGATGAATGAGGTCGCAGAGGTGTTGCAGCCAGTCGCTCCCGTTCCAAAAACGTCGGCCGCGGTCTTGTTGACCGCGACTCCTGACACATTGGTCGGGAGGTATTTCGTGAGAATGCTGGTGCCCACCGTGTTCGGGAAATTCTGTTTCGCAAAGGCCGTGAACTCAGGGGCCGCAAATGTTATCGACGAGTTGGTAGCCAACGAGGAGCGTAACGGTTCGACCGCGAAATAGAAGAAAAATTGCCGATTTGGAATGATCGGGCCGCCGACCGAAAATGAGAAGTTGTTGCCATGGAACGGAAGATACTTCGGGCCCGAAAAGTGGGTCGCCGCAAACATCTTCTGGTAATAAAACCAGTCCGCCGCTTCCCCGTGGAACTGCTCGGAGCCCGACTTCGTGGTCATTACCTCCTGGACGCCCGTGGCGCGACTATACTCGCTCGAATACGTGTTGACCTGGATGGAACTCTCTTGAATGGACTCGGGATTCGGCGTCAGATTAAGCACGCCCTGCCGGATGCCGCTGGTAATGTCGAGCCCGTCGATCACGTACATGTTCGACATCTGGCCCTGGCCGTTGGCGCTGGCATCGACCTGCGTCTCCGTCGAGTAGTTGTCCACTCCTGATCCGGGAGTTCCTGCCTTGCCCGGTTGCCCGCCGCCCATCGTTCCGAGTCCGGACACTCCCGGGGCCAACGTCGTGAGCGTGACCATGTTGCGTCCAGGTACCGGCAACTCCGCCACCGCGCGATTCTCCAGTGTGAGTTGATTACGGCTGTCTACCGTGTCGACGATGGGCTCTTCGGCCGTCACAGTCACCGCCTCGGTGGCCGATCCCACTCTCACCTTGAGAGGAACATTCAGGTTTTGCTCGGTCAGGAGAGTAACTTCGACCGCGGACTTCGCGAATCCGGTCGCCTCGACGGTCACTCTGTAGCCCCCCGGCGCGAGACTGACGAAGCGATAGTTGCCAGAGGCATCGGAGACAGTGCCGGACGTAACACCGGTGGTGGCGTTGACCAGAGTTATCTTTGCGCCGGCAACTTCTGCGTTGCTCGGGTCCTCGACGTTGCCTTGGATGCTCCCCGTAAACTGAGCCAGGGCTGAACTGGCAGCAAGCATGAGAAAGGCGAGGAGCGAAACGACCAAACAGCAAGACTTGATTCTGGCGGTCATGTTCACCTCACGGTGACTCGTCGACTTGGACTGTTTGTGAGAAAACGTTTGCTGGAAACCCCTTATAGCTCTCTCCCTCATCACTGTCAAGAAGATTTCTAGTGGATTTCTACTCGTCGGTGTTTCCGTCGCACTCAACAGAACGGGACACTCGCTTGTCCCTCCCCGACGACAATTGTGTCGCCCCAACCGGCCACGGAACAGCCTTGGGGGCTACGGCTTCAACCGCACTTTGGACGGCATGATCCCGGCCCCCTCGCGCAGGGTTACCAACTGATTCGCCTGGACTCCCTTGAACTTCTCATGGAGACCGTTCGGCCAATAGACATCGATTTCGACCGAATCGGATGCACCCAGTCCAAAGTGTAGCCGCGAGTCGTTGCAGGAATAGAAGCTGGATTGGCTCAACCTTGCCTGCGCCTGGACCTTCCCGCCATAGCGCACCAGAACGCGCGCGCCAATGGCGCTCCGGTTCGATTTGACTCCCTCCAACTTGATCTTGATCCAGTTTTGCTTTCCCCGCAGATCGTTGCGCAGCAAAGACGGCGGTTCATTCAAATTTACGATGAGGATGTCCAGGTCTCCATCGTTATCGAAATCACCAAAAGCACAACCGCGACTGCAGTGGGGCTCGACGACCCCGGGACCGGCCTGCTCGCCCAGTTCTTCGAACGTACCATTGCCCAGATTGCGAAACAACGCACGCGGAGTCTTGTTGGCATATTGCGGCAACTTGCCCTCCACTTCCGGATAAACATTGCCCGTCACCATGAAGAGATCGGGGTAACCATCGTTGTCGAGATCGACGATGCCGGCGCCCCAACAGATGTAGCGGGTTTCGACCGCGAGCCGCGAGGTTCGGGTCACATCGTCGAAATTCCCCTTCCCCTCGTTGTGATAGAGCCCGTTGGCGTCATCGGCAAAGTGCGTCTTGAAAAGATCCAGGTGGCCGTCCAGATCGTAGTCTCCTACCCCGACACCCATTCCGGCCTGCTCCATGCCGTCGTCGCTGAGAGCAACACCCCGCACCACACCCTCTTCACGAAAGGTTCCATCGTGATTGTTCATGAACAACAAACTCGGCGTGGAATCGCAGGCCACGAAAATATCCGTCCAACCATCTTCGTCGATGTCCAGCGCCACGACCGTCATTCCGTAGGACTCGGTGGCGGTCGCGATCCCAGCCTGTTTGCTCACGTCGGTAAACGTGCCTTCGCCGTTGTTGCGATACAACGAATGCCTTCCCGTCGGCAATCCTCGTGGCCCACATTCCACGGGCACACCCTTCCAATTGCAGTTGACGTTCTCGCCGGGCACCGGCGCGTGCTCGAAGGAAAAGCGCACGTAATTGGAAACGAATAGATCGAGATTCCCATCCCGGTTGTAGTCGAGGAAACTGCATCCCGCTCCCCAGCGTGGCTGATCGTTCCACAGACCGGCACTTTTGGTCACATCGGTAAACGTTCCATCCCCGTTGTTGCGATAGAGACGATTCTGACCGAAGGAGGTGCAAAAGATGTCCTCGAATCCGTCGTTGTTGTAATCGCCGATGCAAACCCCAGACGCCCAGCCCGTTTGTGTTAGCCCAGCCTTCTCCGTCACATCGGTGAACGTGCCATCGCGATTGTTCTTGTACAGGCGATTGGTTGCGCCCGGCGGGTCCCCTGTCAGGCGCGTGCCCGAGAGCAGGAAAATGTCCACCCAACCGTCGTTGTCGTAGTCGATAAACGCACAACCACAGCCGGTCGCCTCAAGGATGTATTTCTTGCTGTCTACACCCCCGTAGGGCACAGGGGCTTGCAACCCCGCGGCCGGGGCCACGTCCACGAAATGTGCATAGAAAGGCCGTCCCGAAAGTGCTGAACGCGCCATGGGCTTCACTGTGTGGGCCGCAACACCCTGCGCCAAGACTCTTGGGGTTACCGCGAGAGCCGCTGGACCGAGAGACAGTCGCACAAAGTCGCGGCGAGTGAGGGTCAAGGCTGTGGCTTCTCCGTCGATGGCGATTTCTCTTCCACGAGCCTGTAGCGATTGCGTTCCGCTTCTTCTCTGGTGCCTTCCATCCGAAGATCGGCCAACCGCTTGAGCAAACCAGGAATGTCTCCTTTTCGGCCACTCTTGCGCGACGCCTGAATCAGGTGATAGATCGCGGTTTGATCCTTGGGATCACTGCTCAAGGCCCTGCGACTCTCGTCGATGGCGGCATCGCTCTCTCCCGCCTGCAGGAAGAGTTTTGCCAGGACGTCATGAGCCGCAGCCAGCGAAGGGCGCAATGCAACCGCCTTTTTCGCGGACTCCGTGGCCTGGCGAAACTCCGGACTGCCTGGCTCCGGACCACGCTGGGTCAGGATGTCGGCTTGTAAATACAGAAGGAATGCATCCTTGGGTTTGTTCGCCAACTTCGATTGAACGGTTGCCAGGGCGTCTTTGGGGTCATTTTTTTGTACGGCTGCCAAGCCCTCAGCGGCAGAACCGATGGACTGGTTGGGATCAATCGCATCCGCCTTCGCGAAATCGGACTCGGCCTGGTCATACTGCGCGAGTTGCACGTAGAGGATGCCGCGCGCGACGTAAAGCTCCGCGGCTTTCGGTTCTGCTTCGAGCCCCGAGTTAATCATGTCGACGCCGACCTGATAGGACTGATGGTCTATCGAGACGTTGGCGAAATCGAGATAGAGGTTCACGTCGTGGGGGTTCGACAGGATCGCCTGGCGAAGAACGCGGACAGCCTCGGGTGTATTTCCGCTCGCTTCATGTGCCATTGCCGCCAGCTCGAGTACTTCAGTGTCAACCGTGTTTTCCTCAAGGAGTGGCTGCAGGGTTTCGACAGCCTCTTTGGGACGCTGCGCCATCATCTGAACGGAGGCAAGTCGTAAGCGCGCACCGGCGTCGTTCGACTGAGTGAGTACGCGGCTGAATACGGTGACCGCTTTCTCGACTTCTTTCAGCCTTACCAGGCAGGCGCCGTAGTCTTGCAATGCTCCGGGCTGGGAATCCAGCAGCGGGCCGCTTTCTCTAAAATGCCGAACCGCAGTAGCACAGTCACCCTTTCGGTAAGCGACAACCGCGAGCATGGCGTGGCTGGTGGGATCGTGGGGGCGCAACGCTAAGATGTGCTGCAACAGCTCGACCGCGTCCTTGCTGGCGCTGTCGTACTCAATCTGGGCGGCCCCCTCAAGGGCCGGCAAATAGTCTGGCGTCACGCCGAGCGCGCGGTGGAACGCGCCCAGCGCTTCCCTTTTGTCGCCCTTGCCAGAAAGTGCCAAGCCGCGCAAGGTCCACAATTGGGCATTCTTCGGGTTTTGCTCCAGTTTCGGCTGTAAAAGTTGCAGCGCCTTGTCGAATTGCCCGGCGCGCAGGGCAGACATGACGGCTCCAATCCGATCCACCGTGATCTGGGCTGCCACAAAGGAACCGGCCGAGAACAAAGCGACCAGGACGGCGAGACGGATGGGAACACGCACGGCTGATAATTCTCTCTGGCTTCGTCGGACCATGGACCGCGGGAAAAGGTTTACTTTACACTACCTAGATGCCTCGCTTTCTTGGTCCGCGAAAAACGATCCGTTGCGCATGTGGCCCAGTTCGGCAAAGAGGCTGGCGGAGGTGTTCGCCGGGGCTGAAACGAATGTAAAGTCCTCCGTAGTGGCCGACCACTCCATTTTTGCCTGGTTGCGGATGAACTTGCCGGTGAAATCCTGATCCACGTTCCTGATCCTCACGCGCTCCTGGATGCCTGACCAACGAATGTGGAAAGAGACAATCGCCGGCGCGGGCGGAGGTCCGCCGCCAAACAGTGCGTTGCCGATGTCGTGAAAGTCCAGTACGGCCACGTTGCGGACGCGCATCGACGCCGAACCTTCCTCGAAGTCGACCTCCACATCCTCAGGTGAAATGGCAGCGGTCCAGAACAGCCCGCTGGGAGTGATGCCGGGGTTGAAGTCGTTGATCTGATTGCCCGGACCGGGCTCATAGACATCGATTCATATGAACCCGAAGGTACCTTGGCGGGCTCGGCCATCAGCCCCGCGGTAAATGCCCTGCATGAAGCGCATGTCGGCAAACTGGAAGGGCAGGGTGGCTGTGTCACCGGTGGAGCGCTGCGTGCGCGCGACCGTGCCGCTGATGAACGCCAAGCCAACGAAGCCCCGGAAATCGGTGATGGTCGCGGGTTCGGAGTCCGGAGGATCTAAACCCGGGAAGCCCGGACCATAGACGTGGAAGGCACCGCCCAGCACGGGCGAGCCCCCGGGGATCGATTGGGGGTCGGCGGACGTCTTTGTCTTGGCGAACGTCGGAGGTCCGAGCCCGGTTCCAATCACGGCTCCCGCGGTCATGGCAGCCGCAGTGGTTCGCAGGAAAGACCTTCTGGATGTATGCGGAATTGGGCCGAGGGAATGGAGTTTCATGGCTCCCTCCAGATTGAGGCTTTGGGTGTCGTGCTCCGTGGGTTCGGTACCAGACCTGGATGAGAATCCGTCGCCTCAGGGGGTGGTGCGTTCCGAAACGGTGGGAACTGCTCTTCGGAGAGGCGAGTCGGGCGAATTATCCGCCCACTGCATCCCAAGGTCAAGAGTGAAGTCGATATTTCTGAAGTGGATGTTGTCCGGTTTTCGGAACAATTCAGCGAAATGCCCAGCAGGTCGTCCGCTACCAGGGAACATAGCACCGATTCACAATGAGCGGTACTGAGCAGCTTACATCGGCAGTGAAAAGGCGATATCCGCGCCATGAAATTGACACAGAACTCCTCGTGACCATCCATGGAGCAGATGAACGCGCCACGCTGCGGGGCCGGTCTCTCAACATCAGCGAAGGCGGAATGGCCGGTGTATTTGTCACGGAATGGGATCTCGGCACACCAGTCCTTCTAGAATTTTCAGTTCCGGTCACACGTACTCCAGTCAAGGTCAAAGGCGTTGTGCGCAGTCACTCGGGTTACTGATGCGGATTCGAATTCGCGTATCTGGACCCAGTCCAGCGTGACATCATAACGAGGACTTGCAGGACTCTCGCCCTCCTTGAGTAGTGTCATGTCAAGCTGCTTATCGTGAAGGCTTAGAGATTTTCAGTCGCGAAGCAAGTCCAAAACTTGACAATTGCAACTCTTTTCATTGCGTGGTATTCGACCCAACGCAGAGGCTCTCACTGCTACTTCGTCTACGACTGCTCGACCGGAAGCCCTGGTAGGCAAGATATGTCGCGACGGCGAGTCCGATCCAGCTAATCCAAACTGGCACGACCACGCTTTCCACCGTCACATGCCAGCCGAAGAGGAGACGAATCGCATGGCCGAGAGCTATCAGCAAGAACACTGTTGCAGCGATGAGGGAAAAGATTCTTGGTGTCATTCCCCACCGCTATCGATGAAGAATTGCAACCGGTGAGGCCTTTAAATTCCTCAAGGCGCTGCCCGGAAGAAAGCTTCAGGCAGCAGGCAAGAATCGTCCGACGGTCGCCGGCGAAGGAGTTGAACCCTTGGCCAGTACTGATTCCACGTAAGTTACAGATACTACAATCCTCTAATCGCTATAGATCCGCAGGGAGTGCAGTACGTAAACCCACAACGAACCCAATTTTTTCGGGGGCTGGACCTGGGTTAAGTTCAGACCGCCACGAGTAATTTGGAAGGTATCCTGGTTGGTCATGGCTATCGGTGGAATGAGGGCTACCATCACGGTCAGATGAAGCTGGCCCTCAAGGTGGCGGGCCGCCCAATGACCGATAAGGAGGCCGGGCCGGTCACGTGGGGCGTCTGGATGCGCAAGAAGTGAGCGGTTTTGGGGCGTTCACAAGCGCGCTCAAGACCGCTTCGCCTCGAGGGCCGGGGCCGCATCAACCTCAGGCCCAGCGGCACGGAACCCTCGTTCGCGTCATGGTCGAGGGGCCGGCTGCCCGTGATCCGGCCCTTCCGACAAGCCGACTAAAATAGTCCCCGTCTTCCCACCCAAGGGTTGGTCTCTAACATGAGCCCCTTAATTTGCCCATCCCACGGGCTTTAAGCTCGGGAGGTCACGTCGCGTCTTACCGTTAACGCTCAAAAA
>Ga0137363_10000168_pt1 | contig 34346 bp, 31 predicted proteins | sample MadtaG_FD_104800 | JGI IMG/M metagenome (GOLD analysis project Ga0137363, IMG submission 104800) | Vadose zone soil microbial communities from Angelo Coast Range Reserve, California, USA - Mad1_115_16 metaG | ecosystem: Environmental > Terrestrial > Soil > Vadose zone | place: USA: California...
CGACGCTGAGGATGGCGGTGAGCTGGGGGCCGATGCACGGCGTCCAGCCGGCGGCGAAGGTGACGCCGAGGAGGAAGGCGCCGGCCATGCCGCGCGACCGCGGCAGGCGGTGGATGCGGCGCTCGCGCATCAGCAGGCCGGAGCGGAACACGAACTCGATCAGCCGCGCGCGATAGGCCGGGAAATCCGTGATCGGCCGGGTCGCCACGCCGCTGTCCATGGCGGCCTTGGCCACGGCGGGTGCCAGTTCGACAATGAGGCGGGGATCGAAGGGCCGCGGGATCAGGTAGTCGGCCCCGAAGCTGGGCGATTCCCCGCCATAGGCCGCGGCGACAATGTCCGAGGGCTCGGCGCGCGCCAGCGCCGCAAGCGCCTCCACGCAGGCCTTCTTCATCGCCTCGTTGATCGTCGTGGCGCCCACATCGAGAGCGCCGCGGAAGATGAAGGGAAAACAGAGGACGTTGTTGACCTGGTTGGGATAGTCCGAGCGCCCGGTGGCGATCACCGCATCGGGGCGCACGGCCCGTACCTCCTCCGGCAGGATTTCGGGGACCGGGTTGGCGAGCGCGAAGACCAGCGGGTCGGCCGCCATCTTCTTCACCATCTCGGGCTTCAGCACGCCGGGCGCCGACAAACCTAAGAAGATATCGGCCCCCTCGATGACATCGGCGAGACGCCGGTCGCTGGTTTTCTTGGCGTAACGCGCCTTGCGCTCATCCATCAACTCCTCGCGGCCCTCATAGACCACGCCGGCGATGTCGGTCACCGTGATATGAGCCATAGGCAGGCCGAGGTCGACCAGCAGATCGAGGCAGGCCAGTGCCGCGGCCCCGGCACCCGACGCCACCAGCCTCACCTTGTCGATGGTCTTGCCGACGACGCGCAGGCCGTTGAGCATCGCGGCGGCGACGATGATCGCGGTGCCATGCTGATCGTCATGGAATACGGGAATGTGCATGCGCTCGCGCAAGGCGCGTTCCACCTCGAAACATTCCGGCGCCTTGATATCCTCGAGGTTGATGGCGCCGAAGGTGGGCTCCAGGCTGGCGATGATGTCCACCAGCTTGGCCGGGTCCTGCTCGGCGATCTCGATGTCAAAGACGTCGATCCCGGCGAAGGTCTTGAACAGCACCGCCTTGCCTTCCATCACCGGCTTGGCGGCGAGCGGGCCGATGGACCCCAGGCCGAGCACGGCGGTGCCATTGGTGATGACACCCACGAGATTGCCCCGCGCCGTGAGCTGGGCCGCCTGGCCGGGATCCTCGACGATCGCCTCGCAGGCCGCGGCCACGCCCGGCGAATAGGCCAGCGCCAGATCGCGCTGATTGGCCAAGGGCTTGGTCGCGACGATGGCGAGTTTGCCCGGCGTCGGCAGGCGATGATATTCCAGCGCGCTCTCGCGCAGCTTGTCGGCCATGGGTCCTCCGGGCTCAGGCGCCGGGCAGCGCCTGCTCAGTCTTGGGCCGCAATATAGCCGACGGCCGCTTTAAATAGGTATTCAAGGTTGCTTAGCCCATCACCTGACGAGCGCCTTCCGAATGCTGACCGATAGGAATCGTAGGGCACCACAATTCCCACGACGCGCGTGCTAAGGTCAGGCCAGCGGCGCGCCTACAATTATTGCCATCGCAAGGCCCTGGAAACAGGGCCGATCGATACCGCGTGTGAGGAGACACGAAAGCTGGTCAGGACAAGACATTTAGGTAAACATTTGCATGGATGGCGCGAGGGCGAGGCAGCGGTGCGTGCCGAGCCTTGGCCAACACCATCGGCGCTACGCCGAGAATAAGCTGCACTGGCCCTGGTCTCGAAACAGTGGGGGCAAGCATGATCATCTGCGCTGTACTTCTTGGAGAATACGCATGACGACAAACGAACCGGTCCAGGGCCCTGCCCTGCTTGAACATGCCGGCCGGAACGCGCGGGCGGAAGCCGTCGCGCCGCGCGCCTAGGTATGGAAGCAACCCGCGAGCCCGAGCACGGCGAAATCCGCGCCGCGGTGCAAAAACTCTGCGCCCAGTTTCCCGGCGAATATTGGCGAAAACTGGACAGCGAGCGGACCTATCCTGAGGCATTCGTCGCCGCTTTGACCGAAGCGGGATATCTCGCAACGCTGATCCCGGAGGAATACGGCGGCGCCGGATTGACGCTGTCGGCCGCCGCCGCGGTTCTCGAGGAAATTCACCGCGCGGGCGGCAACGGCGGCGCCTGCCATGCGCAGATGTACATTATGGGGACGCTGCTGCGCCACGGCAATACGGTCCAGAAGGCGAGATATCTCCCACCGATCGCCTCGGGCCAGTTGAGGCTTCAGGCCTTTGGCGTGACGGAGCCCGGCAGCGGCAGCGACACCACATCGATCCGGACGGTCGCGGTGCGGGACGGCGATTGCTATGTCGTCAATGGCCAGAAGATATGGACCAGCCGCGCCGAGCATTCGGATCTCATGCTGCTGCTGGCGCGCACCACTGCCCGGGACAAGATCGCGAAGCGGACGGACGGTCTTTCGGTATTCATCTTGGACATGCGGGAGGCAAAGGGCTCGGGCCTGTCGATCCGACCGATTCGGACGATGATGAATCACGCGACCACCGAGGTGTTCTTCGACAATGTCCGTATCCCGGCCGAAAATCTGATCGGCGAGGAAGGCAAAGGATTCCGTTACATTTTGTCTGGCATGAATGCCGAGCGAATCCTGATTGCCGCGGAATGCATTGGCGACGCCAAATGGCTGATCGAGCGCGCGACGACCTATGCAAAGGAGAGAACGGTGTTCGGGCGCCCCATCGGCCAGAACCAGGGCATTCAGTTTCCCATCGCCAAAGCTTACGCGAACACCTGCGCCGCCGAATTGATGGTGCGAGAAGCGATCCGACTTTACGAGGCGAATATCGACTGCGGCGCCGAGGCGAACATGGCCAAGATGCTCGCCGCGGATGCGTCGAACGAGGCGGCGAACGTCTGCATCCAGACCCATGGCGGGTTCGGTTTCGCTGAAGAATATGACGTGGAGCGCAAGTTTCGCGAGACCAGGCTCTATCAGGTGGCGCCGATTTCAACCAACCTGATCCTCGCCTTTCTTTCCGAACATGTGTTGGGGCTGCCCCGGTCTTATTAGGGCGGGAATGCACCATACGGTCCTTCCGGCTATTTCGGTGAACGCAGGACCGGCACAATTTCGTCGGACGTGACAACGGTGGCCTGTCGCGGGAAGACCTTCTCGACCAGGCAGCGATGAACTTCGTCGTCGCGATCCAGGCAACAGTCCCCGACCACGATCATTCGATAGTCCGCGTCGGCGGCGTGACGGATCGTGGAGAGAACGACACCGCTCGTCGCAATGCCGAACAGGATCAATGTATCGACCTCCCGCGCCCGCAGGACCGTTTCCAGATCCGTCCCGGCGAAGGCGCTCACTCGACGCTTCACCACGATCAGGTCACCCGACTGCGGTTCGACGGCGGGGTGAATGCCCGTGTCAGCCTCGCCGAGCAGGAAGCGGCCTGATTGGCCGATGGCACTGAAACTCTGATTGCGCGCGCTGACTTCGGGATAGCCCTTGCGGAATCCGACTTGGATATAGATCACGGGCAGGCAGGCCCGCCGCGCGGCCGCGAGAACGGCTGTCGCTCGCTCCAGGGCCGCAGCGCTTCCCGGTGCGTGCATGGTTACGATGCCGACCTGATAGTCCATGACCAGGAGGGCGGATCGGCCGAGATTTATGGAGAGCGGTTCCGTCATTCTGAGACTCCCGTATCGAGCCCGCCGGGGATCATAGGCTGCGCCGTTCAGTTGCACTTTCTGTAGTTCGACTCCAGACACGCCCTCGCCATTGCTTGTGCTTGCTCGATCTGCGCAGGTGTCATCTTTGCAGCGATATTGTCCCGATTGCCCACAGCAGCTTTCCCTTTTTCGTCACGGAATGATGACGAAGCAAGGCTGTACCACATGTGCGCACGAACGTAGTCCTGCGGCACGCCCTGACCATTTTCGTACATGAAACCGAGATTGAATCGCGCACCCCCGTCCCCCTGGGCCGCGGCGAGTCGGAACCACTTCACAGCCTCGCTATTGTCTTGAGCAACGCCCCGACCGCCCACATACATAAGCCCGAGATTGTTCTGCGCCAGCGCATTCCCCTGGTCCGCAGCCAGCCCGAACCATTTTACTGCTTCGTTATCATCCTGCGGGACGCCCTCGCCATTTCTATACATAAGTCCGAGAGCGCACTGCGCATATGCATTCGCCTGGGTCGCCGCCAGCCTGTACCACTTCAAGGCTTCGTTATAATCCTGCGCTACACCCTCGCCCTTTTCGTACATGAGGCCGATATTGAACTGAGCATCGGCATTTTGCTGGTCGGCGGCTTTGTGAAACCAATCAAGCGCCTGCCGATAATCCTGTACGACGCCCCAGCCGTTCAGATACATCGTTCCGAGGTTGCCTTGCCCATAGGCCTTCCCCTGCTCGGCCGCCATCCGAAACCATTTCACCGCTTCCTTGTAGTCCAGCGTCACGCCCCAACCGCTGCGATACATCCAACCAAGGTTACCCTGCCCATACGCGTTGCCTTGTTCCGCGGCCAGCCGGAACCACTTCACCGCTTCCTTGTAGTCCTGCGTGACGCCCTCACCGTTTTCATACATGAGTCCAAGATTGCCCTGCGCGCCCGCGTTTCCCTGTTCCGCGGCCAGGGCAAACCATTTCACCGCTTTGTCGTAGTCTTGAGTCACACCCAAACCGTTTTCATACATGAGGCCCAGATTATTCTGCGCATCCGTATTCCCCTGCTCCGCCGCGCGTCGGAACCAGCTCACTGCCTTGTCATAATCCTGCGCGACACCCTGCCCATTTTTATACATCACGCCGAGACCGTCCTGAGCATCGGCAATTCCCTGCGCAGCGAGCGGGCGCCATAGCGTCAACGCGGTCGCATAGTCTGCCTGGTCATAGGCTGCGAGCCCGTCATCAAACTGTCCCGCGCAGGCGCCCACGGCGCCCCAGGCTAGAAGCGCAACGCTAAGTAGCAAGGTCAGAGCGATCTGTTTCATCCGGGCAACATCCGGGTTCATTTTCTGGGCATAATCTATCACTGAAACTGACAGGAACCGGAGGCGCCCGGTCTGCGAGGAATCGTGTGGAGGTGTCTGGACCGGAGGCGGCGCCCAACGGGGGATGGAAAGCGTGGACACGCTGGTTTCGTTCGCCTTCAAGACCATGCACGGGGAGCGACTGCCTTTAGGATTAAACGGAACACCAAAGACTGTAGCGGCTCCAGATCATCCACGTGGCCCGGCGCAGTTTCGTTTGTCAGGTGGACCGCGTCTCAAGTCTGAGGGTGGCAATGTAATTTCATGACATTTCAATACGTTATTGAGTAGGTGCCATGGCTGCGACAGCAAGCAGCGATCACTTTGGAATCATTCCTTCGCCCCACCTCGTAGACGTGTTGAGGCTGCTCAGTACCCGGCTCCTATTGGGCAAAGCGCTACGCCTCCCGCGCAGCTGAGGGTGTGCCCCTCGCAGGTTTGCAGAGACAGCTCGGTGCGACCTTAACAATAGCTTCAATCAAGCGTGACGACGACATTGCCGATCAGTTTGCCGCTTTCAACCGCCTCATGTGCCTCGGCGGTGCGATCGAGCGGAAAGCGAGCGGCGATGCGGTGCTCGAAACTCGGATCGGCCAACAACTTCCGGCTCGCTTCGATCGCCGCCGCGCGGATGGAAGGCGGCAGCTCGTAAACGATGAAGAGGGCCAACTCGATGCCATGGACCAACCAGGCGCCTAGCGGCAGCTCGGTCACCCAACTATCCGAGCCATAGACCACAACCAGCCCTTCGTGGCCAAGATACTCGGCATAGCGCCCCGCATTGGCCGACAGATTGACCTCAATCACCCGGTCGATCCCGGCACCGGCCGCGAAGCGCTGGACCGCCTCGGCCAGATCCTGGGTGCGGTAATCGACCGCCGCCTCGGCGCCGGCAGCTCGCGCGATCACAGCTTTTTCGGCCGAACTGACGCTGGCGATCACCCGATAGCCGGCTCGCTTCGCAAGTTGCACCGCATAGTGGCCAACGGAGCCGGCACCGCCCGCGACGAGCATGGTCTCGCCCGGTCGGGCCGGCCGCCAGTGCACTGCACGCCAAGCCGTCAGCAGCGGAATGCCCAGGCACGCGCCGACTTCGAACGGCACGGCAGCGGGTAGCGGTACCGCCTGCGCGGCGGGTAGTGACACATACTCGGCCGCGGTGCCGAACGGGCGGCGCCACTGGCCGTTCCACAGCCAGACCCGCTCGCCAATCCTGGCCCGATCGACGCCGGTGCCGACCGCATCGATGATGCCGGCCCCGTCACTGTGCGGAATGGTCAGCGGAAAGCTGGGCGCTCGACCCGAGCCACGCCGCGTCTTCACATCGGACGGGTTGACGCCAGAAACCTTGACCTGCACGCGCACCTCACCCGGACCGGGTTCCGGTATTGGCCGCTCGCCGATTTTCAGCACGATCCGGGCTGGCCCGTTCTCCTCGTAGTAGGCTGCACGCATGGTTCCGCATCTCCTTGGCATCGATGATGGTGGGAAGCTAGGGTGAAGCAGCTTGATTGAAAAGTACGCACAATTTTGTGCAATAGTATCATGGAGCCGAGCGCCTCACCGACACCTTCAAGGGTACGAGGCTTCCACCGGTTCCGTCGATGCCGGTGATGATCATGATCATAGAAAATGCCGCGCTCAATGCCCTCAAGGCCTATCTCGAGCTAGGCGAGACCGCCGAACATCTGGCTGGAGTCGATGGTTTCGAGCCAGGGCAAGGATGAATAGTCGGTGATCATCAGCCCGCCGTCGACAATCAGAGTGGTACCGGTAATGAAGGAGGCTTCCTCGCTCGCCAGGAACGCGACGGCAGTGGCAATTTCGTCGGGCCTTCCGCTGCGGCCAAAGAGAGAGACACCCTTCTGCCAACTCTTGTCCGCTCCTGTGTTAACGGCATCAGTGCCGATCCAGCCCGGCGAGACGCTGTTCGCCCGCACCCCATGGGGTGCACCCTCGACCGCGAGGGAGCGGGTAAGGGCTTCCACCCCGGCCTTGACGATGCCGTAGTTACCCCAAGTTCCGTGGAAGGTAGCGGTGGAGGAGATGTTGACGATAGCGCCGCGCCCGGCGTCTCGCAGATGCGGCATGGCGTAGCAGCCGACGTAGTAGGCCGCTTCCAGATTTGAGGCCATCACCTTGCGCAGGCGCTCCCCCGGCGGATCCTCGGGCAATACGCCCGCCTTCCGGGCGCCGCCGCCAGCATTGTTCACCACCACATCGAGGCGCCCAAACCGCTTGGCCACGGCCTCGACCATCTCGCGGGCAACGGCCTCGCCGCCGAGATCGACCGCGTAAAACTCGGCATCGGCGCCGAGAGCCTTCATCTCGGCGAGCGTATCTGCGCCCTTGACCTTGTCTCGGCCGACGATCGCGACCCGGGCGCCTTCCTTCACAAAGCGGTGAACGATGGAGCGGCCGATTCCCGAATTGCCGCCGGTAACCAATGCAACCTTGTCCTTAAATCTCATAGGGTATCTCTCCTCTATCCGGCGCGCTCTCGCGGATCTCGATCAATATGTCATGGACGCAGATTGTCCCCGACCCAGGTTGCGGTACTGCAGAGAAATCCCACAGCGCTGGAACGCCGGCTGCCCGCAATTCAGCCCGGTTTATGCCCCCTGAGATGGATTGGGCGCAACTCGCCGCTGTCGAGCACGACCAGCATCCTCTCCCAGACTTGGGTCTGCCGCGCTGCCTCCGCCTTTCCCACCAACTCGATCAGGCGTTGACGGAGCGGTCCGTTGATCGCTGCAAGCTCGGCCCGTGCCGTCCTGGCGTACCAGGCATTGCGGTCGGCGATCGCGATTTGGGCGAATCCCGCCGCGGCTAGGGCCTTTCGGTAACGCTGTGGGGAAGCCATGGCAAAGGACAACCCTTCGGCTTCGATATAGCGGCGCATCTCGTCGCTGGGCGGTGCGTCGTCGCCCCGCAGCCAGTCGCTGGCGGCAAACCGTCCGCCGGGCTTCAGCAGCCGCCAGATGTCGCCGAACAACGCTTCCTTGTCGGGGATGTGGATGATGGCATCCTTGCTGAAGACGATGTCGAAGCGCCCGGCCGCAAACGGCAGCGGCGCCCCAGGCTCGACGACCTGGAAATGAACACGGTCCGAAAGGCCGCGGCGCGCAGCCTCGATCCTGGCCCGTTCGATATTTGCCGCCTCCACGTCGACGCCGATGACCTCGCCCGCGCCGTGGGTCTGTGCGAGCAGGAAATCGATCCCGCCCACGCCGCAGCCGATGTCGAGGATTGCGGCACCCTCGAGATCGAGTCCGGAGACAACGCGGGCGACCTCATCCGGTCCGCCGGGCGATAGAAAACCCGAACCCCAGACTAGCTCCAGGGCCTCGACCATGGCGTCGCCGTATTCCGCTCCATCAGACTGGTGCAAGCAGGTTACTCCCCTTTGCAAGTCTTAGCCGACATCCCCCGAATGGCCGCGATTAGTCTGCTCCTGGCTATTCCGCGACATCACGCGACAGAACCTCTCGGAACGCTATCAGCCCCAAGAACGCGCAGCTAGGTTTTTTTGATAACAGAATGGGTAATTGATCTAGCAGGATGCCCGCGCCGCGCCCATGTTCGTCGGTCGATCCACCGCGAAGTGTCCAACGCTATCTTCGAAGCCCAGATTCCCATCGGGTACTGGCGTCACCACTGCTATCCTGGCGACGGACCCATTTGGGGCCGCGGTGGCCCTGCGAGCGTTTGGATGGATCAAATGCGCAACTTGGAATTTTTCTGCTCAATCGGAGGCCGGTCATGATGCAGGCGATCGTTGCAACCGGCCTCGGTGGGCCAGAAGTCCTGGAGCTTCGGTCTGTGCCGCTGCACTGGCCACGAGGATCAGGCGACGTTCTGGTTCGACTGAAGGCGGCAGCGATCAATCCTGCCGACGCCTATTTTCGGCGCCACGGACCCTATGTTCAGTCCACAGGGCCATTCATACCCGGTCACGACGGAGCCGGCGAAGTCGAAGCAGTGGGCTCCCAAGTCCGCCGCTTCAAGCCCGGCGATGCGGTGTGCTTTTGCAACGGAGGTATAGGTGGTGATCCCGGCACATACGCCGAATTTGCGGTCGTTCCGGCGAGCCAGCTCGTAGGCAAGCCCCTGCAAGTCGATTTCATTCAAGCGGCCGCCATGCCGCTCGTCGCCATTACTCTCTGGGAGTCTCTTTACGACCGGGCCCGCGTGAGATCGGGTGAACAAGTGCTGATTCATGCAGGTGCCGGCGGAACGGGCCATATCGGGGTCCAGTTCGCCCGCCTCGCTGGGGCAAGAGTTGCGACCACCGTCAGTACTCCAGCAAAGGCAAATCTAACTGCCGAACTGGGGGCAGAGCTGGTCATTAATTATCGCGAGCACGACTTTGCTGCTGCCGTCCGGGATTGGACCCAGGGGCGCGGGCTCGACGTCGCCCTGGACAATGTGGGAGCCGAGGCGATGCAGCGAACATTCTCCGTCATGGCACCCTATGGCCGAGTCGTCACGCTGATGGGTACTCCCGGCGATACGGCCGACGCAGCCGCCTATAATGGCAATCTTACCATCCACAATGTGATGATGCTGACGCCGATGTGGCGGAGACTGGGGGCACGGTTGCGCCAGCAAGCGGATCGGGTCCAGAAGTCGATGGTGCTATTGGCCGAAGGCAAGCTGCGTGTCGTCGTCGACCAGGTCTTCCCGATGGCAGAGGCGGTGGCCGCACATCGCTACCTCGAGAGCGGCCAAGCGATCGGCAAGGTGGTCCTAGCCATCTGATGGGCAACAGGCAGGCTCCACAACCGCTGTGATTGTCATTCGGCATGCAAGGTGGCTGCAATCCGCCAAACGTGCCCGATACAAACAACATATAGCCTACAGCCTCAAAAAATACCGCCGGGGATCTTGCCCGGCGGTTCAATGCTCCAAGTCTAAGAACGTTATAGGACGCCGGCGCCTCTGCCGCCTGTGGCGCCGGTGGCGCCGGTGCCTACATGTCCGCTCGAAGGGGGATTGTTCTTTCCCATATCCGTCAAGGGGCATTCCGGCGAGAGTATACGATTCACGCAGTCGTTGCGCGAAGCCGCCACGTCCGCGGGCACCGAATTATCCTCGCGATTGTAGGCGCCGAAGTCGTTGCCGGCGCTGGCCGTCCCGGCGAGAGCCACTAAGAGAGCCGCAGTCAAAAGAGTGGATTTCATAGCGTAGTTCTCCTTGGGGTTGGTTAAGGGTTAAGCGAGTGGGAGACGAAGCTCGATGAGCGGAGGCGCCGAGCACTTTGGCGTTCAGACCGCCGGATCCTGGTAACCTGGCGCTCCGCAGTCATGGGATACTCATGACGTAGTTCCTCTTCTTAGTTCCGGTGGTCAAACCATTTGGCGAGGATACCGTTGACGGCGACCCAGACGATGGGGGACCGTCCCTCGCTGGCTCTATCCTGCGATCTTGAGGTGCTTTCGGTCTTTCGACATGGCATGAGGAATTTCAAATTGGCATGCTCGGCGCGTTGCAAGGGCGGATCGTCGCTAACGCTGTCCGGCTTCAACTTCATGCATTAGCCAGCAATCTCGCCAACTTCAGTCGGATGCACATCCTCGCCAATCATGGGCCCCGATTCGCATCAGGAGGTGCCGCACCTTCATGTTCAGGTTTTCAGCGGCCAGCGCCTCGGTCGGATGATCCAGCCGCTGGCCCAGAGTGCGTCAGCACAGGAGGAATCGTTTCTAAGAGCTACCAATCAGGATGCCCGTGCCAAAAACCAGCAAGCCGCCGACGACGATTTGAAAGGCGGCGGAAAGCAGGGGCGTATCCATATAGCGGTTGCGGACCCACGCGATGACGGCGAGCTCGACAGCAACGACAGCGCCGGCGATTGCTGTCGCCATCCAGAAGTTCGGGATCAGATAGGGCAAAGCGTGGCCAAGGCCGCCAATCGTCGTCATGAGCCCGCAGACAAGGCCCCGCAGTAGCGGGCTTCCGCGGCCGGTCAGCGAGCCGTTGTCGGAAAGCGCTTCCGCGAAGCCCATTGAGATGCCGGCACCGATGGCGGCCGCGAGGCCGACGAGGAACGTCGGCCAGCTTTCCTTGGTTGCGAAAGCAGCGGCAAAGAGCGGCGCCAGAGTCGACACCGAGCCATCCATCAGTCCCGCGAGACCGGGCTGGATGACCTGCAGGACGAAGAGTCGTCGTTCCGACTCGTGTTCCTCTTTGCGAACCTCGGCCGGCACGTATTGAGCCTCGAGCTGCTCCGCGCGGGCCTCGTGTCGACGTTCTTCCGCGGCAAGGTCACCAAGGAGCTGGCGGATCGCCGCGTCGGTCGAACGCTGCGCCGCTCGCGTATAGAAGCGCTTCGTCTCCGCTTCCATCAGCTCCGCTTGCTCGCGCACCTTGTCGAGGCCGAGCGGGCGCATCAACCAGACAGGCTTGCGCGCGACGAAGCCTTTCACGTCGTGGCGGCGGATCAGCGGGATGTGCTCGCCGAACCTTTTGCGATAGAGATTGAGAAGGCGATGGCGATGACCGTTCTCTTCCTCGGCCAAGGCGAGGAACATGTTGGCCGAGTCCGGATAGTTCTCTCGTAGGCCCTCGGCGAACTCGCCATAGATGCGGCTGTCTTCCTCCTCGAGGGAAATCGCGAGGGCAAGAAGGTCTTGCTCCGTAAGGTCAGAGAAGTTTTTCATCGGTTCGCTTGGACAACGTTGGAAGGATCATCAGCGCAAAATAGGAGATTCGCCAGCAGCAATCGGCAAATTTTGCCACCATCTACGGAATCCGGGCTTAATCTAAGTTCATCCGTCAGGCCGCGCGGGCGCCGCGGCTTGGTCACTTGCTAATGGCCGGACGAGAGACCGGGTATCCCCAGCCCTAGCGCCTGAAGCAACAGGATCGCATTGAGCGTAAGCACAGCGGCAGTAGCGCCACACGCCACGACCGAAGTCATGCGGCTCGCGACGAAACTGCCCATCACGGACCGGCGTCGGCTGAGAATCAACAGAGCGATCATTGGCGCTGGCAGAACGAGGCTAAGCACAATCTGGCTGATAACGAGCGCAGCAGTCGCGTTGTAGCCCATCGCGACGACGAAGAAGGACGGCACCATCGTGACGAGACGCCGCACCCAGAGCGGGACTTGAAACCCTACAAAGCCCTGCATGATCATCTGGCCCGCCATCGTTCCTACCGCTGAACTGGAGATGCCGGAGGCCATGAGCGAGAGCAGGAATACGCCCGCCGCCCCCACCCCGAGCAGCGGGACCAGGGTGTGGAACGCGGTTTCGATCTGGGCGACATCGCTGTGCCCCTCATGGAAGACCGAGGCCGCCATCATCACCATGGCTATGTTCACCAGACCCGCGAACGACAGGGCCACCACGACCTCCCGATTGGAGAAGGCGATCAGCCGCCGCCGTTCCTCGGTGTTTCGTGCCGGTGCCCGGCCCTGCGTAAGCCCGGAGTGCAAGAAGATCGCGTGCGGCATCACAGTGGCACCGACGATGCCGACGGCGAGCATTGCCGCGCATGCATCGGGCAATTGCGGCAGCAAAGTGTGGGCTGCAGCCGCGCCCCAATCCGGCGGGGTAATGACTAGCTCGATCAGGTAGCTGATGCCGATCACCCCGACCAGGGCGCCGATGATGAGTTCCACAGGACGGAAACCCGCCCGCTCGAAAGCGAGAACGCCATAGGTGATGGCCGCGACGGCGACCATGCCAAAGAGTAGAGGCATGTGGAAGAGCAGCGACAGGCCGATGGCGCCGCCCACGAACTCGGCGAGGTCCGTCGCCATCGCTGCAATCTCGCTGGCGATCCACATCGAGATGACGACGGGTGGGGGAAAGTTGTCGCGGCACAATTCAGCGAGATTGCGGTTCGTGACAATGCCGATTTTGGCCGACATGGCCTGGAAGAGCATGGCGACTAGATTGGCCAGCAGCACCACCCAGAGCAAGCCGTAGCCGTAAGTGGCGCCCGCCTGGATATTCGTCGCGAAGTTGCCCGGATCCATATAGGCCACCGAGACAATCACCGCCGGACCGACAAAGGGAATGAAGGCCCGAATGCCGAGGCGGCGCCCCTCGAGTGCCTCACGGACAGCCAGAGTGGTTCGCCCCGACAGCGTCCCTGAAGCGGAAATGTCGCCCAACGGATGCATCATGAACTAAGCGTCTCCCGGCTCGATCAGTGTGGTCCGAGAGTGCCACCTGCGGTGCTTCCGATCTTTCGGCATAAAATGATGAATTTTGAAATCGCACGACCGACCTTGCTGGTGAGTTACCCCGAAAATCGGTTAGCCTTGGGCGTTTGTTTGTGCCTGCAAGTAAAAAAGCGACCTTACAAGCCCGGGAGGGAAAGCGTGCGGGCGCATGCCCGGGCCGCGTCACTTTGTCGGCGACGTGCCGGTGCTCGAAACTGCCCTGCCGGGTGCCGGCTATACGCGGCGAGTCTGTATGCTGCGTACACAGTGGCGGGCAGCGCCGCTCGTCAGTTCACGAAAGCCGGAAAGTCCGCTCCGGCACCATTCGGACAAACGTGGGTGATGGCGCATTGGTCCAACGGCGGACCCAAATCGGATTGGTGACCCAAATGGGATCGAGCCACGGAATAAAAGGGTAATTCTCGAATCCCTGCATCCTCATCGCCGCCGGTTACCATTCAAGAACTCTGCCCTCAATCCGCTAAGTGGCTGTAGATCAATCGGAAAATCATTGGCGATTTGTATAGTTGAGCCAATGCCGGACCAATACCGGATCACCAATTATGGGTCCAACGGGCCGCGTAGGGCGGGCCGTAAGTCACAAAGGAGATCCGATCCATGTTCCGCATGAGTCTCATCCCCGTTGCCATGGCAACGGTCATCGCCGTCGGCGCCACCGCCGGCCTGGCGTCTGCCGGCACCAACGACAACGCCCAGGAAATGGCTGCGTTCAGTAGCGCGAAGATCTCGCTTAGTCAGGCCATCGCCGCAGCCGAGCAGAAGGTCGGCGGCAAGGCTATGGACGGAGGTCTCAACAACGAGAACGGAGTCATGACCTTTGCGGTCGAGGTGGTTGATAAGGCTAACACCGTCCAGACCGTGCTCGTCGATCTCAACACCGGTGGGGTGATCAAGGTAGCGCCCGCCGATACCGAATCCGAAGGGAACGCCGAGCAAGACGGCCAAGAGAGCGGCAACTAGTCGACTAAAGGGAAAGCTGGCCCGTTCCCCTCGCGGGCCGGCTTTTCTTCGCTTCCTGTTTCAGGGAGAAGCACCATGTTGATCCGTAATACGGGGATCGCTGGGCACCCGGCCTCACCGGCGGCAATCGCTCTGGACAGTGCCTTGCCGTTTTCAATGGCAAAGAAGATCAAGGGTAACGCCGGAAGAAAGCTCGTGAAACCGATGAAAATCCTGCTGATCGAAGACGATGCCGAAACAGCCTCATACATCGCGAATGGTCTTCGCGAACATGGGCACGTCGTCGATCATGCCAAGAACGGCCGTGACGGTCTATTCCTGGCGGCAGGCGAGGCTTACGACGTCATGATTATCGATCGAATGTTGCCCGGCCTCGATGGCCTCAGCATCGTCAAGACCGTGCGGGGCGCCGGGGTTAAGGTGCCCGTCCTGTTCTTGACGACGATGGGCAGCGTGGCAGATCGCGTTCAGGGGCTTGCGGCCGGCGGCGACGACTATCTGGTGAAGCCGTTCGCCTTTGCCGAGCTCCTTGCGCGGGTTGAGGCGCTCGGGAGACGCCCCCCGCTGACCAAGATTGAAACGACATTGCATGTCGCTGATCTAGAGATGGATCTTCTAAAGCGAAAGGTGGTTCGAGCCGGTCAGGCGGTCGATCTGCAGCCACAGGAATTCAAGTTGCTCGAATACTTGATGCGGAATTCCGGGCGTGTCGTGACTCGTACGATGCTTCTCGAGAACGTCTGGGAGTTTCACTTCGATCCAAAAACCAACGTCGTTGAAACTCATATCAGCCGACTGCGGGCTAAGGTCGACCGCGAGTTTGCCATCGCTCTCATTCATACGATCCGCGGATCGGGGTATTGTCTGCGTGCCCCAGATCAGAATTTTTCGCACGACGGCGTTTCGACACGCTTTGAGGTATTCGGCGCTGTTCGGCGCCTCGGTGACTTGCCTGTTCGTGTTTGTCTATTGGCAAACCACGTCCTTCGCCACGGGACAAATGAGAGCCGCGATTTCGGCAGAAGCCGCGACGCTCGCCATGGAAGCGCGAAAGGATGGCACCACGGAATTGGCCCGAAAGATTGAAGCGCGGCTGCGATCTGCAGGCTGGCGCTCGTTCGACTATCTGCTGATCGATCGCAATGGCCAAACGCTGGCCGGAAATCTGCGCGGCGTTAATCCGGGCCCCGGATGGGGTGAGATTCACCAGCATAGATTGGCTGGCAATCCCGAGGAAATGCCTGACGATACGATTCTCCTGTTCGGCCTTGAATTGCCGGACGGCGCCCGTCCTTTTGTCGGCCAAAGTACCGATTCGCTTGTCGACTTGAGCCAGCTGGTGGCCGAGGCGTTTGCTGGGGCGGGAGCCGTCACCGTGGGGCTTGCCTTGCTGGGTGGCTTATTAATGAGCGGCACGCTTTTGCGTCGTGTCGAGACGGTCAACGCCGCAGCCGCGCGAATCATCGACGGCGATTTGGCCAATCGGATTCCCGAACGCGGAACCCAAGACGAATTCGATCGCTTGGCTGGGAACCTAAATCGGATGCTGGATCGTATCGAACATTTGATGGTCGGCCTTCGTCAAGTTTCCAGCGACATCGCCCACGATCTTCGCACGCCGCTCTCGCATTTGCGCCAGGATCTGGAAGCGGCGCGGCTTAAGGCGCCGTCGGCTGAGGGCTACATAGCGACCATCGATCGGGCGATCACGCAGACCGACGAGATCCTGTCTACATTCGGCGCACTCCTCCGCATTGCCGAGATCGAGGCGGGTGCAAGTCGGAGCGCCTTCACCGTGGTCGATATCTCTGAGGTCTTTACGCGCATCCGCGACGTATATGCCGCGGTCGTCGAGGACGAAGGGCGAATATTGCATGATGCAATCGAGCCAGGACTCACGGTCCGAGGCGACCGTGAGCTCTTGACGCAGATGCTCGCAAACCTTGTCGAAAATGCTATCCGGCACACGCCCCGCGGTACACGCATCCACCTCATGGTGAAGTCTGGCGAATCTGGTCCTGTCGGCATCGTCGCGGACAGTGGTCCTGGTATTCCCGAAGAAATGCGTGGCAAGGTTCTGCAGCGCTTCTTCCGCCTGGAGATCAGCCGCACTACCAGGGGAAGTGGCCTTGGTTTGTCATTGGTCGCCGCGATCGCCGACCTTCACGGCATCTCGCTCTCGCTTGAGGATAACCATCCGGGCCTTCGAGTCAGGCTAGAGTTCAGCCCGAAATATTCACAATTACCGCCCTAGTCCACACAGGCATGGGCTCGATCGACCGGCGTCCAAAATGGTTGTTCCTAACGACCTTTTCGACGCCGATGTCCGAAGCGGTGGTGGTTATTGGTCTCTTTATACCTGGCACAGCAGTTCTAACCGGCCCTACATGATTTCAGCCGTTTACCCTGTCCCCCGAGTAACAATTGGCAGCAGTGATCCTTTATGCGACGATAGATCGGGTGCATCGCTTATAGTGGGATCTGTAATCGCGCGTTGCGACGAGGCCTATGGGCACCAAGGGCTTTATCACTGATGTCATGGCTGACGGCAGTCCATATGGTAAAAGCGGCGGCACATTGGATCTTATGCGGACGGCATAGGATCAGTACCGCGCTGATAGTAACAGCGCTGAGCGGCGTCCTCGCGGGCTGTGCCGATCATAAACTTGACGCGACGTACTTCTATTTTAGCGACCTGCCCGACAATGGGCATAGCCGTGCCTATACATATCCGACCGACATCACGCGCGGGTATACGACTTATCCAGCCTTCCGCGTTCTCGATACGTATTAATCATTCGCCGTCGTGAATTGACGGTCTGGTGGCTGTTCCTAAGTCGGCATCAGGTCGCGCCAGGCGCAATCGGCGCAAAGCGCGCCGTTGCGCCGGGCGTGCGAACGGCTCGGGCTGATTCCATCGCAACTGATGCGTTGATCCGGAAGGCGGTCCGGGCGGCGCGAGATCGCTTGGCACAAGGCCTGCCAGTGGCGAACAGGCCTTCGCCAACGATGACCAAAATAGGCCTCGCGAAAATCAGGCGGTCAACCGTCCGCTCAATGGCACGGCGCCGGACCCGCATTGATCTGTTGAGGCGTGGTCAAGCCCCCCACCGCGGCGCCGCCGACAGCGCCTGCTACGGCGCCCAGCAGCGGATTTCCACCGAGCGCGCCCAGAACGACGCCGCCAGCAGCACCGAGGCCAGCACCCGTCGCCGCCCGACACCCGGGCGTTTGGCCGCAAGCCGAGAGCGCAAGCAGACCCACTGCGAGGACCGGAAAGAGCATTTTAGTACGCATGTTAGTACGCATGAGGCGCTCCATTCGTGAGGGACAGGGACAGAATTAAAAAAATGCTGATCTTGCCGAATTGGCTCAATATCTGACTGACGCATCGTACTGGTGACTCAGATCTCCGTCGCACAGTGCGCCTTGAAAGTTCAGCGCCTTTTGGCCCCGTCCGAACGGCGGCAGATGCTCGATGCTCCGTTGACTCATACCTTGTCCTTTTCACATGCAAGCCCATTGCAGCCGATATATTTGACCCTTCGTGCCTTTTCGAAGCGTCTTCGCGGCTCGATCTTGTGACCCGAAAATAACGCCTGCGGCGCCTTCGGTCTTTCGGCCTAACGTCGGAAATTTTGCAATGGCACGATCGACCTTGCTGATGGGTTAGGCGGCAAAGCCAATCGTGCCAATTCACAATTCCCCGTGTTCGGCCGAAAGACCGAATGCAGGGCGGTGGTCATTTTCCGACCACGCAGATCGAACTGGGGAGAGGCTCCGATAAGGCCCGCTCGCTCGACTGTGTCGGTTGCAGTGGTCGTACACGTGAAACGGACAAAGGAGACACTAAATGTCGAGGCGCATACGCACAGTCGCCCTTTCCGCCGCTCTTGCCGTGATCTGCGTTTTGCCGGCAGCAGCCGAGAGCGGCTACAAGTTGATCAAGACCATCAATCTACCCGGAGAAAAAAGCGGCCCCGGCGACTGGGTTGCCTTCGACCGGCGAACGGACACCGTCTGGCTTTCGCAATCGCCGGATCACAACATCGTCGTCATAGACGCCAAGACGATGAAGGTCCGGGGCGTCGTGCCAGGCATCGCAAACGGCAATGGCATCGCCATCACGCCGCAATATGCTTTCGTGGCAGACGCTGACAGCAACGATGTCGTGGTTGTGGACAAGAACAGCTTGAAGATTGTCGCGACATTAAGGCCTCAGGGCAAGACGCCCGATGGCGTGGTTTACGATTGGAGGGCCGACCGGGTCTATGTCACTTGCGACGACAGCAACGACATGACCGTTTTCAGAGGCAAGCCACCGTTTGCCCAGGTCGCCCATATCCAGCTGAAGCCCAACCCGGACAAGGACGGGCCGGATGTCCCGACCTACGTCGGCGCCAAGAAGCGGATCTACCAGCCGGTTCACAACGTCGTCGACGTGATCGATCCCGCGACGAATACGATCGCGACCATTTGGAAGTTCGACATCAAGGGCGACACCAAGCCCATGGTGTACGATTCCAAGACCAATCACCTGTTCATGGGCACAACGGACAAGATGATGCTGGTGCTCGATGCCGATTCGGGCGCCGTCGTCGCCTCGATCCCGCTCAAGGGGTCGGTCGACGAAACGGCCATCGACGAGAGCGTCCGCCGGGCCTATGCTGGCGACAAGGCCGGCAATATCGAGGTCATCGACCTCGACACGAACAGCGTCGTCGACACTCTGCCCTCGGAAAAGAATGTCCATACGCTAGCCGTGAACACGACAACTCATGACGTCTACGTGTATCGCGGCGTGAGCAACAAAGTGGACGTCTTCCAGAAGACGTCGACCAAGTAGGCGGCGAGATCATCCGGCCGCGCTCGTACGAAGCCGAGACGGCATCTCGGAATGCTGAGTCATGAATTCGGTTGTTAGTAATCCGATTACGACGAGATTGAACGCGGAGCTGCCGGTGGCGACGCGTGCAATGCCTGTGTCCCGTTCGGCAGGAGCAGACCTGTTGCGTGCCTTGGCGATCTTACTCGTGATGTTATGGCATCTTCCCACGACTGCGACGCCTGCGCTGCTGACAGGATTGAAGCCCTATAGCTGGATCGGGGTGGACCTCTTCTTCGTCCTAAGCGGGTATCTTATAGGAACGCAACTTCTGACCCCTATCGCACGCGGCGAACGCCCGGACCTGGGTGCGTTTTACCTGCGTAGATCATTGAGGATCTTGCCGGCGTTTCTAGTTGTGCTCGTCCTCTACACAGTCTTGCCCGCCCTGTGGGAAGCGCCCGATATGCAGCCGCTGTGGCGATTTTTGACTTTCACGATGAACTTCGATCTAGCCTATCAGTTGAACGGAACGTTCTCTCATGCGTGGTCGCTCTGTGTCGAGGCACAATTCTACCTCATCCTGCCTCTTATCCTTCTTCTGTTCGGACGAATCAGGTCAGCCACTCCGGCGCTCGCTGTGGCCATCTTGATTGTTTTAATCGGGATGGTCCTTCGATCTGCAATTTGGAACGAAGTCATAGGAGCAAGACTCGAGATGGGAAATTACAAAGGGCTCGGATTCCTCTATTTGAAAGATATCTACTACCCCACCTATTGTCGCCTGGATGGCTTGGTGTTCGGCGTTTTGCTCGCGGCCGCAAAAATTTTTTGGCCGAAACTCTGGCGGCACGCCGACAGCCGGGTCATGTTTACCGGCGGCGCCGTGTCCCTGGCGGCATCGCTCGCGCTTGCCGCCTATCGCGGTGCGCTCGCGCCCGCGCAGGCGCACTTGCCGACGCTGTCGCTACCGGGCGCTGTCGCTGCCTACCCCCTCTTTGCCTTTGGCTGCACGCTGATCTTGGCGTCGCTGATCAAAGCCGAGGCATTGCTGAGCCGCTGGCGCCTGCCGGGCGCCACATTGGTCGCCGCGCTCTCCTACAGTCTCTATCTCACTCACAAGCTGGTCATGCATCTGGACGGCCTGGTCATCGGCACCGACCGCCTTCAAGGCTGGACAGGTCTCCTCGTCTATTTCGGCACTAGCTTGGTGGCTGCCGGCGCACTTTGGCTGGTCATCGAGCGGCCATTTCTCCGAATGCGAAGCGGCATCTTAGCTCGGTCGCGTTCGTGGACAATGCGATCCAACGGGATTGGCAAATAGGTTGTCGCCGACGTGGAGTGGGCGGTGTCTGAACTGAAGGGCGATGGAGTCATGGGCGCCCGGATAGAGAAGCGGTCATTTGGCGGCAGCCGATCGGCTTTCGTGAACTGCCGACCGCCGATTGCTGGCGGATTCCCCTCGCTCTCTGTACCCCGAGCAGCGGTGCTGCCTGCCACAGTGCAAGCATAGGGACTTGCCGCGCAAGCTGGCGCCCGACATGGCGGTTTCAAGCGGCGCGACCTCGCCCGACGGCGTGGCGCAACCCGGGCATGCGTCAGCACTCTTGCCCACTCGGGCCTATAAGGTCTTTCCGGCCCTGCCGCTCCAAACTAGCGCCCAAGGTAAACCATTTTTGGTATAGCTCAGCGGTAGGGCCGGTCGTGCGATTTCAGAATCCCTGACTTATTCCGAAAGACTCAAAGCACCGCAGTTGTTATTTTTCGGACCGAACCTATTGATCCGGGGAGACGCCCCGTTCTGGATGCATCCGATGTCCAAGTCAACGCGCAGACAATTGCTCGCTGCTATTGGATTTTCCGGCATCATAAGCGCTGGACGCCGAGTCCTGGCTGTGGCGGCCACGGACGAGTTCTCCGATCGAGTACGGCAACCGGGCAGCGAAAGCAAAAACCTGCTCCCCGCCCGCGAACAATCATTAGTTAAACAATGTGGCCTAAAGGACGCGCCTTGGCTCAAGAAGAAAATCTTCAACGAATTCGAACAGCACCAGACCGGCTGGGGAGGGACGCGGAATGCCTATCGGGATCGTTGCGAATCCATGCTTGGAGCCCTGGTTGAACGTCAACGATTAGGTTTCGCATGTCCGGTTGCTGACCAGATCTTTGCCGAGGCCCGCTGGCTCGCACTTTCCACAACTGACAAAAACCGAATTCTCAAGCGCTTTGCAGATTTCGATGAAGCTTTCGAACAGCAGAAGAATACGATTAATCCTTCGCCAATAGAGCAATCCGAGGACGGCTCCTGGGCACCGTATGTCAGTCAGCCATTTCAAAAACTCGACATCAGCATTGATTACATCAACCGCATAGTCGACCCCGAGGTTCCTCCGTCCCATTGTAACGTGGTGCCGCCAACGCCAGTGCTCAAGCGTCCCCTCACCTTTTTGAGGCATTGGGCAGATGCTGACGCAATGGTACGGCAGCTTCGGAAACTCCAACGGTCCGCAATACACAAAACCGGGAGGTGGAATCGCCAAGAGTATAGCTCACTTCTGAGTACTCTGGCGCAGCTGATGTTTAAAAAACCAATCGTGCGGTGGCTTCGGCAGGATGCCCATGACGACACCTTCACCGAGAATCATTCGAAAAAGTTTATTGAGTTTCTTGACGATGCGCAGGACCCTTGCACCGGCTGCTGGCGACACGGCTATGACTTTGCTGACGGCACGTCCCACGATGCATATGACCTTTCGAATCTCTATCACATCGTCCAGTATCGCAGAGACGGCATCAAGCATTGGAATTCAATCGTCGACGGACTGATAGCCGTTCGCCAATTCCAGTACCCTCAGGGGCCGGTTGGCGACTCGCATCAGGCAGATCACAACGTCTACGATGTCGTTCGTATCGCCATACGCTGTCTCGACGAGGCAAATCCGCCGATATCCAGTGATCGGCGCAGCCAACTGATGCGGTATGTTCGAGAGCTTGCACTGGACGCCGTCATGCGCCTCAGCATGAACTATCCTTCGCTGGATCAGGCGGTGCGGCTTTACGCCGTCCCCGGTGAGTCAAATTACTTCACCGTCAAGCTTCTCCACCTGATTGGCTTCTGGAGCGGCAAGAGCCGGTTCCTTAAGCCGGAGGAAATGAGCGACCGACGCAGACTGGCTGAGGCGGTGCTCCAGCGTTTGGTCGAACACCAAGACTCCTCGCCAATGCCTCAGCAATCGATCGCTCTGCTCAAGGGCTATTTGGGATACTGCTGATCACGCGCTCGTCGGCACCTGAGACTTCACGTTGGCAACCCCCTGATCGCGCTGTGCCAAAGCCTGCTCTGTCCAGTAGCAGCGCCGAAGGAAACAAACCCTGGCCGGCAAGCTCATTCGCCGCCGGCGGGAGAGCCAACCCCTAATTTGACGGATCGAGTGGCAGGAACCCTGGACAGTCGGGGCCCTTACCTCCGGCAGCATGACAGGGCGTGAACCTTGGTATCAAGCACTCAAACTTCAATGGCACTTGAGAATACTCGCGTTGAATAGATACGCGGGGTTCTAAGACCCATGCTCATCCTCGATAACGCAGGCAAAGAGGGATCGATCATGCGTCAAGAAAACCCCCTCCGAGCAGCAATCGGCAGAAGGTGAGCCAATGAAACTCCGCCACACCGTCGGCCTGATCTTCCTCGCCATGCTGTATGGCGCGCAGCAGGCCCAGGCCTCCGAAGTCATTCCGTGGTCTGATGTCGAGACAGCCTACAACACCTGCGGCCATGTCAGCTTGGACCGCTTGCATCCGTACTCGCTGAAGATGCTCTCGGCTCTGAGCCAGGGTACCTTGCTGCGCGACGACCCGCAGAACGAGTTCCTCCGGTCGTTCACCATGCCCAACTCCGAGTATGAGCAGGTCGGCGTCTGCATCCTCGGCTTCCTCAGATCTACAAGGTCCGCGTAATCATGTGGGTAGATTAGGGTCATGAGCCTGCTGCGGGATTTCCGCCGCGATTGGGGCCGCTGGTGTGCAGCCGAGCGCATAAGCGCGGTGCTATTCGTGCTCGTGGCGTTCGGCGCATCTGCCGCGATGTTCGTTACCGCGCATTCGTCCTAGACCTGCACAGAGGCGGCAATGTCCTCGCCATACAGGTCGTGGCAGGAAGATTAGGCGACGGAAAACCCGCGACAGGATGTAGATCGCCGATGGCGATACAGGCGCGGGAGATCGACGAAGTTCATAGGAATTGCGGGTATGTTGATTCGCGGCAGGTTATCGAGGAAGGCTATTCCAGTCTTGATCGGCATCGGTCTTTTTCCGGCTGCTTGCGCGGTCACATCAGACCATAGCCCTCCTGCATACGAGTACAATGACCCGATCTATAGCTCGGTCAATTTTGACACTGGCGGCTGGAGCGGCTGGGGTAGCTGGAGCGGCTGGCGAGGTCACAGTGTCGCAGGCCACGCCGATTTTGGGGAGCATGACTAGCAATTCTTCGATCTTGGCGGGTGCGCCATCGAACGCGATCCCGTCGCCCAGCGTGGGCACACTGCCCGAATCGCACGTCACTGCCATCAATGCGCTATGCGAGCGACACACCGACCAAGGTGGTCGCAAAACAGCTTGGTCATGAACTCGATTGCACCGTCCCTTGTCGCCTGAGCCGACATGGGTATCGCATGGCGCTTATAATCACGGGCGCATGGTCAGCGATGCCCGTGTCCGCCGCCGCCGAACGGAGCCATGTGAGCTCCGTGGGCCGACTCGTCCGGACGATGGAAGCCGCCCCAAGCATGGAAAGGAGCAGCGTAACCATAATAGCCCTGGAGAGGGTATACCGGCTGAACATATGCCTCGCCCGCTATGAGGCAACCGTAGAGAGGATCGTAGTAGTAGCCCGGGGCGCATGCGACTTGAGCGGCAGCGAGTTCGGCCGCCACCTCGGTCGCGGCGATAACGCCGAGCATTAGACTCACTCTGATGAGCATTGTGGCGCGAATCATTGCAACCTCCTTTGGGCTCCTTCGCCAGGACGCGATTGTCGCTGCCATATTCGAAGCCGCTCGGAATTGAATCGGCTCCCGTCGGCCGTCGCCAAACAAGGAAAGGCGTCGTCAGCGGGATTGATCATCGCTTCATCCTCCTCGACCGAAGCTCAACCAGGCCAGAGCGTCGTCGTCGACATCCACTCAAGGTGTCAGGGCTGCTTTCGCCCGCGGAGACGATGGAACCACATACGAAGCGTCCCTTCTTTCCTGCGAATTCATCATCTATCTCGTTCGCACGGCTCCGGCGCTGGTCTCCGGTAGGGTAAAGCCGCACACCGCAGGCATGGCTCGGGATCGTGTTGGATCAATTCAACGTCCGCGCGAAATACATTCGCAATTCAGCGTCAATGGCAGCAAACGGCCGGACAAGCCAAGCCAGCATAAGTGGACCTGAACCTCAGTTGGCCGGCTCGCCCCAAGAATCCATCTCGTGCAGCGCCACGGCAAAGGGCTTGGTTTCGTTGCTCTTCCCACCTAGGGCAGAAACTATCGGAAAGAGCAGAATCGGATCAAGGGTTGTCTACCCGCGATACCGTTCTTGCAAATCGATCGAACCAGTAAGGTCGGTCGTGCTCTTTCAACATTCAACGTGCTAGGCCGAAAGACCAAAGGCCGGGCAGGTGCCATTTTTGAATCGCGAATTGAACCTGGGCATGCCTGCGGAGCAAGATCATGAGCCGAATTGGCCGCACCGTTGCCATCGCCACCCAGCTGACCGTCCCCGGCTTCTCGCAGGCGCGCGCGCAGGCCGCAGACGAAGAACGGTGCGCCCTTACTCTTCAGCGGGACGGGCGAGGATTCGCATGGACAAGGATGACCAGCTCTATGGAGGAGCATGTATGCGTGTTTCGTATTGGCGCTACCTTGCCTTGACCGTGCCCTTTCTGTCCACGGCCCTGGCGCTGTCACCGCGGTCGGCGCTCGCCCGGGAGGAATCCCCTCGCTGCAAGGCCTCGACGACGGCTGTCATCATGAACGAGATGCGCAGCATGCCGGACGTCCAGGTCTTCGAGTTTCGCGGCGTCGACGCCAACCTCGGCATCAAGCTCTACAACGAGCTTCCGCCGCACGGGGACGAACACGGCGACCGCTTCTATATCCTGATGAAGCCCGGCGCGCCGCTTTCGCAATTGATCGTCGGCGATTCGGGTTGTCTGCAGGACGCCGCTGCCGTCGATCACGGCACCGCCAGCGGGATCAAAAAGGCAATCGAGCGCACGGCCGCGGCCGACTCGATTTGAGGATGGGAGTTTGAATGTCATGACCCGGATTTCAGCCACTTCCTTCGCCATTCCACTCGCGCTCGCAGCCTCGCTGCTGACCGCCCACAAGGTCCAAGCCGCGGGAGATGCCGCCGCCGGCCAGGCTTACTTCAGTCACTGTGCGGCCTGCCATTCGACCAGCCCCGGCGTCAACAAGATTGGACCGTCGCTCGCGGGAATCGTGGGCAGCAAGGCCGGATCAGTCCCGGGATTCAATTTCTCACCGGGGATGAAGAACGCGGAAGTTACCTGGGACGACGGCTCGCTTGACAAGTTCCTGCAGAATCCCAACGGCTTTGTCCACGGCACCAAGATGTTCTACAGAGTCACCAATCCGACCGATCGCCAGAACGTCATTGCCTATCTCAACACGCTCAAACGGTGAAGCGCGCAGCTCTGGCGGCGCCTCAATCCAACGACGGAGAATCTCATGCCCCGGATCTCGATCAATGGCGTCCAACATGATATCGACGCCGACCCCCAGATGCCTCTGCTGTGGGCCCTTCGCGACATCCTCGGACTGACCGGCACCAAGTTCGGTTGCGGGGTCGGCGCCTGCGGGGCATGTACCGTCCACGTGGACGGGGCAGCCGTCCGCTCGTGCATGACAACCCTTGCCGATGCACATGGACACGCGGTCGTCACAATCGAGGGTCTCAGCCCCGATGGGAGCCATCCGCTACAGCGCGCCTGGGAGGACCACACCGTTCCACAGTGCGGATTTTGCCAACCGGGTCAGATCATGCAGGCCGCTTCGTTACTCAAGCAGACGCCGAGACCAACCGATCAGCAGATCGTCGACGCCATGGTGGGCAACCTCTGCCGCTGTGGCACCTACATGCGGATACGCCAAGCCATCAAGTCGGCGGCGGAGTCGGTGTGATGGCCAACATTCAGAATTTGAGCCGGCGAGGTGTGATCAAGGGTGCCGCCGTTGCCTCCGGACTTGTCCTCGGCTTCCACCTCGGCTTTCGCCATTTCCCTCAGGCCGAGGCCGCCCGGACCTGGCCCTTTCAGCCGAATGTCTATCTCGCCATCGATGAAACAGGCCTGGTGAGCATCATGGCGCACCGCTCAGAGATGGGCACGGGCATCAAGACCGACCTGCCCCTGATCGTCGCTGACGAGCTCGAGGCGGACTGGAAACGGGTCAAGGTCGTCCAGGCCGAAGGCGATGCCAGATATGGCGACCAGAATACCGATGGATCGCGCAGTACCTGGCAATTCTACCAGGCGATGCGTGAGGCGGGCGCCGCGGCGCGCCAAATGCTGGAAGCCGCCGCCGGCAAGATGTGGGATGTCCCGCCGGGCGAGTGCCGGGCGGAGAACGGAGCCGTCGTCCATGCCGTCAGCGGACGCCAGCTTTCCTTTGGCGCCCTCGTCAAGGTCGCGGCGAGCCTGCGCGTGCCCACATCCGACAGCCTGCGGCTCAAGGAGCCGAAAGCTTGGCGCTATATCGGCAGGCCGATGCCCATCGTCGACCTCAAGGATATCATCCGCGGCAAGGCGATCTATGGCCTCGACGTGGCTCTGCCGGGCATGAAATTCGCCTCGATCGAACGCTGCCCGGTCTATGGCGGCAAGGTCAAATCGTTCGATGCAACGGATGCGCTGAAGGTCGCAGGCGTGGAGCGCGTCGTCGAAATTCCCGCGACGCCCATTCCATCGGGCTTCAAGCCGTTGGGTGGCATCGCCGTGATCGCCAGCAACACCTGGGCCGCGCAGCAGGGCCGCGAGCGTCTCAAGATCGATTGGAATGAAGGGCCCAACGCCGCTCACGACAGCGCAACCTATCGCGCCGAATTGGAAGCGACGGCGCTCGAGCCGGGGCGACCTGTCCGTAGCCAGGGCGACGTCGACACCGCGCTTGCCACCGCCGCCCGGAAGGTCTCGGCGGACTATTTCGTCCCTTATCTGGCCCATGCTCCGATGGAAGTGCCCAACGCCGTGGCGCATTGGGAGGCGAATACCTGCGAGACCTGGTCCCCGGTCCAGAATCCGCAGGGCGCGCGTACGACTGTCGCGCAGGTGCTGGGCATTCCGGAGGCTGACGTCACGATCAACGTGACCCTTCTTGGCGGCGGCTTCGGACGCAAATCGAAACCGGACTATGTGGCCGAAGCCGCCTTCCTGTCTCGCGCCGTGGGGGCACCGGTCAAGGTGACTTGGACCCGGGAGGACGAGATCCGGCACGACTATTACCATGCGATCACAGCCCAGCATCTTGAGGCGGGGCTCGACCGCGACGGCCGGGCTACTGCCTGGCTTCACCGGACCGTCTTTCCCCCGATTCCCTCCACGTTCCTGCCCGACGTCGTCTATGGCGATGCCGGCCATCTGCAGCAGGGCGTCGTCGATATGCCCTACGACATCTCGAACGTGCGCTGTGAGAACGGACCCGCCGCCAACCATGTGCGGATCGGGTGGTATCGCTCGGTCTACAATATCCCGCACGCCTTTGCCGTCTGCTCCTTCGCCGATGAACTCGCATTCGCGGCGGGCAAGGACCCCGTCGAATACCTACGCTCGCTGCTGGGCGAGCCGCGTAAGATCGATCTGAAGGCGATGGGCGTCGACTATCCGAACTACGGGGTCGACGAACTGCTTCCGGCGATGAGCCACGCCTACCAAATCGACACCGGCCGGTTGCGCGGGGTGCTCGATCTCGTCGCTGAGAAAAGCGGCTGGGGCGGAAAGCTGCCGCCGCGGCAGGGACGCGGCATCGCCGTCCATCGCAGCTTCCTCAGCTATGTGGCGGCGGTCGCGCATGTAGAGGTCGGCCATGAAGGAGAGGTAACCATCCCGAGGATCGACCTGGCGGTGGATTGTGGACTTGTCGTCAATCCCGATCGCGTGCGAGCGCAAATGGAAGGTGCCGCGATCATGGGGATCAGCAACACGCTCTTTAGCAATATCACGATGAAGAAGGGGCGCACCGAACAGAGCAATTTCACCGATTACCTGGTGGCGCGCACCGACATTACCCCAGACACCCGCGTCCATATCGTCGAGAGCAGCGCGCCGCCGGGCGGCGTCGGAGAGCCCGGCGTGCCACCGATGGCGCCGGCGATCTGCAATGCGATCCACGCTGCCACCGGTAAGCGAATCCGCGCCCTGCCCGTCGATCCCGATCAACTGAAATCCGCCTGAAAGGACTGACTCATGGTTTCGCAAGCCTACACTCTCGCCAGCCGCATGGAACATGCCGATATCCCTGGCACCTCGCTTAGAGTATCACGCGTTGCGCTCGGAACATGGGCGATTGGTGGCTGGATGTGGGGCGGCACCGACGATGCCCGGTCTATCTCCACGATTCGCGCGGCAATCGACAATGGGATCAACCTCATCGATACCGCGCCCGCCTACGGCTTCGGTCATTCGGAGGAAATCGTCGGAAGGGCCATCACGCAAGGCAATCTGCGCTCGCGTGTCCATCTCGCAAGCAAGGTCGGGCTTGAGTGGCGGAACGGAAAGGTGTTCCGCAACGCCAGCCGTGCGCGGATCATGCGCGAAATCGACGAATCCCTGCGCCGGCTCCAGACGGACATCATCGATCTCTATCAGGTGCATTGGCCGGACCCGACGGTGGCGATTGAGGAGACCGCCGAGGCGATGCACGATCTTCTGAAGCGGGGCAAGATCCGCGCCATCGGCGTCAGTAATTTCTCTGTGGAGCAAATCGAGCGATTTCGCAAGGTCGCCCCGCTGCATAGCGTGCAGCCGCCCTATAATCTCTTCGAGCGCGGCATCGAGTCGGACATATTGCCTTATTGCCGTCTTCACGGCATCGCAACCCTGGGCTATGGCGCCTTGTGTCGCGGGCTCCTGTCGGGACGCATGCGCAATGACACCACCTTCGAGGGCGACGATTTGCGCCGCACCGATCCGAAGTTCCAGCAGCCTCGCTTCGGCCAATATTTGGACGCCGTGGCTCGGCTGAATCAGCTCGCCAGACGTTATGACAAGCGGATGATCCACCTCGCCGTGCGCTGGATGCTGGACCAAGGGATCACGGTGGCCCTCTGGGGAGCCAGGAGTCCCGATCAAATGCAGCCGGTCGACGCGATCGGCGGCTGGTTCCTGAACAGTGGCGCCAAGGCGGAGATCGATCGAATCCTGCGGGAAACGATCGTCGATCCTGTCGGCCCGGAGTTCATGGCGCCGCCAGCACGGGCATAACCGCCGCCCGAAGTGACCTGCAAGAGTGAGTGTCATGAAAACTGCGCCCGGACGACGCTTCGCCCTCATGACGATGGGACTCGGTATGGTCGCCGGTGCGACAGGCTTTGCCGCGCTACATGATGGAGTGGCGAGCGTTGCCGAGCCTTCCCTGCTGCCACCCGGAGCAAAATCGTTGGGAGAGCTCACCGCTCGTCTGAGCAAGGCACCGCGCCGCCGGGACTTCAAGACGGTGCCCATGATCCTGAACGATCCGAATCAATGGGATCACGCTGCGCTGTCCGAGGTAATCGCCTATCGTGGTGCGCCAAAGCAAGTCTGGGACAATACCGGTATCGCAGGCCCGTGGCTGGACGTCATGCGCAACTCGCTGAACGCGCAAGTCTGGTCATTCAGGCATCCGGATTTTCTCGCCGTTTCGGCGACGCACGGCACCGCGCATCTGGCGCTGTTCGGGCCGGCGATGTGGGAGAAATACCAGCTTGCGAAACTGACCGACGGCAAGTTCCAGAGCAATACGCTGGTAGTGGAGCAGAGGGGTGCCGCCGCCGACCCGAAGGACTACGAGAACCCGGCAGGCGCATTCTCGCCCCGCGACAACTCCATCCCGGCGCTGCAGCGGCGCGGTGTCGTCTTCCTCGCCTGTCACAACGCGATATGGGAGATTGCGGAGAAGCTGATCGCCACCGGGATGAATCCTGACCAGTTGTCGCACAACGCGCTGGCTGCCGAGCTGACCAACCACCTGATTGCCGATGTGGTGGTGACACCCGGGATGGGCGGCACCCTGCCCGAGCTGCAGCGGGGCGGCTTCAACTACGCAAATTCCGCCTGAGAACATTCGCAGGTGTCATCGCGCCCAGGCTGTGCAAAGGAGGTTGAGATGACGGTCGTGGCAATGAATGCGGTGCCGCGCCCCGCCGCCGCGGCGGCGCTCGGCGAGCGGCACTGGCGCGTGGCGGCCATCGCGTTGCTCTCGGTGCGGTTCATCCAGGGCTTCATCTACTGGGGTGGAGGCTCACGCCGCTTCATCTATGGCCCGGAGAAGCTCAACCCGGACGCGACTACTTGGATCGCGAACAAGTTCCAGAGTGCGATGCCCGGCGCACTGCTCGGCACCGATCACCTGATCGCCTTCCTGCTGCATCACTTCTGGCTGCTCTACCCGGCCGTGATCCTGTTCAGTGGCGCCGAGTTGATCGCCGGCGCGGCGCTGATGGCCGGGCTGCTGACACGCCTCGCGGCGCTGGTCTCGGTTGGCTTCTCGGTGCTGCTGATGCTGATGTTCGGTTGGCAGGGTGCTACCTGCATCGATGAATGGACGATGGCGGCCTGCAATCTCGCGATGGGCGCCACCTTGTTACTCGTCGGCAGCGGCGCCTATTCGCTCGATAATATGCTGCTCAAACGCAATCCCGGCCTAGCCGACCGCGCCTGGTTCCGCTGGCTCGCCGGCAGCCTACCGTTGCCGCTCACGGACACGGCGTTTCGCAATCTCGGGCTCGCGGTTCTGACCGCGGTCCTGGCCTTCAACATCGGAACCTACAGTTATTATCGCGGGTCGGTTGTCACGCCGTTCCACGGCGGCCCGGTCAGCCCCACGCAGCACCACTTTGCGCTCAGCAGCGGCGCTCTGCTACCCGATGGCGGCGCAAAATTCCATATCTACCTCGACGGCGGAACGCCCGAGGCACCGGCCCACATCATGAAGGCGGAACTCATTGGCGGCGAAAACGAGCCGCTCGAAACCTGGAACACCGAGACGCTGACCCGGCTGCCGGCGGATTCCATCCACAATGATTTCGCGTACAACAAGTTCAAGGCGGGCCCCTACGGCATCGTCGCCGAGATGGGCGCAATGGCGACCATTACGTTGCCGCCGGAGCCCAACGTTCATCTGCCCGCGGGCGGGAACATCATTCTGAGGTTGGTCGATGTGAACGGGCGCAGCTTCAGCCTGAAGCTGGCCGGCGCGGACGAGAACTCCTCAGTTCAGGGCCGTCAGGCGGGCCTCATTTTGAGCCGAAAGATCGAAAGCGCCGCGGATGGCATTTTAGGCCCGCAGACACCAAACCGGGCGACACTCCGGTATAGCCCGAAGAGCCGACGGCAGCGACTACCCTGGCTTTAATCTGAAAAAGGACAAATGATGAGCCAGCACCGCAAGAATCTGAGCGTCCAGCACAATGGCCACGGGCACTTCGACATGGCCGCCCAGCCCATTCTCACGACGACCGCCGGCAATCCGCTGGCAGAAAATCAGAACGCGATGACCGCCGGCTCGCGCGGCCCAGTCCTGATGCGGGATTACCAGCTCATCGAGAAGCTCGCCCACCAGAACCGCGAGCGTGTTCCCGAGCGCACCGTGCACGCCAAAGGCTGGGGCGCCTTCGGAACCCTCACAATCACCAACGACATCACCTGCTACACGAAGGCCAAGGTGTTCTCCCGGCTCGGCAAGAAAACAGAGATGCTGGCGCGCTTTTCTACTGTGGCCGGCGAGATGGGCGCGGCAGATGCCGAGCGCGACGTGCGCGGCTTTTCGCTCAAGTTCTACACCGAGGAAGGCAACTGGGATTTGGTCGGCAATAACACGCCGGTGTTTTTCATCCGCGACCCCTACAAGTTCCCCGACTTCGTTCATACCCAGAAACGGCACCCACGCACCAATATGCGCTCACCGACCGCCATGTGGGATTTCTGGTCACTGTCGCCCGAGTCACTGCACCAGGTCACGATTCTCATGTCGGATCGCGGCCTGCCAACCGACGTTCGCCATATCAACGGCTATGGCAGCCATACCTACAGCTTCATCAACACCATCAACGAGCGGTTCTGGGTCAAGTTCCACTTCAAGACTCTTCAGGGTCACAAGCATTGGACCAATGCGGAGGCCGAGAAGATCGTCGGCAAGACCCGCGAATCGACCCAGGCCGATCTCTTCGGCGCCATCGAGAGGAAAGACTACCCGCGCTGGCACTTCTGGGTTCAGGTCATGCCGGAGGCCGATGCCGACAAGACCCCCTACAATCCCTTCGACCTCACCAAGGTGTGGCCGCACGGCGATTATCCGCTGATCGAGGTAGGCGTGATGGAGCTCAACCGCAACGCCGACAACTACTTCACCGAGATCGAGCAGGCTGCCTTCAGTCCATCCAACATCGTGGCCGGCATCGGCTTTTCGCCCGACAAGGTGCTCCAGGCGCGCATCTTCTCTTACGCCGACGCACATCGCCATCGCCTGGGCACCCATTACGAGGCGCTGCCGGTCAATGCGCCGAAGTGCCCCGTTCATCACTACCATAAGGACGGTGCGATGCGGTTCTTCGCCAATAATCCGAACCCGGATGCCTATTATGAGCCCAATTCGTTCAGTGGGCCGGTCGAGCGACGGAGCGCGGGGGAGCCGCCTTTGAAGATCTCAGGCAATGCCGACCGCTACAACCACCGGGTCGGCAATGACGACTTCATCCAGCCGCGTGCCCTGTTCAACCTGTTCGATGCCGGCCAGAAGAAGCGCTTGTTCTCAAATATCGCAGAGGCGATGGAGGGGGTCCCGGACGTCATTGTCAGGCGTCAGCTCGCGCTGTTCGACAAGGTACACCCGGACTATGGCGCGGGCGTGCGCGCGGCTTTGAAGGGGCGGTCGGCGCCGCAGGAAGCAGCAGAGTAGCGCAAAAAAAGCAGCCCTCGCGTTTGTAAGCCCGGCGCCCCGGCGCGCTATATTGCGGACATCGATCTTCCAATCGGCGCTGGGCGGCTGCTGTGGATGTCGTGCCGGTCAGGCAGACTCGGCGTCACCAAGCCCGGCGTTCTCCTCCACCACGCGGATTACCGCCGGCATGTCGAGCCCGCCCAGGCCGCGCGCAACCGCCGAGAGCAGATTTCCGTGCACCGCGGAGAGCACCGGCATAGGGGTCTGGGATTCCTGCGCCGCCTGTAGGGCGAGGGTCATGTCCTTCAGCCCCAGAGCCAGCCGGAAGGCCGGAGGCTCGTAGCGGCCGCTGAGCGCAATGTTGCCGTAGTTCTCATAGACCGGTGAGCGGAAGAGATTCTTGGCGATCAGCTCGTGGAAGGGCCGTGGATCGACGCCATGCTTGCGCAGCAGCGCGAAGGCTTCGCAGAGGGATTCCAGCATCGAGCCGATCAGGAAGTTGCCGGCCAGCTTGAACACGTTCGCCTGATCCGGGGCCTCGCCGACATGGATGATCCCCTGCCCCATCGCCTCGAGAACCGGTCGACAACGCTCCACCAGCGCGGCCGCCCCCCCGGCAGCGATCCAGAGCTTGGCCCCTGCCGCTACATCGGGCCGGCCGAAGACCGGCGCCGCGAGAAAGAGGCGCCCGGCCGCTGCGTGCTGCGCTGCAAGAGTGCGGGTGCAACTGGCGCTAACCGTGCTCATGGAGATATGAACGGCCTCAGGCGCGAGCCGGGAGAGTAACCCCTCGGACCCCAGAGTCACCGCCTCCAGCGCCGCGTCGTCCGCCAGCATTGTGATGACGAAATCCGCACCGTCGGCCGCCGCGGCGGGCGTCTTGACGGCGGCGACATTGGCGCCGGCGAAAGATTCGGCTTTGCTGGGCGAGCGGTTCCAGACGGAGAGCGGCCAGCCCTTGGCCGCGATATTGCGGGCCATGCCTACGCCCATGTTGCCGAGTCCGATGAAGCCGATTTTGGTCATGAGTGTCCCTTCCGATCTGGCGACAATGGTCCGCCGGCGCGAGCCGGCAGCGGGTGGACCGATGCCTGGCTGACCGCCTAGGCGGTGCTCGAGACGAAAATGGTCGACCA
>Ga0137363_10000185_pt1 | contig 33237 bp, 29 predicted proteins | sample MadtaG_FD_104800 | JGI IMG/M metagenome (GOLD analysis project Ga0137363, IMG submission 104800) | Vadose zone soil microbial communities from Angelo Coast Range Reserve, California, USA - Mad1_115_16 metaG | ecosystem: Environmental > Terrestrial > Soil > Vadose zone | place: USA: California...
GGCGAAATCACCGCACATTTTCGGAGAAATTTGCGCGCAAAGATAAGCGAACCAGCAGATCTGCCACGTCGTTTCGTCAGCTATCCGCGTCAATCAAGGGGTTGGGCTCTGTGTTTTGCAACAGCCTTTGGCTAGGGGTTCACAGCGTTGGTACGGCGCTGTTCTTTAGACTGTTCTATTTCTATGGCACCAGCGAGAATGCGGTGAAGACTCAAATCTGGGTGGCCGTCTCCGTTTACGTGCTGGTGGCGATTGTCAAAAGCAAGTGGGGCTGGAGTTGAGCCTCTACAAAATCTTGCAGATTCTCAGCGTGACCGTTTTCGAGAAAACCCCCATTTTAGAGGGGTCTTCCAACTTCAGCGACGAGTTCTCGGCCACCGAGTACTGTATGCAATTGAATCTATTCGACTTTTAATGGGACAGCACTGATTTGTCGTAGCTTATCCTAATCCTCTTATCTCTCAGGTAGGGTATTCCCCCTTGGTACTTATCAGGTTTTTTCCCTATAAGAAATAGGTACTTCACCGGGTAGCATTCTGATCCCAAAACACTATGGTGCCATTCTGAAGCGCGGTCGCTTCCGCGGACTGGCTTCTCTCAAAGACACCCAAGATTGATTTCTCGACACAAAGAGGCGGTTCAAGCGGAAGACAGTGGAGGCTGTAGGGCCATGTCTCCACACATGGGACGCATTGAGAAACGAATCCGCCTAGCTGTCCCGCTAGAGGTTTCCAAACTGCGGGACCCGTCCGATGCGGAGCATACCCTCACAGAGGACGTTTGCTCTAATGGTGTACGCGTGTTAAGCCGACGGGCGATGGAGCCTAATGAGCGACTGATGGTTAGATCCTTAGCCGGTGATCTACAAACACAGGCCACCGTCGTCTATTGTCAGCTGCGCGATGGGCGCTATGCAGTTGGATTACGGTTCCAGGGACCTGCTATCAACTTTCGGCTGTTCGACGGGGGTCACAGAATCGGGGCTGAAAACAGAGCCACTAGGAGTACGACGATGCCCATGAACCGTTCCTCTCTGTCGGTTGCACAACACGCGAACTTCAGAGCATACCCGTTTCGGAATGCCTTACAAGAATCAGCCGTGAGGGCCACTCCCCCTCCCCTAAGACCGAAGAGAATTTCAGCCGCTGGAGCGACCGAGTCGCTGAAAAAGAAGAAAGCGCCTCCTCCTAAGTCTGCGGTTGGATTCCTCCTGATGGACTCCGCGCTGAACCTCATCTCGTCCAATGTCGAGGCCACCCAGATTCTTGGTTATCCAGATCAGCTCACAAGTCTAAGGTGCACGGACGTCTCACTCAAAGGAAAGATTTGCTCGAGCCTGATGATTCGACAGCCCTCGGGTAAATCACCTTTTGTGACCGAGTTTCGGTCAGGCAGGAGGAGTTATTTTTGTCGCGCCTTCCTCGTGGATTCGCAGGCAAATGATCCTGCTCACCCGAGCATAGCCGTCCTGCTTGAAAGAGGGCCCTCCGGATTGGTCCCATTGTCCCAAGTCTCCCAGCAATTCAACCTCACGCAACGCGAGCGAGAAGTATTGGAGTATTTGTTGCAAGGCCTGAGCAGCAAGGAGATTGCGAATCGGATGAACATCAGTTCCAACACAGTGAAAGCCTTTCTGCGACTGATTATGATCAAGACGGGAGTCTCTTCCCGTTCGGCCATCGTAGAGAAGATCATGATGACCCAACCGCAGTAATGGCTTGATTTTCTTTGCTCTCTCCCGCTGGCCAGCGACGGGCAAGCTAATTTATTTGATAAGACAAAAGGAAAGTAACCTGGAAATCAGTGTGCGCATGTCCGCCTCAGTGTAGGACGCGGGGAAGCGTGACGTGCGTGCGAGCATCTGGTCTCGTAGCATGCCCTCGACAGCTCCCATCAGGGCTGAGCGAAAAGCCTGAGGGTGAATGTCCGGTGCCAGCTCGCCTTGGGCGGCTAATTCTTTCAGAATGCCATCCAGCATTTTTACGAACTCTATAAAGCCGGGGACCAACACGACCATGTGCCCGTCGCCACGGATGCGCCGCCCCTCGAGTAAGACCAAAGTCCGTATCGCAGGGTCCTTCTGTAGAAAGCCGAGCGCCATGTCAATTAGGATCCTAAGCTTCTCTCGAGGGGAAGTGATGCTCTCCGTGGCCAGAAGAACGGCCGGATTAATCCGTTCCCAGGTGTACTCGAAAATGGCCTCAAGAATACCCTGCTTGTCGATGAAATGTTTGATGAGCTGGGACTGGCTAGTTCCCGCAAGTCGACAAATGGCTGCAGTCGTGGTGTCCTCGTACCCGGATTCTGCAAAGAGAGTCTTGGCAGCTTCCCGGAGCCGATCCCTGCTGGAAGCCATCACGGAAGACTTCTGTGGCGGCATACTGCCCCCGTCGTCCTCAAACGACTAAGCTTCGTCGCGCTGATGCTACGTCGCTCGAGGGTCAGATCAATTCTGGCTTCCGCAGGGGCGACACGCACTCCGGGCGTGCCGCACTCCCTCTGGAAAACAAACTCTTGACAAAAGCTTCATCGTTCTGCAACTATTTCAAGTCATTGTACTATTATATTTGATGGCAGTACAACTACAAGGTTCATCGATCTAGGGAGTTATATGAAGGGCACTTGCTGTACCGAGTGAAAGCGACTTCGAAGTCCCCATCCGCGAACCCTCCATTTCTCCCAGCCTGAAGAATTTGGAATAGGGGATGCCGCGATGATGCCCACAGACCACCTATCACTGTCGATTGCGCGCCGTCCTAACCCCAAGACACAAGCATCCTCGAATAGTCCAAAGAAAGCGGTCACGAAGGTTGCACTCCCTTCGCGAAGCCTGAAGAAGAACCTTCTGGCCCATGAAGTAAACAGGTCGCCGGCGACGAAAGAAGTAGGTGCACTGAAGTCTGCGGCCGGTTTCCTCCTGATGGACTCCGCGCTAAACCTCATCTCGTCCAATGTCGAGGCGACCCAGATTCTTAGTTATCCAAACAAGCTCGCGAACCTAAGACACCAAGAGCGCTACGTTGCAGGAAAGATTCGCTCAACCCTGATGAGCCAAGAGCCATTGGGTGAATCACCTTTTGTGGCCGAGTTCCGGTCAGGCAGGAGGCGTTATTTTTGCCGCGCCTTCCTCGTGGATTCGCAGGCAAAAGATCCTGCTAACCGCAGCATAGCCATCCTGCTTGAAAGAGGACCCTCCGGGTTTGTCCCATTCTCCGAAGTCCCCCAGCAATTTAATCTCACGCAACGCGAGCGAGAAGCGTTGGAGCATCTGTTGCAAGGCCTAAGCGGCAAGGAGATTGCGAATCGGATGAACATCAGCTCCAACACAGTGAAGGCCTTTCTCCGACTGATCATGACGAAGATGGGTGTTTCGTCCCGCACGGCAGTTATGAGAAAAATTATGATGACCCAACCGCGGTAATGACTCAATCTTCCTTCCTCTTCTTTCTCCACTGCTGGTCTCCGGACTAACCCATTCGAATAATTGACTCCAGCATTTGACCGCGGGATTATCCGCAAATGAAGCAAGCGGAACGCCAGCCACAGAGACAACCTCCGCGATTCGCGTGTAGCTTGGAACTGCGAGGGAGCAAACTCGCGTCCCTGGGAACTCGCCCTGACGAGCCTAAGGATCCTTTCCGCGGGTGGACACAGAATATCAGCCAGGGTGGCATCTGCCTCCTGAGTAAGCGGTCGATTCCCGTGTCGTCTCTCGTCCGCTGTGAAATCGAAGTCCCCGGAAATCGCGTAGCCATTCCCACGCTAATGCAGGTCGTCTGGACTCAGAAAACGCCCACCGGCACGTATAAAATGGGCCTGCGATTCCTGCTGTGAACGCCCTGGAGTTCTTTCCCTTCCTAAGCTGTCGAAGAGGAGCTCGGCAGAATGAGTGCGACTATTTGCTCTTTCGGGTTAACCCGAAAGAACTAATTCGAGCGACTAAGCTTCCTGGACGAATCCACCTAGGTAATAGACGGGATCGACCAAATCTCTCAAGATCACAATCAAGGAGCGTATCCCTTGCAGGCATTCTTTAGTACGAGCAGATTCACATGCTTGAACGGTGTGCTAGGCGAGCCTCGCGCGAAAACAGCGGCAAAGAATGACACCGGAAATTCGATCTGGAATTTTTGCTGGTCGTGAAATTTTGCAATTGGGCTCCGGAAAATGGGACTCAAGGGGCGGTAGCTTGCTCGGCTAGATTCGGCTCATAGGACTTCTTATTGCGGCTCTCCAAGCCATTGGGAGGCAGGTATGGTGACCGGAAACATCGGTTATCCGTGGTACGCGTTGCGGGTCAGAAGTCGGTACGAAAATACCGTTGCCACACATTTGCAAGGAAGGGGCTACGAATCGTTTCTGCCCCACTACAAGTGCCGACGCCGGTGGTCTGACCGGTTTAGAGAAATCGAGCTTCCACTTTTCCCGGGTTACGTGTTTTGCCAGTTTAGCCCACTGAATCGGCTGCCAATTCTCTCGATCCCTGGGGTTGTTCATGTGGTGGGAGTTGGCAGAACTCCTGTCCCCATTGACGAAACAGAAATTGCCGCCATCCAGGCCGCTGTTAAATCGGGCTTACCCCGACAGCCTTGGCCACTCCTACAGATCGGACATAGGGTGCGAATTGAGTACGGTCCTCTTTGTGGCGTAGAGGGAATCTTGTTGGGTTTCAGAGGACATCAACGCCTCGTGCTGTCTGTAACACTCTTGCAGCGGTCGGTCGCCGTTCAAGTTGATGAGGCTTGGGTACAGCCCCTGCCACTGCACCGGGCTTGCAGTGGCCCTGTGACCTCTGAAGCTCGTTCGTGGCAGCCCCCCACCTAGCCATAGTTGGCATTCCTGCGTCAACCTCTATGCGTACCACAAGCAGTAACAGTCAGGCGTCAACACTGAAAGAAGAAAGAGAGAACAAAGTACGCATTCCATCCGGGGCAGATCCCCGTCTGCACGAGATGGGCGTTCCCAAGGAGACGCGAAGAAGTCGGGCCGGCTCAAAGATCATAGTCCGAGATCCTTCTTGAAAGGTTCCGATGCGCAACTCAGCCAGTATTTCCCCAGTTGGTCAGACGAACCACGCAGCACCCGGTGCTTACAAGACATCGTTCAAACTTCCCGCCGCGCGCGGTGGCGAAGCTATCTGGACGGTGAGCCGCAGTTTACTTGAGGAGGCGCTCGACGCCACTCACCAGGTGCGAACGGCATGGGTGCATCGAACGCTCGGGCGCGCCTGGCAATGGCGGCATCACGTATTGGTGCTGTGCGTAGAAGGGATGCTCACGGGGTTCGCATATGTCTTTTCCGCTGCTCTTCTCTCCGAGGTGCGCGGCGCAGACTGGACCTGGCGGATTCTGCCTCTCACTTTGCCATGGCTCGTTGGTTTGCGGGTCCTCAGCTTTCTACTCCTGGGCTCGTATAGGTTTTCTCTACGGGTTGCCAGCATCCCGGAGTTCATCGGCATTGCCAAGGCGATTTCTCTGAGTAGTCTGGCATTTTATGTCATCACCCGATTTGGGCTGATGGATGTGCGTCTTCCTGCAGCGCTTTTCATACTCGACTGGACAGTGTCTATCTTTTTGCTCGTGGGGCTTCACTTTGGCATCCGGTTGTACAGCGCGGAGCGCGCAATTGGGCGAAGCGGAGGCAAGCGCGCCCTGATTATTGGAGCCGGAGATGCGGGCACAAAGGTACTCAAGGAACTTGTTTTGGATTCCACCTCTGCGGTTCTCCCGGTCGGCCTCATCGACGACGATCCTGAAAAAGGGGGAATGAGCGTCTCTGGCGTTCCCGTGCTCGGCGGCTTGCAAGATCTCACGCGCATCGTGCGCGAGCAGCATGCCGAGGAAGTATTCATCTGTATCCCAAGCGCGACGCGCTCACAAATGAGATTCATTTTCGCGCGGTGCCAAGAGTGCGGAATTCCGGTTCGTACTCTGCCCTCTCTTGCAGAACTGGTTGACGGGAGAGCCGGTTTGCGGGACCTGCGCTGCGTGCGAATTGAAGATGTCCTCCAGCGAGAGGAAGTGACCGCCGATCCCGCATTCGTGAGAGAGGTAGTAGGGGATCGAGTCGTTCTCGTAACAGGCGCAGGTGGGTCAATCGGATCCGAGTTGTGCCGGCAGATTGCCGCCGGAAACCCCCGCAAACTTCTCCTGCTCGAAAGGTCGGAGAACAGTCTCTTCTACATCAACCTGGAGCTCCACGACCGTTTCCCCACAGTCTCCGTGGAGCCCGGGCTCGTTGACGTGACGTGCCGTGACCGAGTTCAGGCGATATTCGAGAGCGAACGCCCCGAGGTCGTCTTCCACGCGGCGGCGCACAAGCATGTACACCTCATGGAACTTCACCCTTATGAAGCGGTCCGCAATAACGTATTAGGGACCCGCAATACGGCGCTGGCGGCTCAGGAGTTCGGGGTGACTCGATTCGTTAATATTTCGACAGATAAGGCCGTCAGTCCGCGGAACTATATGGGTCTCTCGAAGAAAATGACCGAGTTATTGATTAGAGAGCTGGCCCAATCCAGTCAAACCCGGTTTATGAACGTGCGTTTCGGAAACGTGGCGGGCAGTTCCGGTAGCGTGCTGCGCCTTTTCCGGGACCAGATCCAAAAGGGCGGGCCCATCCGGATCACCGATCCTCGAGCCACGCGGTACTTCATGACAATCGCGGAGGCAGTATGTCTGATCTTGCATGCAGCTGCTCAGGGTCAGGGCGGAGAAACGTTTGTCTTCGATATGGGCAAGCCTCTGAATATTTATGAAATCGCGCGCACTTTCAGCCTTTTTTCTGGGCTAACGCCAGGGAAAGATTTGCCCTTCGAATTTATCGGCATGAAAGAAGGTGAGAAGATTACGGAAGAACTATGGGAGTCATGGGAGACCCTTAGACCGACTGCGCACGACCGCATATTCGCGCTTTCCGAAGGTGGCAGGGTTGCCACGGGAATTCTGGAACAGGTAGATGAATTCGAACGGTTGCTGGCCCGCGGGGACTACAACGGCCTGCTTGTCCGGTGCCACAAGCTTTTCCCGGAGTTCGCGGTGGAGCACGGTTCACATCCCGCCCGACCAGATAAGAACCTCAACGCTCCCGGTTTCTATGAAGGAGGACCACTTCATGAACGTGCCGCTTTCCTGTCCTGACATCACTGAGCTGGAAGTGGAATACGTGACCAGGGTCCTGCGGTCCGGCCAGCTCAGCCTCGGACCGCGAGTGGTTGAATTTGAAGAGAAGTTTGCTGCTTACGCGGGTGCACGATACGCAGTCGCGGTGAATAGCGGAACCTCCGCGCTGCACTTAGCGGTTCGTGCACTAGGGATTGGCGGCGGAGATGAAGTCATCACCACATCGTTCAGCTTCGTTGCTTCTTCTAACTGTCTAATATACGAATACGCGCTTCCAGTTTTCGTCGACATTGATCCGCATACTTTCAACTTGGATCCTCGCGAGATTCAGCGCTTCATTCAAAGCTGTTGTGCAGTTAACACGAAGACCGGTGCGCTGACGGATGTGCGGACCGGGCGCAGGGTAAGAGCCGTCCTCCCAGTGCACGTGTTCGGTCTCCCGTGCGACATGGACGCCATAATTAGGATTGCAAAAAAATACAATCTGCAAGTCATCGAGGACGCCTGCGAAGCGTTGGGAGCAGAGTACAAAGGTAGGCAGGTCGGAACATTCGGTGATATCGGTGTTTTTGCCTTTTATCCGAATAAGCAGATGACCACTGGCGAAGGTGGAATGATTGTAACCAATGATGAAAGCACGGCGAAGCTTTGTCGCAGCCTGCGCAACCAGGGCCGGGGACCCGAGCGCGACTGGCTGAGTCATGTGCGTCTTGGATACAACTACCGCCTTAGCGACATCCACTCCGCGCTAGGTTTGGCACAGCTCGAACGCATAAAAGAATTGCTGCGCGGCCGGACGAGAACCGCCGCACTCTACGAACAAGCTCTGAGTGGCCATCCTTTGATTAAGCTCCCGCCATCGATCTCCAACTGTACGCGGAGTTGGTTTGTGTACCCCATTCAGTTGCCCTTATCAGACTATCCTTTGCGCGATCAGTTGCTCACCCAGTTGCGAGTGCAAGGGATCGGTTGCCAGGCATACTTTCCGGCAATCCACCTTCAACCATACTTCCAGCGGGATTACTGGGCGCAAAGGCATTTCCTTCCCCGAACCGAAGCGGCGTCGAAAACATGCTTGGTCTTGCCGATGTTCTCCTCCGCGACAGAAGAACAGATTCTTTACGTTTGCAAGACTTTACTGGAAATCATGAAAAGAGAATCTCTGAGCTTCGTGGGCACCACACCACGGCGGGACAAGCACATTGAATGCAAAGCCAAGGAAGTTCGGGCTCATGCACATCGAATGCAGTCGCGCCTCGGGGCGACCTCAGAGTCTGCTGGGCAGAATTTTTGATGGGAATATACAGGTTGCTTCGAAATTTCCTGTTTTGTTCTAAGGACATGAATATTCTCAACGACACGTCCCGACTAGTCAGGGGTGTGCGTAGAGACGAAGGGTGATGGCGCAATGAAGATAATAAGAGTCATTCCCGTGGGCCTAGCGATTCTCTTCGTCGTAACGGATGCCGTTGGTCAAGTCGCTTCTCCACCGGGGAAGAATCAACTGAAGGTGGAGTGCGACGGCCACATGCGCTCCACTTATCTGCTGGGACCCGAGGACGAGGTTGAGATCTCCGGTCCAGAACTGGATGAGCTGGCGAACAAACCGACCCGCATTGACGGCAATGGCGACATCCAGGTCCCGCTAGTAGGCCGCGTCCATGTAGCCGGGCTTTCCGCCCAGCAGTCTGAGCAAGAGATTAACAAACAACTGAGCGCGTACATCCGCCAACCTCAGGTTGCGGTCAACGTTAAGGAGCTTCATAGCCAGCCAGTTTCGGTTCTAGGTGCTGTAAACACCCCGGGTGTTCAGCAGGTGCAGGGACACAAGACACTGCTCGAAATGCTTTCACTGGCCGGGGGAATTCGGTCGGACGCCGGCTACCGGGTGCGCATCACCCGGCAAATCGACTGGGGTTGTATCCCACTGGCAAACCAGGCCCTTGACTCGTCGGGTCGGTTTAGTGTGGCTGAGGTCAACTTGAAAGAGATCATGGAGGCCAAGAAACCCGAGGAGAACATTCAGATCTTTCCACATGACGTCATCTCCGTCCCAAAGGCGGAAATGGTGTACGTAATCGGCGACGTGAAGCGCGCGGGCGGATTCGCTCTCGGCGAACACCGGTCCATATCTGTCCTTGAGGCACTGTCGCTCGCCGAGGGGTTGAACGGTACCGCTGATGCACGCCATGCCAAGGTCCTGCGATTGAACCACGACGCCGATCAACGCCAGGAGATGGCCGTGGATGTCAAGGGCATCCTCACTGGGAAGAGACAAGATACTGCGCTTCAGGGTGATGACATTCTGTTTATTCCGGGCAGTCTGGGCAAGAAAACAACCCTCCGGGCCATCGAAGCAGCGATTCAAACGGGCACCGGCCTGCTCATCTGGCGTATGCCCTGAAGCCGGTACAAAGGGACGCAAAATGGAATCTTCCGGCTTTCCTATCCAAAAAACCAATCGAAGCTTGACTGAGGTGAGCAATACGGCGGAGCAGCGTCGCGTTCCCGACCGTCCTGTGGAGCTGCCCCAGGTTGACGTTGCCGCGGCACCCGCTTATTACACCTTGGCGGACTGCTGGCATATAATCGTCCGCCATAAGACGACGTTGCTGCGATTTGCACTGGTGGGACTAGTTGGGGCGATCCTGATCAGTTTGCTGCAGACCCCGCTTTATCGTGCCCGTACTTCAGTTGAGATCCAGGATTTCAACGAAAATTTCCTAGCCATAAAGAGTGTGGATCCCGCCAACTCGGCAGGGAGCTACACAACACCGGAGTCGTATATGGGGACGCAGGTCAAGATCCTGCAGAGCGAATCGCTGCTCGAGCGTGTGATCGGCAAGCTCAGCTTGTACGAAACCCTGCCAGCGACCGGATGGCGGGAACTGGGGTCGCGCGTGCGCCGAAAGCTCGGATTATCTACTCCGTCGTCGGGCCCCCCACCGACGGAAGCTTTGATACGCCAGGCCGAGCGCAACCTGACAGTGCGCGTCCCCGCCCGCACGCGCCTACTGGAAGTCCTGTACGAATCACCGGACCCCAAGCTTGCCGCGGACTTCGCTAACACGCTAGTCACCGAATTTGTCGAACAAAGCCAGGAGATGCGTTGGAAGTCCACGCAGCGCACCGCCGAATGGTTGACTAGCCATCTTGCCGAGATGAAGCTCCAGCTGGAACAGTCAGAAGCACAGCTGCAGGATTATGCGCGTTCCTCCGGCATGACGCTCACTTCTGAGAAGGATAACATCGCGGAGATCCGGCTCAAGGAATTGCAGGAAGAGCTTTCCAAGGCCCAAGCTGACCGCGTTGCCAGGCAGGCGAGTTACGAAGAGTCGATAGGCAAGCCGGCGGATTCCCTCCCAGAAATGCTCGAGCACCTGACATTGCGCGACTATCGCCTGAAACTAACAGACTTGCAACGGCAGCTCGTCGAACTCAGTGCAACGCTGACGCCGACGCACTACAAAGTACAGCGTGTGCAGGCACAGATCGCCGAGCTGGAGTCCGCCATGCAGATAGAACGTGTTAACGTCCTGCATCGTATCGGTAACGAATACCTAGCCGCGCGCCGCCGCGAAAGGCTTCTGGCCCAAGTCTACGCCGATCAGGAAAAGATCGTGGCGGATCAGTCCAACAAGGCCATCCACTACAGCATGCTGAAGCGCGAGGTGGATTCCAGCCGCCAGCTCTACGAATCGATGCAGCAGCGCGTCAAGGAAGCAAGCTTGGCCACGGCCATGCGCGCCAGCAACGTCCTAGTTGTGGACCCCGCCAAGCCGCCTCTGTTCCCGTACAAGCCTAATATGGCGATGAACGTGGCCTGGGGACTGCTTAGCGCTGTGTCATTTGGCCTTGGATTTGTAATGTTCCGGGAGCGCTTTGACCGCACCATACGCGCTCCGGGTGATGCACAAGCCTACCTAAACTTACCGGAGCTGGGCGTCGTACCCTTGGCTCCACTCCCCGACTGTCGACACATCTCTAGCCGTTTGCAAACTCTTCATCCGCTGACTCTTTCTTCTGGGGGCGACCGGGTATCTTCCCTAGGTGATTGTCCCGAGCTGGCTACCTGGCAGTGCAAAACATCTGTGGTGGCTGAATGCGTCCGTACCACACTGCTTTCCGTTCTCTTGCCTGACCAGAACGGCGACCTTCCGCGGCTCCTAGTCATCACGAGTCCCACGCCGCAGGATGGGAAAACCACAGTGGTAAGCAATCTCGGTATCGCTATCGCCGAAATACGTCAAAAAGTGTTGCTGATCGACGGTGATTTGCGCCGTCCGAGATTGCATAAAGTCTTCGGCGTGTCCAATGACTCAGGTCTGGCCAACGTGTTACGGGCAGGCAGCCCTCTTGAGACGACTCCCATCACAAATCTAGTTTGCAAAACCAAAATCCCTGGTCTTTACCTGCTGCCTGGCGGCACTAGCCCCATATCCCCCTCGATTCTCCTTAATTCTCCTCGCATGTCCGGTTTATTGAGCTGCCTGCGGAGGGAGTTTGATATGGTCCTTGTTGACGCGCCTCCGGTGATCCACTTGGCGGATTCGCGTGTGCTCGGGCACCTCGCTGATGGCGTCATTCTAGTTATCCGCTCTGGGCTAACTACTCCCGAAGCCGCCATGTCCGCCTGCCAGGGGTTCGTCGAAGATGGAACACGCGTGCTCGGCACCGTTCTGAACGGCTGGGATCCGAAGACGAAGGGGCGTTACGGTTATGGTTATGGTTACGACTACCACAAAGCGTATAGCGGGTCTTAGTCAAAAAAGGAGATTCGGTGTTCGTCTGGGCGCAAGATTTCCGATGCGAGCGCGGAAGTCAGTGCTTCATATGCGACCGTTGCCCTTTCAGTGCGCTTGTAGCCGCCGAACAAATCCAGACACCAACACTAAAAGGAATGCGGTGGTCTTCCCGGAAGTGGGGCACTGTTAGCGACCCGCTGGACCTAGCTGTGACGCCTTGCGTTTTGAGGAGTTGCGCGTCTGGGGGCGAGGTCAAATGAAGAGTCGTCCGCAAGGAAGATCAAGGAGAATGCTCGACCTCACTGCATCCCGTGTCGCCATGCTTCTCACTTGCCCCTACTCGGACTAGTCGCGCTGGCCATTTGGACCTGCATGGGGGTGGATCCGCGGCCAAGCCTATTACACTGTTCAAATTCCGGACCATGAGCACTGCTTGCGACTCTGGGGGGATCCTCATCCCTGATCCAGACCGCCTGACCCCACTGGAAAGCTTGCTCGCCGCTTGAGTCTTGAGGAGCTGCTGCAGTTATGGAATGTGTTCAAGGGCGATATGAGCCTGGTGGGCCCACGGCCTTTGCTAATGGAGTACCTGGAAAAATACACGCCGGAGCAGGCCCGGCGCCAAGACGTCAACCCTAGACTGATTGGCTTGGCACAGCGGCATGGGAGACAGGACCTTCTCTTCAGCAAGAGATTGCAGATGGCAGATGGACGTGCGGTACGCGGACCATCAGAGCTTTGTGTTCGACCTGAAGGTCATTGTCCTGACTCTATTGAGCTTGCATAAGTCGTCCGCAGTCTGAGCAAGTCCCGATGTGGGCAAGTCCGACGATCTTGGCCTCTTCGCGTTGATCCGAAAGCAGAAGAGCAGCCCAGACCGCATCCCTAGTGTCTATCCCTCCCCTTGCGCACAGGCCCGGTGAGTGAAAGCGCGGCCAGCCTGCGGGTATCAAAGGTAGAGGAGAGCGTTTCATGAACGTCACCTCAAAGCGCAAGCTAGTGATCATTGGGGCGGGCGGCTTCGGAGCAATAGCTGCGTGTGCAGCCGACGATATCAACGCGGTCGCGATTCAAAGCAATCATCTGGCTCTTTGGGACGTGATCGGGTACGCGGATTGCGATACTGCAAAGCGAGGAACATGTCACGCGGGACGTGCCGTACATGGAACGATAGAAGACCTAGCGCGTGATTCCGACGGGCGCGAACTGTGGTTCTTCTGCGCGATTGGCAACAACGAGGCGCGCGCAAAGATGGTAAAGCTTGCAGAGAAATTTGGGTGGAAGCCCGCAACACTTGTCCACCCGTCAGTAGTCCTGGCTAGTAACGCGGAAATCGGCCCCGGGAGTTACGTCGGACCGGCGGCTGTTATTTCTTTCAACGCGAAGATCGGCTCTTACGTCATCATCGATGTGCACGTGTCAGTGGGCCACGACGCGGTCGTAAATGATTTTAGCGCCGTGTTCCCAGGTGCCCGGATCACTGGCCGCTGCCGCCTCGGAGAATATTCTATGGTTGGATCCAACGCGACTTTGTTGCCGGGGACCATCGTGGGAAACCGCTCTGTTGTGGGGGCCGGCTCGCTTGCACACGGCTCCGTCGAGCCAGATACAACGATTTTCGGTATTCCTGCGCGAGTTATTCTCAAGCGCAATAGTTCGCTGTCTCCCCGGTAGTCCGTGCGACCCGATTTGCCAGTTGGACCTGTCGCTCCGTCAGGTTCAAACGTCGTGAGAGGAGATGCATCATGACGATCAACGAGGGAACTTCAATTGAGTTTTTCTCGACGAGCCCGCAGTCGAAAGACGTCCCGCGAGAGACCTATGTGCAGCATGTCATCAATGTGGCCCGTTGGAGCGAAGAGGCCGGATGCACAGCGATTCTTGTATATACCGATAACTCTCTGGTGGACCCGTGGCTAGTGTCGCAGATTATTATCCAGAATACGAAGAAGCTCTGCCCCCTCGTCGCCGTTCAGCCAGTTTACATGCATCCTTACGCAGTAGCCAAAATGGTCGCCAGCTTTGGCCATATGTACGGACGCCGCACTTACTTGAACATGGTTGCTGGTGGATTCAAGAACGACCTTCTCGCGTTGAACGACGCCACGCCACATGACGAGCGTTACACCAGGCTGGTGGAATACACTACGATCATCAAGCTGCTTCTCTCCGGCTCCGATCCGGTGACATTTCACGGCAAATTCTACAGTGTGGACAAACTCAAGATGTCACCGCCTCTCGCTGCAGAACTGTTCCCCGGAATTCTAATGTCCGGTTCTTCTGACGCTGGGTTGGCAGCAGCGAAGACCTTAGGCGCTGTGGCCGTCCAATATCCCAAGCCCGCGAAAGAATGCCAGTGTATTGTTTCCGCCAACGGATTGCAGGCCGGCGTGCGCATGGGCATTATCGCACGGGAAAGTAGCGCGGACGCCTGGGGTGTTGCTTGCAAGCGATTCCCCGAGGATCGCAAAGGCCAGATCGCGCACGAACTTGCCATGAAGGTCTCGGACTCGCACTGGCACATGCAGCTTTCGCATCTAGCCAAAGAGCTTCGATCGATGCAGCAGGTCTATTGGATGTGGCCGTTTGAAAACTACAATACCTTCTGTCCCTACCTCGTCGGCAGCTATCAGGACGTCGCAGAGGAAGTTTCTTCTTACCTCGAAATTGGGTATCGCACCTTTATTCTGGATATACCACCGAACCGCGAAGAACTTCAAAACGTCCAAGTCGTCTTCCAAATGGCATCTGAACGCGCACTTGCATGAATGGTTTGCTCCAACACTGGGTCACCCGGAAAGCCGAAGAGTGCCCTGACGCGACCGCTGTCGTAATGGGCCCGGAGTGGCTCACGTACGGCCAGCTTGAGCAGGTGAGCAATCAACTTGCGCGTCTCCTGAACCGGGCAGGTTGCCGGAAAGGTGATCGCGTCTGCTTCCTGATGCCTAAGTCGTGTGCGGCTATCGTAAGCATGCTCGGTATTCTAAAGGCGGGCTGTGTTCACGTGCCTCTGGATCACGCGAGCCCACCTCTTCGGATGCGCAAAATCCTGGAATTGTGTGAAAACCGGTGGGTGCTTGCAGTGGGACCGGTTCTCCCGCAGCTCTCGAGGTTGCTCGACGGCTCCTTTGGCCCGGAAATCTCGGTCGGCTGGCTAGGACGCCAGAAACCTTCAGCGCCCGGCCTTCGCGTTGAATGGTCCCTGGACGATGTTCTGCTCGAAGAGTCTAGCCCGCCTCGGGAACAGACGTCGAGCACGGACGCGGCCCACATATTATTTACTTCCGGTTCGACGGGCGTGCCCAAGGGCGTCGTCATTACCCACTCGAACGTGACCCATTTTGTGGAATGGGCTCTCCGCCATTTCGGAATCGACTCGTCGGACCGCCTTTCTGGCCATACGCCGTTGCATTTCGATCTGTCTACGTTTGACGTTTTTGGAACGTTTGCGGCGGGAGCCGAGTTGCACACGCTATCCCATGAGGCGGCTTTGTCCCCCCTAAAGCTAGCCGAGTTCATCCGCACCAGCAGGTTGACACAGTGGTTTTCGGTGCCTTCCGTGCTGAACTACATGGCCAAGTTTGACGCCGTGAGGCCAAATGACTTCCCGCACTTGAAGCGCGTCCTTTGGTGCGGCGAAGTGCTTCCCACGCCCGCGCTGATCTACTGGATGCGACGCCTGCCTCACGTGCGCTTTACGAATTTGTACGGCCCTACCGAGACCACCATCGCGAGTAGCTTCTATGATCTCCCCGCATGCCCGGCCGACGAAAAGTCTCCCATACCCATCGGGCAGGGCTGCGACGGAGAAGAGCTCCTCATTCTCGACGAAAATTTGCAGCCGCTGCCGCCAGGCAGAGTTGGGGACCTTTTCATCTCTGGCGTTGGACTCAGTCCGGGTTACTGGCGCGATCCGGAGCGAACCGCGGTGGCTTTTCTTCCCGACCCACGCCCCACTCATCCGAACAACCGCATTTATCGTTCTGGGGACCTCGCGCGGCGTGGCGACGATGGCTTGGTGTATTTCATCGGGCGAAAAGATATGCAAATAAAAAGCCGGGGTTACCGTGTCGAATTGGGCGAGATTGAGGCGGCCTTGGACTGTTTGCCGGGCTTGGAAGAGACAGCTGCAGTGGCGATCGAAACCGGTGGCTTCGAGGGTTGGCTCATCTGCTGCGCCTATGTTTTGCAGCCAGGCTCACATTCTGCGCCAAACGCAATGCGCAGGGACTTGGAAAAACACCTTCCCGGCTACATGATTCCTGCCCGCTGGATGGCGTACCCCACGTTACCAAAAAACTGTAATGGGAAGATCGACCGGCCCAAGCTCAAAGAGCTCTTTCTACGAGCAGAGACCCGCGACCGCGCGGAAGCTAACTGGCCTGCTCAAAGGGCCCAGTTGGCGGCGGATGAGTCTAAAGGAACATCCTGTTGGTAGGCGAAGAATCGGCAGGCATCCGCGCGCTTAAGTGTCTCGCGGAATCGGGCCATCGGATAGTAGGTGTGGCAGCGTCACCCACGCCCAGGTACGGCAGTCCAGTCGCGCTATGGAGACCGCCCAGAAGCTCGGTTTTCGGACCTGGGTTGCGGCGAGCTTCAAACGCCTCAGGATTTGAGCCAGCGCCAATACCACGCGCACGGGCTCCCCAACGTGGCCGAGTAGTCTGGTCTCTCCCCGCGCAGCAGGTACTGAACTTCGTGCGCGCTTGCGACTTCTCTCCGCTCTCATCGCCGTGGGGACACGCGCAGACCCGCAAAGATAAACTCGAAATCCAGATTGTCAAGCCACGCGAACCGGAGTGCTGGCCGACGCAGTCCCTGGTACCGTGGGTTGTCTCGACTCCTTTGGACTCGTTGTGGCCTGCGGCGACGAATGGATTTCCCTGGGGCAAAGTGAGAGTGCAGGAAAAATTCATGAGCGCAGCGGAAGTTCTTCGAATCGGCGAACGCATGGAAACTGGCGAATGCCTTTGAACGGCCGGATCCTGACGAAGATCGCGACATTGAACTGCTCTTCCGGCCGCTTTCTCGGAGCATGAGAAACGTGAATAATCGCGAAACCCTTCCGAGCGAGGTCGCCGGCATCTTCTCCCAGAAACTGCATATTGATGTGCCCACATACGATTCCGACCTCTTCGAGGTTGGCGCACTGGACTCCCTCCAATTGGTCGAACTGCTCTTTGAGTTGGAACAGCAATTCGGCATTCGCATTTCCCTCGGCGAGAGTGACCTTGAAGATTTCCGAACCATCGAACGCATTGCGCTGATGCTGACCAGGAAGAACGGCAACGGATCTCGCTAACCGTAGGAATTTCCCCCAGCATCCTAGACAAGTCGTGCTTATGCCGAAAGAGTTCGTTTATACGACGGATGACTGGTCCGGTTGGAGATCAGCCCTCCCTATCCAGGAGAGTGTGTTCGGCAGCGTGGAGTTTGCAAGAATCGTTCAGGAGTATTGGGGTCAACAGGCGGGACTTTATGTGTTGCGAGACGACGCCTCCCTAATCGCGTATCCGTTATTCTTCCGACCCATTCGCTCATTGACTCTGGGGGGAGAGGACAGTGGTTATCTATCGGATATGGTCTCTCCAGAGTTTACTGGCCCACTGGCGCGAGGAGGACCGGTACGGTCCCTTGCCATTGAATTCGCGAAGAGGCTTGCAACATTCGCCCTCAACCAAAGCGTAGTCACTGAATTCATCCACCTACATCCCTGGAAGGCTTTCACCGATGTACTTTCCGAGAATTGCCTACAGTTTAACCGGGAGATTGTCTACGTAGACTTGACTTGGCCAGAGCAGAAGCTCTGGCGGTCTTTCAGTCACTCTTGTCGGAAGAACATCAATCGGTCGCAGCGCGAAAACGTTCGGGTATTCGAGGCCCAAACAATGGGCGATATCCGCGAGTTTCATCGCCTATACATCCAAACCATGAACGGTCGCAACGCGTTCAAGCACTACTACTTCTCGCTGGATTACTTCTCAAATATATTCGAGCGGCTAAGAGGTAGCGCTCGTTTCGTCCTGGCGGAATACAAAAATCAGATGGTTGCGGGGATCTTATACCTTCACGATCAGGATGATGTGTACTCGTACTTAGGGGGCGCTGATGTGAATTTTCAGCACGTTCGCCCAACGAACGCGGTCATTCACGAAACGATTCTCTGGAGTAAGCGAGAAGGTAGGAAACGGTTGATCTTAGGAGGAGGTTACTCTCCTAGCGACGGTATTTTTCAATTCAAAGCCTCCTTTTCGCCAGAGCGAGCAAAATTCTTTGTGTATAAGCGCGTTCACCTCCCGGAGAAGTACGCTGTGCTGTGTCGATCTTGGTCCAACATGTACGGATTAGACTCGCAAGCTACTGTTTATTTTCCGCCATACCGTTTTTCGCCCAATTCCGAATTTCCTCAGGATTCATGTCGTGCCGCACCTGCGGTTGCCGAGTAGTCCGGCAAGTCAATCAACCGTGCCAGCGAAGAGGGTCGTGAATTCGAAGCAGTTTGCCGGACTTCACGGGCCAAAAACACCGCTAGACAACCGCCTGAACTATGCCACTCCCTAGAAGGGGTAGCGGACGAATTGCGGTCTCGTAACTTGGTAGAGAAGCACCTCAAGTCCGGGCAACTTTTCCAACTTCGCCGAGGGATTTTCCCTCAATACCGACGATGAGCATAGAGATGGACTTTACGAAGCAAAACCTTGAAACGATAGTTTCTTTGCGTCTGCACAATGTGGGAGTCGAGCAGCGTGCCATCGCCGATAGCCAAGCCGGCGAACGCTTTCATAATTTCAACGGTGTCTGGTGGCACAGGGTTAAGCCCTTCTTTTACCGTCCCGCGTCGTTTCTGCTACCACTGAAGCCGTACGAATCCCCGCTCAGTCCCTGGCTCGCCCCAGGTGGATATTACCATGTGGTGCCCGAGGGAGCAGCGCGAAACGGCTCAATCGTAACCAACGAGATCACCGATCCCGGCAGATTCGAGCTGGAGACTCTGAAGAACAATAAAAACGGAGCGCGGAAAGTGCGCGAGATCGAGAGGGGGTTGTCCGTTCTAAGTATCCGACGCGTAGCGAATCTTGATGATTTGCTGGGTGACGGCTACAGGGCTTTCCGAGCCTGGGAGCAAAGGACGGTGGATGTGTCGTCTGACGTGTGGCACAAGGATATCCATACCGCCAATTTTAAATCGTGGGCTGAACGGGTGTTCCATCATCCGTACGACCTTCTGCTGGGTGCATATTTCGAAAACCGCCTAGTGGCATTCATTCGCATCAAATCAACTGATGGCGTAGCTAACCTAGTGAACAGCTGGGGCGATCATTCGATGTACAAGACTCATCATGTCTCGCCCACAACTGTCCTTAACTACGCCTACATCAAGATCTGCGGTCATTCTCCAGGAATCCTCAAGGCTGTCAACGGCCTGCGCTCTCACAAGGATTCGTTGGAGCGCTACAAGGCCGAGCTCGGTTATCGGCATGTTACGTACCCCGCTTTTGTTTGCCTGCGTCCACCAGTTCGTTCTCTCGTTCGCTTTTTTCTACCAATACAGTATCGCCGCCTTATGGGCCAATACGCGACAGTCTCTTCTAACACGCGAGAAGAACAGAGCTTTCAAACACGATCGTCCTCCGCTCAGTTCTGAACGGATGGAAGAAATTCTGGATTTCGCTGAGCGCTCGCACAGAAATTCCCAGGCGTTGACCCCAACTGGCCGCATGATTGCCCCTTACCATTTCCCTTACGGATTGACGGATCTCTGGGCCGCTCTTCGGGGACTCACCCGGCCGTTCCCGGACCTGCGGCATGACTGGTTTCCGGTGTTCCAGGACCTGGCTGTCGATGTCTTCCCCGTCCATCGAGGAAGAGAAGGGCAATATGTATTGCTTCGGGCACTGGGTTTACCGCCACACGCCCGCGTTGGTGTGCCTCTTTTCACGCACCCGGTCGTGTGGCAGACGATTGCGGCAGCCGGCATGAGGCCGGTCTTCCTGGATGCTGACACAACCACGTTTGGCCTGAACCTTGAAGATTTGCGAAAAAAAAGAAATCGGCTCGATTGCCTCATTTTGGTCCACAGCTTTGGCTACCCCGCAGACTTCGACGCTGTTGCGGAGATAATGCAAGGCAAACCGATACTGGAAGACTGCGCGCACACATTAGGGAGCGCGTACCGCGGACGTCCGCTCGGCTCCCTTGGCGACGGTTCGTTCTTCACGTTTCTTTTCTCGAAACCGCTGAGCGCCGGTGGAGGGGGTTGTGCGGCCACGAAGCATCGTACCGTCGCCCGCGGTGTAGAAAAGCTGCTCCGCGAAAGTGCAGAAGAATCCTTTCCGCGGGGGCTCTGCCATGTTGCAGAAACACTCGTATTTGCGCTCGCCTACAAAAAATCTTTCTATTCGATCATGACTCGTTTGACGCACATCCCCCTCTATAGGCGAGCGGCCAGAAAACTAATCAACCGCGTATCCCCGTTGCTACACATGCGCCGCAGCGATTGGGGTGTCGTAGTGTCCCGCGCTAAAACGTGGAACCCCGATTCTCATAAACATTCAGACTTCTGGGCGGATGTCCGTACCCACCTGCCGGACGGATGGCACATTCCAGCAGAACCCCAACACGGAGACTGGAATCATTGGCTGTTGCCTGTTCGTCCTGGCAGCGAGGAAGCCACCGCCCGAAGCATTGCCCAATTGAGGAGCCGCGGAGTTAGCGCAGGTCTGATATATGATGACTCGCCTGAAGCGGCGCGCCCTTACGATTACTCCGGAGATTGTCCTGAAGCGGAGCGCCTCTCGCGCTCCGTCTTCTTGCTGCCCGCGCATAGCCGTCTCACAGCTTCGGAGCGGCAACACATCTTGGTTTGTGTTCGGCTGCTCAAAGAACAAGACAAAACAAGCAGCGGCTATAGCCCATCACCAGCACGTGGTGAGGATATTGCCACGGCTGGCCTGTGAGTTCAGCTTCTAATCCAGCGTGCAATGAACAAATCTTGCACCGGCCTTAAATTTTATGAACCACACATCCTGTGGCGGAGGAACCCGTGCAAGTTGAACCTTTGCCGCTTCGTCTCAGGCGGGCTACGTCTCGAGTCACTCGAACTCTGGCGGAGGCCCAAGATCTCTCTTCAAAGCTTGCCGCGTTGCGCTGTATCGGGGGATGGGCGCAGGGAAGGATAGGAAGATTCGGTACGATTCACGAAGTGACGCTCAGGCTCCATGGACTGAATCTGACAGTTGACGCTTCACGAGCCGAATTGATCCCCTATTGGGAAATCTGGTACGAGAGCACGTATGACCCTATGCCGGGATTCTGTCCGGTTGACGCCGAATGCGTGATTGATGTGGGAGCGAGTATCGGAGCATTCACCCTTCATCAAGCCCTGAAGAAAAGAGCCAAGCGCGTGATCGCTTTTGAACCTTCGCCCAGGGTTTTCCGCAGGCTGGCAGCAAACCTGGAACTGAACAGCCTCCAGAACGTTCAGGTGATCAATGTCGCGGTGGGCGATCGCTGTGGTAATCTGCCCTTCCTTGAACTTCCCATGTCCGTGAATTCCCGAATAAGTGAAAGCGAACAACGAGGCGTCTTTTTTGTTACATGCGTGACACTCGACTCAGCTCTTAAGTCTTTCAGTATCCCGAGAGTTAGCCTCATCAAGATTGACACTGAGGGATATGAAAAGCGGGTGCTCGTAGGCGCGAGCGAAACGCTCCAACGCACGGAACGCTTGATTATTGAGCTCCACAGGGAGTCTGACAAAACCGCATTAGAAGCGTTGCTGTTCGCTCAAGGCTTCCGTTTCATTGCAAGAAAGGCCGATGTTCTCTTCTACTCTCGCTGACCTGTTAAACGTACTACTAGCATCAGAACCCAGAGCCATGCTAGCTCTTTAATTGTGTGGAATATCGTGCTTCCCGCTGGTGCCATGAGAAAAGACGTCGTGTAATCGGAGTTGCATCGAACGGGAATTTTGCACTTTCTTGCAGGGTTGAATCGCGGTTTGGAAACCCTGTCCAAATACTTCGGCATATATGATATTTAAGTCTAAGTATTACTCTATAGTGCATACTGACCAGCCCTGTGCCTACGACGACGAAGTACGATCTCTCAGCGCTCGCATCATACCTTGTCACTCGCCTTCGGATCCTGGGCGCCAGCCGCACCTAGCATTCATCGTCACGGCGGCAATGAGCACGTGGTTCTTTCGCGGGCAGATCCGGCGGCTGCGCGAAGCGGGCTTCCGCGTGAGTTTCATTTCCAACCCATGGCCGCAAACGCAAGGGGCATACGTGGAGGGGGCGGAAATCATCACCCTCCCTATAGAGCGCGAGATCGCTCCCTTTCGGGACTTGATATCGCTGTGGAGGCTGTGGCGCATATTACGGCGGATCCGTCCGGATATCATTAATGTGGGAACACCCAAGGCGGGACTCCTGGGTGGCATCGCGGCGCGGCTGGCTTTCATCCCGCGGCGCGTCTATACGTTGCATGGGCTGCGCTTTGAGACGGCCAGCGGCTGGAAGCACGGCCTGCTGAAGCTTATGGAGTGTATCTCCTGCCATAACGTGCAATACGTGCGTTGCGTCAGCCCAAGTCTTTATCAAAGAGCCATCCAGCTTGGAGTACTGGATCGTGAGAAGGCCTATGTTATCGGCGCGGGAAGCGCAAACGGAATCGACTGTGAGCATTACCAGGTAACTCCGGAGAGAATCTTGCGGGCCCAGGAACTTCGGCAATCGCTAGGCATTCCAGCGTCGGCTCCGGTAATTGGTTTTGTTGGACGCTTCACGCGCGATAAAGGATTCACAGAGCTCTACGGAGCCTATATCAGCCTGAGGCAATCGTGGCCTGAGTTGCATCTGTTACTGGTAGGAGACTTCGAAGATGGCGATCCTGTCGACGCCGCTATTCGTGAGCGGCTTCAGTCGGATGCGAACGTGCATTTCACCGGCATGGTGGCTGACGTCGCTCCTTACTACCACGTAATGCGCCTATTAGCTTTTCCGACCTACCGTGAGGGGTTAGGCCAAGTGTCTCTGGAGGCGCAAGCATCAGGCGTTCCCGTGGTGACGACAACTGCAACCGGCGCCAGAGACTCCGTGCTCGACGGAATTACTGGGAAACTGGTTCCCCCGCGCGACGAAGCGGCACTCGCGGTTGCTCTACATGAGCTTCTTGCCGATCCGGAAAAGCGGCAGCGCATGGGAAACGCCGGGCCCGGCTGGGTCAAACAGCAATTCCAGCGGGAGCTCATCTGGGACGCGGTCCTAGAAGATTATCGCAAAATCTTGCGGGAAGAACACGGACATTCGTTGAGCCTTTCCAGAGCGATTAAGTCGGTTTTCGGCCGTACAGCGGCGTTTCACGCCGCACGGAATGGTCACCTGCGAGAATCCGACCGGCCAACCCAATCCAAACCTGGCAGATAGTGATCGCGGCCCCGGCAGCTAGGTAGAAGCAGAGCCGCTTATCCGCGCTTCCTGCCAGTATCGGATTTGGCACCTACTGCGCCGCGCGCAAATTTTCACGTTTCCGATATCGGCACGCGTTTGATCGGCGTGGTGCTGAACGACGTCAACTTCCGGCACGGTGGCGACCACGACCCGCGCTGCGACTACTATCAGAGCAACGGCGATCGGAGCCGGGAAACGGCAAAGGTTTGAACCGCACCCCGAGCTTGAGTGTTCGGGTGGTGGAGGAAGTAGCAGGAAACAGGTCCTCAGCAGTTACAGGCAAAAACCTAAGCCGCAATAAGACCATGTACGTCGCGGGGCGAGGCTACGAATCGCACAAGTCAGGTGATTGGTGCTTTTGCAAATCTGGGCCGTCGAAAAACAGCAAAAACTCATTCCTGCAGGCTCTCTCCGCGCCCGCCTTGCTCTAGGAGCTTTTTGGTCTTTTCTTGGTGCGGTAATTTCTCGCGGCTTTTTGCTGGCCGGTTCCATCGTCTGTGCGCGGTTTTTGGGCAAGGTAGGATTTGGGGCTCTCGGGATGATCCAAAGCTCGGTCGGAATGTTTGGAGTTTTTGCTGGACTTGGCTTGGGACTTACGGCAACGAAATACGTCGCTGAATATCGCCATACGGATCGTCTAAAGGTAGGACGCATTCTTGCCCTTTCGGCCACAGTGGCATTGGCTTCGGGCCTTCTCATGGCGGTAGCGCTCATCATGTGTTCAGGTTACCTGAGCAAAACGGTTTTGCGTGCGCCCGAACTCGCCAGACCGCTGTCTATTGCAGCCGGGCTGGTCTTTTTTGGCGCGCTGAATGGAGCTCAGACGGGAGCGCTTACCGGACTCGAAGCTTTCAAGACGATTGCGCATGTAAATATCATGGCGGGCTCTCTGTCGTTTCCCCTAATCGTGGTTGGCGTTTGGCGCGGTGGATTGACGGGTGCGGTTTGGGGTCTAATTGCGGCGCTTGCCGTCAACTGGTTCCTGAATAACCGCGCACTGCGGAGCGAATGCTCAAGAACGGGGCTTTCCTATATATTTGCGAGTTGCTATCAGGAACTACGGGTCTTGCATCAATTCAGCTTACCCGCCTTCCTCGCCTCTATTATAGTTGGGCCCGCTTTGTGGGCGTGCAACGCTTTACTGGTTCGCCAGCCGGATGGATATCCTCAACTCGGACTGTACACAGCGGCCGATAAATGGCGCCTTCTGATTCTATTTGTGCCGACTTCTGTGTGTAGTGTGGCCCTGCCGGTTCTCTCAAACCTGTACGGGGCAGGCGATAGCGCTGGGTTTCGAAAGGTCTTTCGCGTCAATGTGCTGCTGAATACTGGAATTGCTTTCGTTGCAGCTCTGGTCATCGCTGTGTTCGCTATGCCAATTATGTCGATGTACGGAGTGCCGTTTCGAGCAGGTTGGCCAATCCTGATCATCCTGTCCTTCGGGGCAGTTCCGGAAGCTCTCAATACGATTCTCGGCCAGTCCTTAGTGGCCAGGCGTTACATGTGGTGGCGATTTGCTTTTGACGTGCTGCTCGTTGGGGTTCTGCTCAGCTCGGGATGGCTGCTCATTCCAAGATGGAATGCCCTGGGGTTGGCCATAGCCTATGTGGGCTCTCTCTCGGCGGCGGCGTTCGGATTGTACGTCTTTGGACGGACGAGACTTTGGGTCAATCAAAGCAACAGCGCCGCAAATGATGGTGCCTAACGACTATGCTTGCGAAATCTAGTGTGTGGGCTTGGGTGGTCAGCTACGTTGTCGTTATCGTTTTCTTGGTCGGCCAAACCGACCAGGAATATCCCGCCGTCATTCTGGGCGCCTTTGCTTTTGCATTCGTCCAATGGCGGCTGCCTGCCTGCCGCCCCGTTTCGCACAACTGGCTCTGCCCATGGAACTGGGCGCTCGCAGTATTCTTTCTGCAGCTTGTTGTCATGCCCGTGTTGATCACACTGGCTGGCCCCGTCCTGAATGTACTCCCATACCTCCCAAGCTCCTTTGCAATCAACGTGGCTATCCTAGTCAACACGATCGCGTTTCTTTCGTTCTCCTTTACGTACAGCCACCTTGCGGGCCCGAGGAAGGTCAGAACGGATCCGACGCTCGAGCGCGCAGCAGCAGAACTCTCGGTTCAGCTATCGCCCGCTCTGTGGTCAATTTGGATTTACCTTAGTCTGGGATTGTTCGGGACTCTTCTTACGTTTGGCACTCTGTCTGCTTTTCTTGGCTATTTGACGAATCCTGCAGAGTACCGCGACCTCTTGGCAGAACTGAGTTCTACTTGGCCCGGCGTTTTCGGGGTATTTTTGCGGCCATTCCTGGGATTCTCATTTGTGATGATCTGGTGCAGGCAAATGGATCGCATCGGGAGCGGGCGAAGCGGGCTGCATTTTGCCCTGTTCACGGCCCTCATCTTGGCGGCCGTCACACTGAGCTACGGAACGTTCAGCTACAACCGGGCTAGTTTCACTGTTCCCCTTATAGCTATGACTGCTGTCAGCTTGGCGAAACGCGAGAGATTTTCGTTAGCCGTGATGATTCTTGGTGTAATTCTCGTTTTAGTCGCGGCCCCGGCTTTAGGCGCTTACCGGAGCAGTAACTTCAGCGGGCAACAAGTATTTGAAGACCCCAGCGCTCGAGATGTAGTCTTGAAGAAGCCATATGTGATGGAATCCGTTCAGGCCTACGGCGCAGCTCCACAGTTTATGGGGTTTTTGTTGGAAAATAATGGCTGGACTGCCGCCCCCTGCTGGGGAGCGGTGACAGTCTCCTCGATCCTTTCTCCGCTTCCAATTTTGGGCAAGCCCTTTCGAGAGAGCAGCGGACCAACCATCTATAACATGATGATTTATGGCACGCCCGAAATCGTGGACCAGATCGTGCCGTTCCAGGGGGAATTGTTTCTCGATTTTAACATCGTGGGCGTAATCATAGGCTACTGCTTTCTGGGCTGGATTGCCCACAAGCTCCAGAGAGCCTTCGAAAGATCTAGGTCATCTTTGGACTTCTTCATATGGCAGTACGCAGCGATCTGGATGTTTTTTCTGATTTTTGGCAGCATCTCAGTCGTAAGCCAGGTTTACTTTTATTTCGGCTGGCCCATCTATCTGTACTTTCTCTACCGCCGGTTGAGGTCTCGTTCAGCTCGGGAACTGGCGCACGTTTCCGATGAAGGAAGGCTAGTTCAATCGAGAGTTTGGACGCTACCAACTTTTCTCACAAATGAGACTCACTCTAATCGGGTATCTGTACGAACGTCGCGCTTTTTCTCTATATACGCAAAACCTCTTGCGAGGCGGCGGTCTAATGCCCCTGACTCTCCATGAATCGTCCCCCGCATGGGTAAGCCCGAGGGTCGAGCAAAATGGTATCGGTTCTGCTGACGGAACCTGCAGGAGGAAACCGATCACGGGCTGTCCAGATTTTGATAACGGTCATGTTTTTGTCTCCTGTCATTGTACTCAACGCCCAGAGCTACCATACGACGCTTTCGGAACATTGTGGGGAGAAGCGCTGTCATTCTTGCCTGCACCGCCGCGCCCTTCTTTGTTACCTGGCGCTCGCAAGCCAATCCGCTCGGGAATGCAGGTGGTTCGCGGAGGTAGAAAGCGCGGGCGCCTGGAGGTGTGACTTCCATGCAAGGTTCGAGTGACACTACCACAAATGCAGCGCCTCTTTCGGTCCAACAGGGCTCCGGCTCGTACATCCTTACGACTGGCCAGGCGTCGTCGCACGGTTCGAACGGATCATGGGCTCGTACATTTACGAAACCAAGTTCAATGGTCTGGATCCGATCCTCGACTTGGCGCCTGGCCGCTGCTGGTTCACCAAGGAGAGTCCGGACACCATCATCGCCGTCGACAACGCGGAGGACGTCTTGAACTCCAACTCCTCACAGGGCTTGCGGATCCGGTTGGGCGACGCCTACGCCCTTCCGTTCGGAGAGAGCCATTTCCAAGGCGTCTTCTGTTGCTGGCTGGTCGAGCATCTAACCGAACCGCTCCGTGCAACGAGCGAGCTCCACCGCGTTCTGCAGCCTGGTGGGTACGCTTGTGTGATCGCGCCGACACGACTCCGCACGACCTGCCGCACTTCAACGATGATTGCACGCACGTCCGCCCCTTCGCTGAAGCGTCCCTGGCGCAGCTGGCGACCGCGGCCGGCTTCTTCCGTATCAGACCACATACCTGCCCTGTACGAGGCATCCGCCACATCGTGCAGGCGGCGGGCGAGCGTTGGGCGACCGCACACATGAGGTTTGCCGACACATACCTGGGCAGCCTGCGCGTCGTCAACATGATCAATCTGATGTTCGAAGCCTGGAAGTGACTATGGCGCTTCTTGTCATTCAGCCGTTCCGCCACATACGTACCAGGCGACGAAGGCAGGCTCTGGCCCGACCGATGGAGGTACCCTGGAGATTTGCGGGCGTACTGCGATGAGGATCTGCGTCGTCGGCGGAATCGCGGACAGATGCGGCGCGCCATCCCCGTTCCGCCGCCTTACGCCCGAGACGATCCTCGTCGAGGGATTGCGCGCCGCCGGGGTCGAGGTGTTCGCCGCAAGCCACTCCTCCTTCGCGCCGCGCGACGACTACGACATCGTGCACGTTCACCATGTTGGCCGCGGTGCCTTCCGCATGGCGTCTGCCGAGAACCGCTCGATGTTCGTCTTCACCGGGCACAACGGCCAGATGCTCTGCGGCTACGAGCGGAATCCGATCCGGCGTGCGGCGTTCCGCTGGCTCGTGGGGCGCTGCGACGCCACGGTGGCGCTCTCTTCTGCGGAGGCTGCGTTCCTGCGCCGCATCGCACCAGCGGGAAAGCCCATCGCGATAATACCGAACGCCGTCGCCACACACTTGTACTCGACGCCGCAGGGCGCCAGCACACGGACCGAACCACCGCAGATCCTCTACGTCGGCCAGTTGATCGCGTTGAAAGGCGTCGACGTCCTCCTGCACGCGATGCAGCGGCTGCTGCAGCGTCGCAAGGCCAGTCTCGTCCTTGTATATCACGGCGGCGCGCTCGAGGTGCGTTACCGTCAGCTCGCCTGGAGGCTGGGGATCAGCGAACACGTCCGGTTCGCCGGATTCGTCTGTCCGGAGGACCTCGGACCAACCTATCGCAGAGCTTCCGTCCTCGTCCTGCCGAGCTATGCCGAGTCACTGCCCAGCGTGATCACCGAGGGGATGCTCTGCGGAGTGCCGGTAGTCGCAACCAACATCGGTGGTATCCCATTTCAGCTCGGCCCATTCGGAGCGCTCGTTTCCCCAGGGAACGCTGATGCGCTTGCGAGCGCGCTTGTCGAAGCGCTCGAACACCCGCTCACGTCAGATCGACAGGCGGAGATGACGGAGTACGCAAGCGGTGCCTTCAGCGTGCGAAACATGATCGAGGGTCATCTAGCGCTCTACGAGCAGACGCTCAGGCTGGAGAAGGCTGGGAGCGCTCCGCGACGCGTAGCGAACGCCGCAATCCGACTCGGCGTCGCAGCGTACTGGTCCACGGTTCGTCGGGCTCGCCCGTCAGTGCCGCGGTCGTCCACAACCGCTCCACAGGAGGAGAGACCATGAGGATCGCCCATATCGGCCCCGCAAGCGACGGGACGGTGCTGCATCGGTTTGGCGGTGCGATCGAGCGCCGCATGATGGAACTGGCGCGGTGTCAGACCGCGCGCGGTCGCTCGGTACTGGTCTACTCGACTGGCCCGGCGGTCGAGACCCGCGACGTCGACGGCGTCGAAGTGCGCTTTTTGCGTTGCGCGGCTCCGTATCCCATCCGGCACGTCGAGTTCCTGTTCCGCGCACTGCAAGATTTGCGAACTCGCAAGGAAAGGCCGGACGCACTGCACTTCCACGGACAACCCGAGGGTGCGGTACTGAGCCGCGGCCTCACTGGTGTGAGAGTCCTGTCCTACGACAGTTTCTACTTCAGGCGCGGCCGCGAAACGCCGCTCGGGGCGCTGTACCGCCGATGGCTCCGGCGCTTCGACTGGCTGTTACCCTGCTCCCGTTATTGCCTTGATGAGTCGGTTGCATATTGGGAGCTGCCTCTCGATCGCATTCGTCTTGTTTACAACGGCGTCAACTTGGAGCAATTCCGCCCGGACCCCGCAGGCGGGACTTCCGAGCGCGAGGCGCGCGGCATCGGCTTGCCTGTAGTGCTGTACGTCGGGCGCGTATGTGCCCAGAAAGGAACGCACGTCCTCCTCGACGCGTTCCGACGCATCTCGCGCCGGCGAAACGACGTGCAGCTCGTCGTCGCCGGTCCCATCGAGCAATTCGCGAGCCGGGCGTCCCCAGCCGCATGGCAGGCGCGCATCGCAGAGGTCGGCGGGCGCTACCTCGGCGCGGTGGATGAGGATCGGCTGGCATTCGTCTACAACATGGCGGACATCTACGTCCTGCCCACGATGAGGTTCGAGATGTTCGGGATGGCGGCGGTGGAAGCGCAGGCGTGCGGGGTGCCGGTGATCGCCAGCGACCATGGAGGGTTGCGCGAAACCGTCCCCTTCTCGTCTGGCGGACGCTTTCCTGTGGGAGATGACGCCGCGCTCGCGGACCGGATAGAACAGCTCCTCGACGATAGCGCTTTAAGGCGCTCCTGCGCAGCGCACGCGGCGCTGTACGCGAAGCAATTCGCCTGGCCGGTCATCTGCGATACACTCGACCCCATCTACGATGGCAGCGCAGCTGCGAACCCCGTGCGTCGAGCAAGCGACGCTTCGAGGACCGTGGTGTGATCTTTTCGGCGAACCGCGAAGCGCACGATGCCGGCATGCACCGGCCGTTCGCCTTTGCCGCGGTGCTTTCTTTCTTGCTTGCAGCTGGGTGATACCTGATCCTCGTGCTCGCGGTCGAAGGTCTGGCACTGGCCTCGGTGTTCGGGTACACGCTTACCAGCATCGCCCTCGCGCTGCACCTGCGATCCTCGTCGCCGCGCCAGTCAAACAAATCCATCTCGCCGAAGTCCCGCGAAAACATGATTGGGTGAACGCAGCAAATGGGCAATGCTCGAATCACTATTGGGCTTCCCTTTCACAACGCAGAGCGCACGCTGGGCGATGCCGTGCGGTCGATCTTTGCGCAGACGCTCGCCGACTGGCGCTTACTGCTCGTCGACGACGGTTCCAACGACCGTTCGCTTGAGATCGCCAGCGGGATCCGTGAGCCTCGCGTCTTCGTGCTGAGTGACGGCGCGAACCGCGGCCTGGCGCAACGCCTGAACCAGATCACCGGGCTGGCCGAGAGTGAATTCGTGGCCCGGATGGATGCGGACGACCTGATGCATCCCGACCGGCTGCGGCGGCAGATCTCGTTTTTCGAGGAGTTTCCCGACACGGACGTCGTGGGAACGGCGACGTACACGATTGACGCGCATTCCTGTCCGCTCGGCCGCCGCGGCGACCGACCCGTCGATGCGCGAATCAGCTCCGTGCTCGAGCACGCCATGTTGATCCATCCGACCGTGATGGCGCGCAGCGCGTGGTTGCGGAAAAATCCCTACTCGGTCGAGTATCCCAGGGCTGAGGACTATGAGCTGTGGTGTCGCGTCTGCCAGTATGCACGAATCGCCAACATTGCCACGCCGCTCCTGTTCTATCGAGAAGGAGTTCCCCTCAACCTCCGCGCCTACCTGGAGACCTGCCAATCCTCGCGCCGCATCGTTCGCCGCTATGGACCCGCCACCATCGGCCGCACCGCGACGGCCGCGCTAGTCGTCAAGACCGTGCTGAAGGAGTGCGTTTACCAGCTCGCGCGTCCCCGGCGTCTGCAGTTCGCTTTGCTCCGCCGCCGTAGCGCGCCCCTCACCATAGAGGAACGAGCCGCAGCTTCGTGGATCATCGCCTCCATCCTCGCGACTCCCGTTCCAGGGCTGCCCGATCCGAAGGGAGAACATCGCCAGCGAGGCAGTTCATGCACCGATTGAAGAGTGCTGCACGCGCGCAGAACCGCGACCTCATCAACGGGGCTGCTCTGCTGGCGGTGGCTGCGGTGATCAGCTCCTGTCGGCCGCAAAGCGAGAGAGTGGCCCCGGCACCAACGCCGTTGTTTACTCGGACACCGAAGCCGTCGTTTACCATGATGAGTGAAATGTACGGTGATGCCGGCGCTACGGCTCAGCAACGGATGAGTCAAGGCCTTTTGAACGGTGTCACGTTCCATCCGATTCTCACCAGCAGCGAGTCGCAATTTCTCACTGGCAATACCCCTGCTCCAGGCTTCGCTTATTTCGCAATACCGGCAGAGGCTAACGTCTCCTCGTGCTATCCTTCGTCCATCGACTCCAACATCGTCACGCTGTTGACCAACTACACGCTGCAACTTGGATCGAAGGTCTGGCGCTTGGGGATGCCGGAGTTCGATCAGGGTGGAGGATGTTGGGCAACGGGCCGCCCGAGCATGGCGGGGTTATCCGACTCGCAGGCTTATAGCACCTGGACGAGCTTTTACCTCAACACAAAGCAGTTAAGCCCCTACTTAAGCCAAACTGCCCAGCAGCGCGGTTATAAGTGGATGACCGTAAGCAGCTTTGCATTCAGCACGCCGTACGCATTTGATATGGGCGCGGACGCCGCGTTGCTTGAACGAAACGAAGACGAGGTGAGCGGCATCACGCCGGGCTTGGCGATCATTCGCGGTGCCGCCGCCCAACATGGTGGCAAGGATTGGGGTATTGATCTTTCCACCTGGCGCTATTGGAACAATGGGCCGACGGTTTACTCCAATGGAAGGTTGGTCACCGGATGGTCCACCGCTACGTTTAAGCGAAACATGTATATCACATACATGGGCGGGGCCAATATTCTCCACAATGAGTCTGCCGATTACACTGGTGGTGCTGTGAGCGGCAGTGTCCTCAATCCATTAGGGCAAACCGTGCAGGCATTCTATAACTTCGCCATCACGCGCCATCCCAATCGCGGCACACCCTTCATTCCGATGGCTCTGATGCAGGAGCACTATTCTGGACTTGAGCCCAAGTTTGGCGAATGGATGCAAGGGAACGGCAAGTGGTACTGGGTAAACGGCTATACGCAAGGTGATACCCTGTTTGCCAACCTGCTTAGTGCCGTGTACCCAAACTATAATACATGGGGAACTCTGCCATCTGGTGCGCCGAAGGTGCTCAATGCAGATGGGTCGATTAACGTCTCGGCGACTCAGAGTGCCTATCAGCAGGCTCTTGCCAACGGCGCTGATCCCCGCCCCTGGGAGCCGTTTGGCAATAGTGCTTGGGGCGAGATCTTCGATATCATTACCAATCAAGCCTCGCTTGCCGCCCTGCAACGCTACCAGGTTGTGGTGCTCGCCACCGGGGTGCCGGTGAGCGACACGCTCCTCAACACCCTCACGCAATACGTCAACCAGGGTGGAATTTTGGTGCTTAACGCCAAGCAAATGAGCGCAAACTCCGAGACCCTTGCCGGCGTGCACCTGACCGGCACGAGCGCGAGCGCCAACTCGGAAACCTGGATTCCGGATGGTAGTCTTGTGAGCGAACCCTCGTATAACTATGCGGTTGTCACGCCGACGACGGCCTCGCTCGTTGCGCAGACAGCAGGCAACCCCATTGTGACCAAGAATCTCTACGGCGCAGGAGCCGTCTATGTGACCACGCCGGATTTTCTGGCGAACGCTAGCAATACGGCCATCCTCAACGTAGGACAGAAGCTACTCAACATGCTGCAAGCGCAGTTTGCGGTAGTCACCGTGAGTGGTCCACCGCTTGAGTATTTGATCGACACAGACGGCCGGAAAATTATTGTAACCCTGGTGAACACAGACATCACTGGGGCGACCTGGAACGGCACGTTGTCGTTTAAACAGCCCGTTTCGGCCTACTCCGTCCAGGAATGGACCAGTGACACCTCGGTAGCAAGCTCCCTGCAAAGCGGACAGGTTGTGGTGAGCGCAA
>Ga0137363_10000193_pt1 | contig 32861 bp, 27 predicted proteins | sample MadtaG_FD_104800 | JGI IMG/M metagenome (GOLD analysis project Ga0137363, IMG submission 104800) | Vadose zone soil microbial communities from Angelo Coast Range Reserve, California, USA - Mad1_115_16 metaG | ecosystem: Environmental > Terrestrial > Soil > Vadose zone | place: USA: California...
CCGCGGCCTTCGCCCTGCACGGCGGCGCGCGGTTCCGGGCGGGCGTGGTCGGTACGCGGCCGGGCCCGATCCTCGCCTCGGGCGACACCATCGACGCGGTGATACACGGGCGCGGTGGGCACGCCTCGGCGCCCCATGACTGCCTCGATCCCATCCCTATCGCCTGCGAGATCGTCCAGGCGCTTCAGACCTTCGTCACCCGCCGCGTCGACGTGTTCGACCCCGCCGTGATCACCATCGCCAAGATCGAGGCCGGCAGTACGCGCAACGTGATCCCGGAGACGGCGCGCATGCTCGGGACCATCCGCACCGTCTCCGAACGCACCCGCGAGCGGGTGCTCGAGGGGGTCGAGCGCCTCGTCAAGGGCCTGGCCGCGGCGCACGGAGCCGAAGCCGACGTCAAGTTGATCCGCGGCTATCCCGTCACCGTCAACGACGAGGGCATCACGAGCTTCGCCTCCCACGTCGCCGCCGAGCTGCTCGGCGAGGACCGCGTGCGCCTCATGCCCACCCCGATGATGGGCAGCGAGGACTTCTCCTACGTGCTGCGCCAGGTCCCCGGCACTCTGATGTTCCTCGGCACGCGGCCGGCCGGCGACGCCCCCGCCATCCCCAATCACTCGAACCGCATGGTGGTGAACGAGACGGCCCTGGCGACCGGTGTTGCGCTCCACGCGGCGGTGGCCCTGCGGTTCCTCGACGGCCCACACGATGCGCGCCTCGCGCGCCCGGCTTAGATCGAGCCCGCTATCCTGCCGGCGCTGCTGAGGCCGTAACGTTGCGTGTCTGCCGGGCGGATGTCGATATCGAAGATCGTCTCGCTTCCGATGCCGGTGATGGGTATGGGAGCAGAAACGGTGCCCGGCGTTGCCCTGTCAAAGGTCACGAGAGCGTTGGCGTTAGTAAGGGAAGACTGGCCCCGATTGTCTGAACTCACCGGCGATCTGGCCTCGAGAAAGGCGAATGGTAGTTGAGGAGCGCCTGGACCTTGCTCGTCAAGGCACGTACGGTGAACGGCTTTACGAGGAGCGGTTCGCCCGCCGCGATCTGGATACCGTAGTCCTCAATCGCTCCCGATGTGAACGCCGACATGAACAACACCTTGATCCCGGGCCGCAGACTACGGATTTTTGCCGCCAGATCCGGGCCGCTCATGAAGGGCATCACGATATCCGTGAGAAGCAAATGGAGGGGTTCAGCGTGAGTGCGGGCCAGTTGGAGCGCGTGGCGCGGATCGGGTGTGCTTAGCACCCTGTAGCCGGCCATCTCCACGAGCTCTACAGCTACCGAGAGGACCTCTTGATCGTCGTCGACGACGAGGATCGTTTCGGTCGGCTTCGACAATGAACCAGCCATGGCTTCCTTTATGGCAGCACTTCACTAAATCCCGAAAGGTTCTAGATGAGAACGACAATAACCCTGTCAATGGCTCCTATCACCGGTGGTGACGGTCGTGCTGTGAACCTACCTGTCTCCACGGCGTGGATGCCTCTCTCCCTCGCGCCTTATCAAATCCAGGATCGCCTGCTTCACCTCGTCGTCATTTCTGAGGAGATGGAGGATTATTTCACGGAGTCCTTCCGGCGGCACCTTGGAATAGGGCATCCGTCGTCCCTTCCTTTGGTCGCGTGGATGCTATGTCGTCTCTCCGATGAGGGGTACCCCTTGCGGGCAACCGGGTGTCCACGGATGAGCCCGGCCCCCGCCCGAAGGGGATGAGCTCCAGAGTCAGGACTGGAGATCGACGAGGAGAGCGGCGTGGTCGCTGAGCGCGTGTCGCCGGGCGCGGGCGGAGCCTTCGCCGGACGGCACGCCCCACTCGTACGAGGCCGAGCGGAGGCGCGGCTGAAGCGCGCGGTTCACAAAGGCCTGATCGATTCGAAAGCCGTTGCCACCGTTCGGCGAGTACCACGTATACGCGCGCGCGCTCCCCTTGAAGACACGGAATGCGTCGGCCCAGCCTGCGGCTTCGAGCCCGCGGATCCAGCCGTCCTCCTCGGCGTTGAAGGCCGGCACTTCCTCGTCGAGATCGATCAGTCCCGAGTTCGTGTCGCCCACGAGGACAGCGGGGCCGCGCCGCCACGTATGCGCCATGCCGAGCACCGAGTCGAGGAAGGGGAACTTGCGCCCGGTCACGCGGTTGGGCACGTGCATCGCCCCCAGGGTGATGGCGTAGGGACTGGCCACCTGGGCGAGGAGCCAGCGGCCGGCTTCGGCGGCGGGCGCGGAGCGGAGTCTCACTCGCGTGAGCGGCCAGCGCGAAGCGATGAGGAGCGCGTTGACGCGGGGCAGGTCGGCGACGGCGGTGCAAAGCTGGTGGGTAAGGCCGCGCTGCGCGAGTACCCGAGACAGATCGACGCTGGGAGGCGTGGCGCGAAACTCTGAGAGCGCCACCACGTCCGGCGACCAGCGAGCGAGTTGATCCGCGATGGCCAAGGTTCGCGATCCGCCGCCCGCCCGGATATTCCAGGAGACGATGCGCATGCTGCCCCTCATCCACCTCCAGGGAGATCAGGTGAGACCGAGCGACTGGAGACGCATCGCGGTAGGCACGCCGTCCGCATCCCAGCCGCGCAGGTCATAGTAACGGTCGAGCATCAGGGCGAGCTCGTCAGGCGGGCAGTGCATGCCGGCCGAAGGCCCCTCGGGAATGGGCTCGTGCATCACGCGCCACGGCAGCACATCGTCCTTGCGCCGCACGCCCTCGCGCACGTTGAAGAGGCGCTCGAGATTGATGACGCGCTCGCCCACGCGCTCGAGCTCCTCCACGCCCATGTCCCATCCCGTGACGGCTCGGACCATGCGCGCATACGGTTCCTCCACGAAGAGGCCGAAGCCGCGCTCCGAAGTGAAGCGACAGAGCACGAGGGAGTCGTCGACCGCGGTGAAGTGCTGGCTCCGCACGGCGAACTCTGGCTTGCCGTCGGTGCCGCGGCGATCGTAACCCTGGGCGTATTGCGGCGTCGGGCGCGTGTCGTGATGGCTGCCTCCGCGGGTGGCCGTGGCGTAGCCGATCGACATGCCCTTGAGGGCGCGCGCCGAGTGCGCGGGCAGCTCGAGCCGCTTCACCGCGTAGACGGTCCTCGTTGCCTCGGGATGCGTCGATTCGGCGAGCCGCCACGCGCCCTCGGCCAGCCGGTCGCCGAAGCCCTCCCGCGCCGCCGTCAGCTCGACGAGGCGCAGCATGCCGCGCCAATCGCCCCATCCGAACGGCACGCCAATCTCTCGCGGATCGAGCCAGCCGCGCTCGAGCGCCTCCGCCACGAAAGAGAGCGTGACGCCCATCGAGATGGTGTCCATGCCGAGGAGATCGCACAGATCGTTGGCGCGGGCCAGGGAGCCCGCGTGCGCGTTGCCCAGCATGGAGCCGAAGGCGAAGATGGTTTCGTACTCCGGCATCTTGGCCTTGAGTCCCCGGAGCTCGCCGTCGCGAATCTCGTACTGCTTGCCGCAGGCGACCGGACACTTGAGGCACGTCGTGTCCTTGTCGTGGTAGTGCGCGTGCATCTCCTCGCCCGAGATGGCCTGAGCGCCGGCGAAGATTTCCTGGCGCAGGTTGTAGGAGCCGAGCGCTCCCAGCGTATTGATAGGCTTCACGAGGAACGACGTCCCATAGACCGAGAGAGCCTTGGTGCCCGTCTTGAGCGGCTCGCGCTTTTCCTCGAGAAGAGCTTTCAAGAGCGTGCTGTCGGCCAGCTCGGTCTTGCGCCCGCCCGTGACCACGACCGCCTTGACCCGCTTGGCACCCAGCACCGCGCCGATTCCACCGCGGCCCGCCACGCCCTCGCGATTTTTCCAGTAGGTGGCCAGGCAGGCGAAGCGTACGAGGTGCTCGCCCGCGGGCCCGATCGCCATCACGTCGACCTCCGCGCCCTCGATGGCCTGGATGGCGTGGACGGTGTCACGCGTGGTGTGGCCCCACAGGGAATCCGCCGGCTTCACCTCGGCCCCGATCTCCCCCACCTTTAAATAGACCGGCGCGTGGGCCTGCCCGGTGATCACGATGGCGTCGAAGCCCGTGCGCTTCATGGTGGCGGGCCAGCGGCCGCCGAAGGTGGAGTCGAAGAAGAGCCCGGTCAGCGGCGACTTGGAAGCGACGCAGGCGCGGCTGTTGCCGGGGACCGTCGTGTCGGTGATGGGACCCACGGCGAAGACCACGGCGTTCGCGGGGTCGTACGCGTCAACCATGGCCGGCACGTGGTCGAGGAGGAGCCGCGCGGCGAGCCCGTTACCGCCGAGGAGCGCGCGCGCCGTATCCTCGGAGAGCAACTCGATGCGACTCGTGCCGCGGGTGAGGTCGACGAAGAGGATGCGCCCGCCGTAGCCCCTCATGGGCGTATCCGCTGATAGGCGCGCTTCGGCATCTCGGCATTGCTCGTCATGAGGCCCTCCGGCTTCGGGATGCCGCCCATTGTACGCGTCGGACGGGGCGGTGCGGAAGCGCGTAGAATCGTGGGAGAGCGGGGCCGTCGTCCTCGCCGCCCTCGCCTCGGGCGAGGAAGCTAGTTGACGCCGAGAGCTTTGAGGTTCTTCTTGGCCGCGTCCGCCAGCTCGGGCTCCACGCTCTTGCTCGCGAGGAGCTTCTTGTAGACGATGACGGCAGAGTCGTTCTGCTTCAGGGCCGAGAAGGATTGGCCGGCCCCCAGGAGCGCGTGGCGAGCCGTCGGCAGGTCCGGCGCGACATACACGGCCGTCATGTACGCCTCGACCGCGGGCTGGTGCCGTCCGGCGGCACGGTAACCGTCTCCCAGCCGGTAGGCGGCCTCGGAGGCCACTGCCGCGTCTCCCGTCGCCATCGCGCGCTCGAGGAGCGGCCGCCCCTCGTCCCAGTTGCCCGAGAGCAGGAGCACGCGGGCGCTGCCGAGCACGGCCGCGGGCTGATTGGCGGGAAAATCGCTCTCCACGCGCCGGTATTGCTCGAGGGCCGCCGCGCCGTCCCCGCTCGCCTCCTGGGTGCGGCCGAGGAGGAGGAGCGCGCGCGGCAGATCGGCCTCCTTCGGAGCCGCGTCGATGAATTCCTGGAGCCGTGTCCTCGCCTCCGCGTAGGCGCCGGTCCGGTAGAGCGCCTCGGCATAGTCGAGGCGAGTCTCGCGTCCCGTCTTGTACGCGGGATATCGCTCGGTGAGGATCTTGAAGGTCTCGTTCGCCACCGGCCACTCATTGGCACCCGCGGCCGCGGTAGCCACGTCCGCCAGGGCGGCAGGAGCTTCGTCTGTCTTCGGGAATTCGGTCGCCACTCGGACGGCCAGCGCTCGCGCGTCCTTCCAACGTCCCTCCCCCGCCGCGAGGGACGCTGACGCGGCGAGCATGGGCGGGGTCACGGTCGGGTTGGCGGGCTTGGCCAAGAGGGCCTGGGCGAAGGGCTTGAACTCCTCCATCTTTCCCTGATTCCACAGCGTGGCGGCGATGCCGTATTCGGCGGACGCGGCGACGGCGTCCGCGCCGGTGTCCCGCGCCTCGACAAACTCGCGCTCGGCGTCTTCCCACTGCCCGCGCTCGAAGGCGACCCGTCCCAATCCGAGGTTGGCGACGGCGCCTTCTCCTTGCGCCTGCGCGGCCCGAAAGTCGCGCTCGGCCTCGACGGCTTTCCCCGTGGCGCTCAGGACCACGCCGCGCGCGAGACGCATGCGGCCGATGTAGGGAGACAGGGGAGCGCTCCGAATCAGCTCCGTCAGCTCATTGAGCACGCTCGCGCCGCGCCCGGCTCGGATGGCGAGGATAGCCCGGTTGAGCCGCGCGAGGTCCGCATACTCGCTCTGCGGATAGCGCGAGACGAGCCCATCGTACTGCGCCTGGGCGCCCGCGGTGTCGCCCACGCGCTCCGAGATGTCCGCGGCCAGGAGGAGGGCGGCGGGCGCGCGCGGATCCGTGCGGTTGGTCGTGGCGAAGCGTGTCCAGGTCTCTCGCGCGGCGTCCATCCGGCCTCGGCGGAACTCCGCCCAGCCCAAGGCAAGCTGAACGGAGGGCGCCTCAGGTGACGTGGGAAACTCCGAGAGGAAGCGGCTGTAGCGCGCCGCCGCATCGTCCCAGGCACGGGCGGCGTAGGCGGCCTCGCCGCCCATCTCGAGCGCGGCACCGCGCACGGCGGGAGTCAGCGGCTCCTTGAGCAGGGCTTCGATGCGAGTGCGCGCCTGATTGGTCTCGCGACCCTCGAGGTCCATCTGGGCCAGGCGCAGTCCGGCATACCAGCCGAGCGCCGGCGTCCCCGGGCGTGCGGCCACCAGCTCGAAGCGGCTCCGCGCCTCGGACAGCTGCCCGGCGTCCCGCTCCACCTCGCCGCCCAGCAGGAGCACGTAGGACCGCGCGGCCGGCTCGAGGTTGCGGCCGAGAATCTCCTGCTCCAAAGCACGCGCTTCATCGGCGCGGTGCTTCTCCGTCAGCCAGCGATCCACGGCCAGGATGGCGGGTAGGCCGAGCGTGCCGGCCTTGTCGGCGGCGTCCAGTGTCCGGGCCTCGGCGAGGGCGCCCGCGGAGTCACCGAGATCGAGCAGAGCCAGAACGAGGCCGGCGCGGACCCAGAGGATCTCGGGAGTCTTCGGATAGGCGGAAAGGAGCCCGCGATAGGTCTGCACGGCGGCGAGGGGCTCCCCCGCCGCCCGGCTCCACCACGCCTGGCGAAGGAGCGCCGTGTCGATCATGGGGCGCAGGCCGCCGTCGGTGAAGCTCTTGAGCCGGGCCACGGCGTCCTTGTATTCGCCGAGCTGTCCCAGCGTATCGCCGAGCCAGAAGGTCGTCTCGGCGGCGACGGGAACAGGCAGCGTCTGGCCCCGCAGACGAACGAGAACGTCCCGCGCCTCCGCATATCGTCCGAGACGGTAGAGCGCCACGCCTCTGCCGAGCTGCACCCACGGCACCAACTCGGGGGGCAGGCCGCTCTTGACCAAGGTGTCGAGCGTTTCCAGCGCACGCGTCGGCTCGTTGGCGAGTAGCGAGAGCCAGCCGTATTTGAGCGCGGCGTAGGGGCCCACGTCGGAGCGCGGGTCGGTCTTCACGATCTGGAGCATGAGCTCAGTCGCCGGCTCCGGGCGGCGAAGCCGGATCAGCGTCTCGCCCAGCCAGTAGCGCGCCTCGCGGAGCACGGACGCTTCGCTGCCCCGCTTGACCGCGCTCTCCAGCGCCTCGCGTGCGTCCTCGTACTCGCCGCGCTGGAACTTGGCGCGCCCGCACTCGACGAGCTCGGACACCACGCCGATCACGCTCCCGAGCGGATTGCAGGCAAGAAAGCGCGGGGGGGGAGCGGGCGCGACCGGCTGGAGGGCGAGGTCCGACTCGACGCGCGCCCGCGGCAATTCGGGCACGGGCTGCGGAGACGGCGGATAGCTCGCCGGCGACGCCGAGAGCGCGGGCTTGTCGAGGGCCGGGGACACGAGCGGGATCACACCCACCATGTCGGGCGGGCCCATCTTGAAGGGCGGTGGCGCGGCCGCGGCGTTCCCGGACTGCATCATCAAGATCAGCGCGAGAGCTCCGAGAGCCTGCTTCATGGCTTCTTACCCGTGGGCTTGAGGTTGGGGGCGATGGCGGTGCGGCGCGTCTTGGCCCAGCCCGCCAGCGTCTTGTCCGGGCTGCCCGCGGCAACCTCGTCGTAGTATTTGGCGGCCTGCGTCCACTGCTTCTGCTCCTCGTACGCGAGCCCCGTGCCCGCCAGCGCGCGATACCGCAGCGCGGGCTCGAGACCCGGCGTATCCGCGGCGGCCTGGAAGGCGGTCAACGCCGGCGCGGGGCGGCGGAGCTTTATCTCACTCTCGCCGACGATCAGGAGGCCCTCTCCCCGCACGGCACCCTCGGTGCTCTTGGCCGCCACCCGCCCGAGAGCCGCGGCGTCCTTGAAGTTGTTCTTGGCGAATACCGCCTGCGCCTGCTCCAGCGAGGCGCGGCCCGCGAGCGCGTGATCCGGGAATTCCTTCCGGAGCCGCCCCCACGCCGCCTCCACGTCTTTCGGACGATCGAGCCCGGCCGCGAGGGCGCCCGCGTCATAGAGGGCCTCCGGGGTTGGCGGCTTCTGGGCCATCAGCGTCGCGTACTCATCGCCGATGTCCTTCTTCTTGCCCGACTTGAGCTGGCTGTCGAGGGCGGCGCGGCGCGCGGAGGATGCCAGCTCGTGGTTCGGATAGGTTCGCGCGAACGCGCGGAGCTGGGCCACACCCTCTTCCGTATTGCCCGCGGCGATCTTTGCCCGCGCCAGGTAGTAGCGCGAATCCGGCACGAGCCGGTGGTCGGGGTACTTGGTCGGAAAGGCTTCGAGGAGCGTCACCGCCTCGTCGGGATGCTTGGTCTCGATGAGGGCCCGCGCGATCTGGATGGAGGCCGAAGGCACGGACTCGTGATCGGGAAACTCCTTGACGAGGCGCCTGAAGTCGCTCACCGCCGCGTCGCGCTTCTTGAGCTCGAGATCGGTCCAGCCGAGACCGTAGAGAGCCTCCGGCAAGAGCGGCGAGGGCGGCTCGGCTGCGGCGACCCGGGCATAGGCCATGCGCGCGTCGGAGAAGCGCTTCATCCGGTAGAGCGCCTCCGCCTCCCAGAAGCGCGCCTCCTCGGGCTTGCCGGGAACCGGCGTCATGGCCAGGGTCTTCTTGAATGCCTCGAGGGCGGCATCCGGCGCCCCCTGGGCGAAGCGGACCTTGCCGAGGATCAGCGCGGCGTCCCCTGCCCGCTTGTCGGTCGGAAATTTTTCCACGAAGCGCTCGAGCATGCGGCGGGAGAGCGGATAGAGGTGATCGTCGAACGCCTTTTCGCCGACGAGGAAGAGGCGGTCGGGCTCATCGAGGGCAAGCGCGGGCCCCGCGGGGGCGACGACGGCCACGAGTCCCGCGAGGAGCAAACCGGCAAGCACGCGGACATGCGCCATACGGATACTGTCAGGCTACCACGGCCCTGCATTCGAACCTAAATGGAGGGGCCCGCGCGTCAAGACCTGAGGTGGAATGGCACATCCACGACCACGATGCCTTGCCGGAAGAGCATCGCCCCCTTGACGAGGAGCGCGGTCTGGTTGTGGAGCACGTGCTGCCACCAGTGGCGAGGCACGAATTCGGGGATCACGATGGTGACCACCCCGTGGGGCGCCTGGTTCTTGATGCGCTCGATGTACCCGAAGAGCGGCCCGAGCACCGAGCGATACGGTGATGACAGGACCACCAGCGGCACCCCGCACCCGCCCTTGGCCCATCGCTCTTCGAGCCTCAGCGTCCGGCTCGGATCGATCTCGACATAGACCCCTTTGGGGTTCGGAGACAGGGATTGCGCGTAGCGGAGAGCCCGCACCACCCCCATGTGGATGTCGCCGGCCAGCACGAGCACGGTGTTGGTGACCGGTGGCTCTTCCACCAGGTGCTCGAGCGAGAGCTCGTCGGCGAGCGCTTCGTAGTGGCGGTTGATCACCCGGAACCCCATGACCATGAGCGGAATCAGAAGCACGACGATCCAGGCGCCGTGGGTGAACTTGGTCGCGGCGATGACCACCGTCACCACCGCCGTCACCACGGCGCCTGTGCCATTGATGGCGAGCCGCCGCCGCCAGCCGGGACCGTGATCCACGAGCCAGTGCCGCACCATGCCGGCCTGGGACAGCGTGAACGAAATGAAGACACCGACGGCGTAGAGCGGGATGAGGGCGTGGGTGTCGCCACTGAAGAGCACGATGAGGAGCGCGGCGAGGCCGCCGAGGACGAGGATGCCGTTCGAGAACACGAGCCGGTCGCCCTGGGTCGTGAGCTGGCGAGGCGCATACCGGTCACGAGAGAGCAGGCTGGCCAGTCGCGGGAAGTCCGCGAACGAGGTGTTGGCGGCTAATACGAGGATGAGCATGGTCGAGGCCTGGACGAGGTAGTAGAACAATCCCGTGCCAAAGAGCGTTCGCGCGATCTGCGAGACCACCGTTTCGTCCTCGGCGGGTGTCACGTGGAGCCCCCACGCGAGCACGGTGATGCCGAGGAAGAGGGTGCCGAGAATGCCCGCCATCCAGCCCATGGTGATCGAGGCGTTCTTCGCCTCCCCGGGCTTGAAGGCGGGAACGCCGTTCGAGATCGCCTCGACCCCGGTGAGGGCCGTACAGCCGGAGGAGAAAGCGCGCAAGACGAGGAACCAGGTCAGCGGTACCGCTCCTTCTGCCGGCCGGGGCGACAGGTGGACGAGGTCGCCCCCGAGCCAGCGCCAGAGCCCGGTGGCCACCATGACGCCGAAAGTTCCCACGAAGAGATAGGTCGGCACCGCAAACACGCGGCCGGATTCCCGCACGCCGCGCAGATTGGCAAAGGCGATGAGCGCGATGAAGCTCACCCCCAGCGCCACCCGGTGGGCGTGCAGGCTCGGCAGCGCCGAGGTGAGGGCGGCCACACCCGCGGCGACGCTGACCGATACGGTCAGCACGTAGTCGATGAGAAGAGCGGCGGCGGCGATCAGACCGGGCGTGGGGCCAAGATTGGCCCTCGCCACGATATACGACCCGCCACCGGACGGATAGGCGTGGACCGTCTGCTGGTAGGACACGACCACCACCACGAGCAGCGCCGCGATGGCCACGGAGATCGGCACGAGCAGGTGCGCGGCGGCCGCGCCCGCCAGCACCAGTACGAGCAGGATTTCCTCTGTCGCATAGGCCACCGAAGACAGCGCGTCCGAGGAGAACACGGCGAGGGCCACGGTCTTGGACAGGCGCTCGTGGCGCGCCTGCGCCAGAGGCATCGGCTTGCCGACGATCAACCGCTTCAGCAGGCTTGCGTCCATGGTCCTCCCGGAGAGACGTGCCGGGAACCCATCCGGCGGCGAGCCGCTAGCCGACGCCGGCCCGGTGAAAAGATAGCAAGGCCGCGCCGGCGCGGACTCGAGCTTACGCTGGAGCTGGGCGATGTGGGAGCAGGCTCTAGCGGACTTCTCGGAGATGCGGCGGTCGGGGTCAACGAGGGCAAGCGCGGCCTCGCGAGGGCGACCAGGGCGACGAACCCCGCGAGGAGCAAACCGGCAAGCGGATATGCGCCATACAGACTCCGTGAGGCTACCACGGCCCTCGGTTCGGACCTACTGGGCGGGCTTGACCGGACTAGGCGCCAGCGAATCTCTCGCCGACGACCCCCTGACCTCGGCCGCCTTCGGGTCCTCGAGTTCAGCCATGCGCGGCTCGATGTGCGGCGGCGTGCCGTCCACCGGCAGTGAGAAGCGAAAGATGGCGCCCCCGTCCGGTCGATTCTGCGCCCAGATGCGGCCGCCATGGGCCTCGAGAATGGCGCGGCAGATCGCCAGACCTAGCCCGGCGCCTCGAGCGTCGCGCGCTGCGCTCCGGTAGAATTTCTCGAAGATACGGCTCTCGTCGCCGACGGCGAGCCCAGGGCCGCGGTCGGCCACCTCGACCATCACTTGATTGTCTTCCGCCCAGGCCCGGACGTCGATCGCGGTGCCGGCGGGCGTATATTTGGCCGCGTTCTCGAGGAGATTGATCAAGACCTGCTCCACCAGCACATCGTCCATCGGGACGAGGGGCAGATCCTTGGCCATATCCGTGTGCACAGGCCGGTCGCGCAGCGCCATTTCGAGGCGGGAGAGGGCGGCGCCCAGCGCTTCCTCGAGGGAATGCCATTCCTTCCGCACCTCCACGCCGGCTTCGAGCCGGGTCATCTCGAGGAGGTTCTGGACGAGGCGGTTCAACCGCTCGGCTTCCTCGCGGATGGTCTGAAGCAGGTCCTGCCGGACGGTCGCTTCGAGCGCAGCCCCGCTCTCGAGGAGGGTACTCGCCGAGCCGGTAATGACGGCGAGCGGCGTCCTGAGATCGTGGGACACGGAGCTCAGCAGAGAGCTTCTGAGCCGCTCCCCCTGCACCCGGAGCTGCGCTGCCTGGGCTTCCTCGGCGAGGGCGGCCCGTTCGATCGCGAGCGCCGTCTGGTTCGCGAAGGTTTCGAGCAAATGAAGCTGCTCCGGGCTGTCGAAGGCATGCGCCTCCGTCGGCTTGACCCCGAGAACCCCGACTGCCCCACGCGAGCCGATGAGCGGGACATAGAGGGCCGCCGCTCCCGGCAGTGTCGAGGTACCCAGGCCGGCCAGTTCCTTGTGCTCGAACACCCATTGGGCGACTGCCTGCTCCGTGGTGTCCACGCGGAGGGTCGCCGCGGGAACGGACTGCGCTTCCAGGCGCCCGGTCGCGTCCGGCAGGAGCACCGCCACCTCGGCCGGAAACACCTCCACCACGTGCTGGATGGAGATGGCAAGGAGACTCATGACGCCGCGCGTGTTCGCGAGCTCACGGCTCATGGCGTACAGCGCCGCCGTCCGGCGCTCGCGATCCCGGGCGGAGTCGGCCTGGGCCCTGATGCGAACCGTCAGACCGCTGATGACCAGGGCGACCACCAGCATGACGGCGAAGGTGACCATGTACTGGGTGTCCGAAACTGCGAAGGAGAAGTACGGCGGAACGAAAAAGAAGTCGAATGTCGCGACGCTCAACACCGAGGCGAGCACCGTCGGCGCACGACCGCTCCGCGCCGCGACCGCCACCACACCGAGCAGGTAGACCATGATGAGATTGGAGAGGCCGAAGTGCGGGAACATGAGCCACGCGATGCCCGTGCAGAGGGCGACCACCCCGATCGCTTCGGCGTAGGCGGGCCAATCCGTCTGGTCGGTCTGCTGCCGCACGGGTCTCGGGACGGCCGTTTCCTTGTCGCCGCTGACGACATAGATGTCGATGTCGCCGCTGCCGCGGACCAGGGCATCCACGATGGACCCGAGGAGGATCCGCTTCCACAAGGACCGGGCGGGCTTGCCGATGACGATCTTGCTGACGTTCCGGGCCCGAGCGTAGGCCAGGATCTCCTCGCTCATGGTGGGACCCGAGAGCGTCGCGCTCTCCGCACCCAGCTGCTCGGCGAGGCGCAGCGTCTGCACGACTCGTTCACGGTCGTCCCGGGACAGCTTCGCGCTCGCGGGCGTCTCCACGTTGGCCACAATCCACTCCGCCCCGAGACGCGTGGCGAGGCGACGGCCGGCGCGGACCAGCTGGCCCGCCTGAGGACTTGGACTGACGCAGACGAGCACGCGCTCGGCCACCGGCCAGGTCTTGGGGATGGCATGGTCGCGCATGTAGGCCTGCATCTGCGCATCCACCCGATCGGCCGTCCGGCGCAGGGCGAGCTCCCGGAGGGCGATCAGATTGCCCTTGCGGAAGAAACTGTGGATCGCCTCCTGGGCCTGCTGGGGGAGGTAGACCTTGCCCTCCTGGAGGCGCTGGATCAGCTCGTCGGGGGGCAAATCCACCAGCTCGATCTCGTCGGCCCGCTCGAGCACCGAGTCCGGCACCGTCTCGCGCACGATGACGCCGGTGATCTTGGCCACGAGGTCGTTGAGGCTCTCGAGATGCTGGACGTTGAGCGCCGTGTAGACATTGATGCCGGCGTCGACGAGCTCGAGGACGTCCTGCCAGCGTTTGGCGTGGCGCGAGCCCTCGGCATTACTGTGGGCGAGCTCGTCCACCAGGATGACGGTCGGGCGGCGGGCGAGAGCCGCGTCGAGGTCGAACTCCTTGAGCGTGGTACCACGGTAGGCGACCTGACGGGGCGGGAGGATCTCGAGTCCGTCGAGGAGCGATTCCGTCTCCATCCGGCCGTGGGTCTCCACGACGCCGACCATCACGTCCACGCCGTCGGCCTTCAATTCGCGCGCGGCCTCGAGCATCGCGAAGGTCTTGCCGACGCCCGCGGCGGCGCCGAAGAAGAGCTTGAGGCGACCGCGGTACTTCCGCGCCTCTTCTTCTTTCGCGCGGGCGAGGAGAACCTCGGGGTCGGGTCGTTGTCCGGTCACGGGCATCCACCTCCAGCCATCGCGAACCCAGTGTATCGAAAGCGGACCCCGTCGGGCCTAGAAGAAGACGTAGGAGAGCTCTGCTCTCCCGCGAAGTCGAAGTTGGCGGCGAGCGTGACCTTGTCGATGCCCGTGTAGAGAATCGTCGCGTCCACGACCCAGCGCTGGTTGACCTGCCCGTGCATCTGACTTCGGAGCTGCTCGGGCCCGACATGGAAGCTCGTGGTGATCGAGAACTTGTCGGACGGTGTGAAGGCCAGGCAGAGGAGCGTGACGACTCAGAAGCGAAGGGTCGCATCCAATCCGCCTATCCAATCGTAGTTTCGTCGGCCGAGGTCGAAAGCTTTCGCATCGTAGGAGTGGTAGTACCCGACTTCGGGGCGGATCGAGAACACGTCGCTCAGCTGGTGCGTCCAGCCAATCGTGTGGCTGGTGTAGGTGGTTTTGAAACCCGACCGCTCGCCTTGCTCGTCCCGCCACCACTCATTCCGCGCCGTGAGATAGTTCCGCAAATTGATCGCGTACATCGTGTAGTTGAGGAGGCCGTAGGTCTTGCTCAACCCCGGGATGTCCGCGCCGATTCCGCCACCTCCGCCGAAGGACCGGACCGGACCGATGCTGGGCGTACCGCCGAGCACAGCGTCGCGTTGCCACATGAAGTATCCTTCTATCTTCGTGTGGAGGTTCGCATTGAACTTGTGCTGCCAGGTGCCGACCAGGTAATTGAAGTTGTCGTGCCCGGCGGGTTGGCCGTCCTCCTTGAACCGCTGGAACTTGGCCGTGTTGATGGCGTTCAGGACGAGATAGATCGAGTCGTTGCTGTCGAGCGACACCCAGCGGACCCCGAGCATGCCCGTCGGCGTCGCCCCCTTGTACCAAGGGGCCATGTCCGTGCCGGCGTGGATCGCACCCTGGATGGTCCACTGCTTGTTGAGCATCACGGTGGCCATGACGCCCGTCTGAGTGTAGGTGTCGAAGGTGAACAAGAGCGAATGCGTGCCAAGATAGTTGTCCGGCGCAAATTGAGTTTCGATGTCCGGCGTCGCGATCCAACGCCCGACGGTGACGATCAGCCCTTGCGCCACGCGCGGAATGTACACGTTGACGTATTGTTCCGTTGGATCGAAGCCATACTTGTTGTTGTCCTTCAACAGCTGGTAGCTGAACCAGCCTCCGGCGGTCATGTAGCGATAGTCGGTGCCGCCCAGCCAGGTGGACCGGAACCCCCAGTCAATGTGATCCTGCTGCACCGAGTCCACCTCCCGCTCGAACCGCACGATGGCCTGGTTCAGCACCGCCTCGTTGGGGAAGATCCAGTAGGACGTCGGGATGTTCGAGTCCTCGGACGTGCTCAAGTTGCCGGACGCGTTGATCCAGCCGTAGATCTTGATGCGGTTCTCCTTGAGAAAATCCCCAATGCCCGGCGTGCCGTACAGCGCCTTCGTCAGGGGGTATTCCTTCGTGCCGTAGGGAACTCCGATGAGCGGGAACCCCTGCCATTCCGAGCTGGGGAACGGCGGCGAATCCAAGGGGGACGCCAGCGCCCGGCGCGGAGGCTCGGGCTCATTGGAGGCGGGGGCCTCCTTGAACTCGTCCACGTACGCCCGGAAGAGCCGTCCGAAAAAGTTACTCGGCTCGGCGGGGGTACTCGCGGGAGCGTCTTTCGGTTGCTGGGCCGGCGGCGCGGTAGGCTGCGGGGCCGGTTGCTGGGCCAATGCCCCGCTCGCCAGGGCAACGACGATCGGCATGCTGATTACCAGCTTCGATATGAGACGGCACATGTGATGCGCTCCTTGTCTGCGACCCACGTTGCCCTTGGCTCTTCTAGCCATGTTTTCCGGTCTGGATGCTGACCGCGTCCTCCAGCGACGAGACAAAGATCGAGCCGGCGCCATCGTGCCCCGTCTTGGCGGCCCTGCTGATGACAGCGATCACATCGTCCACCACATCATCGGAAACCACGATCTCGACTCTGGTCCTCGGGAAGCTAACGCTTGTCCAGGGCGAGGTTCAGTGCGAGCACGTTGACCCGCGGCTCCCCGAGGAAGCCGAGGGAGCGTCCTTCGATGTGCCGCTCGACGAGCTGCCGCACCACTGCGGGATCGAGCTTGCGGACCCGCGCCACACGCGCGATCTGGTAGAGCGCCGCGGCGGGGCTGATATGCGGGTCCAGTCCGCTGCCCGACGCCGTCACGAGGTCCACGGGCACCGGCGCCGTGTTGCCGGGGTCGGCGGCGCGCAGGGAGTCCACTCGACCTTGGACCGCCTTGATCAGATCGGGATTCGTGGGGCTCAAGTTGGAGCCGGACGAGGCTCCGGCATTGTCGGCGAACGGGCTGGTGGCCGACGGACGGCTCCAGAAGTACTTGGGGTCGTCGAAAGGCTGGCCGATGAGCGCCGAGCCGACCACTTTTCCTTCCTTGACGACCAGGCTGCCCTGCGCCTGGAACGGGAAGACCGCCTGGGCGATGCCCGTCACGAGGAGCGGATAAGCGACGCCGGTAACCAGCGTCAGCAGCGCGAGCACCATGACGGCCGGCCGGACTTGCGCAAGCATATGTCAGTCCCTCCCCTACACCAGGCCAAGCGCCACGAGGATCATGTCCACCAGCTTGATCCCCGGGAATGGAATGAGAAGCCCGCCGACGCCGTAGATCCAGAGATTTCGCCGCAGCACCGCTTCCGCACCGAGCGGCCGGTACCGCACGCCCTTCAAGGCCAAGGGAATGAGGGCGATGATGATGAGCGCGTTGAAGATGACGGCCGACAGGATGGCGCTCTCCGGCGTGGCCAGGTGCATGATGTTGAGCACGCCGAGCGCCGGGTAGGTGCTGGCGAACGCCGCCGGGATGATGGCGAAGTACTTGGCGACGTCATTGGCGATGCTGAAGGTGGTCAGCGAGCCGCGAGTCATGAGCATCTGCTTTCCCGTCTCGACCACTTCGAGCAGCTTGGTCGGGTTCGAGTCGAGGTCGACCATGTTGCCGGCTTCCTTCGCGGCCTGGGTCCCGGTGTTCATCGCCACGGCCACGTCGGCCTGGGCGAGCGCGGGCGCATCATTGGTGCCGTCGCCGGTCATCGCCACCAGGCGACCTTCGGCCTGGAGGTCACGAATCAGCTTGAGCTTCATCTCCGGCGTGGCCTGAGCGAGGAAGTCGTCCACCCCGGCCTCCGCGCTGATGGCGGCAGCGGTGAGCGGGTTATCGCCGGTGATCATGATGGTCTTGATGCCCATGCGGCGAAGCTGCGCAAAGCGCTCGCGGATCCCTCCCTTGACGATGTCCTTGAGCTGGACCACCCCCAGCACCTTTACTCCGTCGGCGACGACGAGCGGGGTGCCGCCGGACTTGGCGATGGTATCCACGACGGATCGGAGGCTCTCGGGGACGCTCCCGCCGAGGCGCTTGACGTGACCTTCGATGGCATCGGCGGCGCCCTTGCGTATCTCACGCCCGTTGAGGTCCACCCCGCTCATGCGTGTCTGGGCACTGAACGCCACGAACTTGGCGCCCATGGCCTGGATGTCGCGCTCCCGCAGGCTGTACTTCTCCTTGGCCAGCACCACGATGCTCCGCCCTTCCGGCGTCTCGTCCGCGAGCGAAGCGAGCTGGGCCGCGTCGGCCAGGGTCGTCTCGCTGATGCCATCGGCGGGGAAGAAGGCGGTCGCCTGGCGGTTGCCGAGCGTGATGGTGCCCGTCTTGTCGAGCAGCAGTACGTCCACGTCACCCGCGGCCTCCACGGCCCGGCCCGACATGGCGATGACGTTCTTTTGGATCATCCGGTCCATGCCGGCGATGCCGATGGCCGAGAGCAGCGCGCCGATGGTCGTCGGGATGAGGCATACGAGGAGTGCGACGAGGACGGTGACCGTGATCGGGGTACCCTGCCCGGCGGCCTGGACGCTGTAGAGGGAGTACGGCAGCAGCGTGGCCGTGGCAAGGAGGAAGACGATAGTCAGTCCGGCGAGCAGAATATCGAGCGCGATCTCATTCGGCGTCTTTTGCCGCTTGGCGCCCTCGACGAGGGCGATCATGCGGTCGAGGAACGCCTCGCCCGGGTTGGCCGTGACTTCCACAATGAGCCAGTCGGAGAGCACCTCGGTGCCGCCCGTGACCGAGCTCCTGTCGCCGCCGCTCTCCCGGATGACGGGCGCGCTTTCGCCTGTGATGGCGCTTTCGTTGACCGAGGCCACCCCTTCGATGACCTCGCCGTCGGCCGGGATGACGTCGCCGGCCTCCACCAGCACGACATCGCCCTTGCGGAGGCTCGTCGCCGACACCGTCTCATACTTCGCCGCCCGCTCGGGTCGCGACAGACGCTTGGCCTGGAGGTCTCGCCGCGCCTTGCGCAACGAAGCCGCCTGGGCCTTGCCCCGCCCTTCCGCCATCGCCTCGGCGAAGTTCGCGAAGAGCACGGTGAACCAGAGCCAGAGCGAGACGCCGAAGATGAAGCCGGCCGACGCCTCGCCGCCCCCTCTAGCCAGAACCGCCTGTCCCCAGAGCAGAGTGGTCAGGATGGAACCCACGTACACCACGAACATCACCGGGTTCCGCACCTGGCGCTGGGGCGTGAGCTTCTTGAACGAATCGATGGTCGCCTGCCCCACGATGGGCAGGTCGAAGAGCGGGCGAGCCTTGTCGCTTGTTGCCATGGGGACGGACCTCACTTGGCCATCACGAGAGTGAGATGCTCGGCGATGGGTCCCAGCGCGAGCGCCGGCACGTACGTGAGGGCGCCTACCAGAATCACCGTCCCGACGAGCAGGACGACGAACAGCGGTGTATGCGTGGCGAGCGTGCCGAGACCCGGTGGGACGAGCTTCTTGCGCGCGAGCGAGCCGGCCATCGCGAGAACGGGAATGGCCAGCCAGTAGCGACCGAAGAGCATTACCAGTCCGATGGCCGTGTTGTAGAAGGGTGTGTTCGCGTTCAGGCCCGCGAAGGCGCTGCCGTTGTTGTTGGAGCCCGACGAAAACGCGTACAGCACCTCGCTGAAGCCGTGAATGCCTGGATTGGCCATGCTCGACCTGCCCGCCGGGAGGAGCACCGCGATCGCCGTGCCGATGAGTACGAGGGCGGGCACGATGAGGATCACGAGCGAGGCCATCTTCATCTCGTAGGCCTCGATCTTCTTGCCCAGGTACTCCGGGGTCCGGCCCACCATGAGGCCGGCCACGAAGACGGCGACGATGGCGAAGACGACCATGCCGTAGAGGCCCGAGCCGACGCCGCCGTATACCACCTCACCGAGCTCTATCATCCACATCGGCACGAGCCCGCCGATCGGCGTGTAGGAGTCGTGCATAGAGTTCACGGACCCGTTCGAGGCCGCGGTGGTCGCCGTGGCCCAGAGGGCCGAGTTGGCGATGCCGAAGCGCACCTCCTTGCCCTCCATGTTGCCGCCCGACTGGAGCGCGCTCGCCGTGTGGTCCACCCCCTGCTTCACGAAGACCCAGCCTCTCTGCTCCGCGACGACGGCGGTGGCCAGCATCGCCACGAAGATCACCGTCATGGCGGCGAGGAGGACCCAGCCCTGCCGCGTATCTCGGACCATGACCCCGAACGTGTAGCAGAGCGCGGCGGGGATGACCAGAATGGCCAGCACCTCGAGCAAATTCGAGAGCGGCGTCGGGTTCTCGAACGGGTGCGCGGAGTTCGCATTGAAGAAGCCGCCACCGTTGGTGCCGAGCTGCTTGATGGCGATTTGCGAGGCGGCCGGGCCCACCGCGATCACCTGCTCCCCGAGCGTCGACTCCTTGGTCTTTGGCTGGCCTTTCTCGTCGAGGACGGGCTTGCCATCCTTGTCCGTGACGGGCTCGTCGTACTGCGTCGCCTGGACCACGGCCGCCTTCGCGTAGGGGCCGAAGGTCTGGACTACACCCTGCGAGACGAGCGCGATCGCGAGAACAAGCGCGAGCGGGAGCAGGATGTAGAGCGTCGTCCGCGTCAGGTCGACCCAGAAGTTGCCGATGGTCTGAGCGGTGCGTCGGGCGAAGCCGCGAATGAGGGCCACCACGGTCGCCATGCCCGTCGCGGCAGAGACGAAGTTCTGGACGGTGAGCCCCAGCATCTGGGTCAGATAGCTCATCGTGCTCTCGCCGGCGTAACCCTGCCAATTGGTATTGGTGGCGAAGCTGGCCGCGGTATTGAAGGACGAGTCCGCCGACACCGCCCCGAAGCCTTGGGGATTGAACGGCAGACCGCCCTGCACCCGCTGGAGCGTATAGACGAAGAGCATGCCGGCGGCGTTGAAGAGCAGCATGGCCACGGCGTAAGTCTTCCACCCCATGTCGGCGCCGGGGCGCACCCCGGCCAGCCGGTAGATCAGACGCTCGAGCCAGCCGAGCGCCCTGTCGATCCCGCATGGGCGGCCTTCGTACACCCGCGCCATGAAAGCGCCGAGCGGCTTGGCAAGCGCCACGAGCACGATCAGATAGACGAGCAGCTGGGCCACGCCGTTGGCCGTCACGAGAAGATCTCCGGCTTGAGCAGGGCTATGGTCAGGTAGACCAGGAGCCCGAGCGCCACGATTCCCCCAACCACGTAGAGCAGCGGCATGACGTCCCCCTACAGCCTTTCACACAGGCGGATCAGCGCCCAGGTGAGCACGAAGAATCCCACGGTCATTCCGAGGTACGCCATATCAGCCATCACTCCGCCTCCCCCTGGTGTTCGTGCCCTGCCCCAGCGGTCGTTGCCACCCCCAGCCGTCGGAGGACTTCCTCCAACAAGGCCCGGCTCGCTTTGAGCTGCTCGCGGAACTCGTACCGATCCGTGTGGGAGATCTCCATGCGCAGATCGGTCACGTAAATTCTGAGCGCAAGACGGAGCTCATTGCGCTCTTGCTCCGTCAACGCGAGATCGGTTGTGCTTTTCTCGCTGCCCTGTGTCGCTACGCTCATCGCTCCTCCTCCTCTTCACTAGGCTAGACCGGTCCCTGCTCAAGAAAGCCTCAAGAACGGCCCCGGGATCTTCAAGACCCCCTCATGACGCGTGATCAAGACGGTCCCCAGCTGCCGGTAGCCGACTGGAGCAAGGGGAGTGCCGAATCGATTGCCCAGCATTTCTGCGGGCTTGCGATTTCGCCGCATTCTGTCCATCTCGCTCCGCCGGCTTCCTGCCCATCTCGCTCCTCCGCTTCTCACCGCTCGTGACGCGGGATTCAGTGTTGTCATTGCCGACTCAACTCCATTCATCACGAGTTGTAGCACCTCGCACCTTAGGAAATGATCAAGTCGGGAGCCCAGGCACTCAAGGAATCGTCAAGGCACGGGCGGCTATCGCCGTCGACAAGAGATCCCGTGCTGAGCGGCCGCCGTCGCTCATGCTATGGTGGGCAGACGTCGAGGGCGATCACCATGGGAGGTGGTATCTATGGCTACGCATTCCAAGACCAGACGGGCCGTGCAACGACTCCGGCGTCTCGCGCGGCGGCGGCGGGAAGCGGAGCTGAGGAAGACCCGGCAGAGCGGGACGGAGAACCGCACGGCTCCACCGAAGGGCTAGCCGGACGCCATGTCCCGCGACGTGACGGCGATCCACCGCGAAACCCCGGCGCCGGTCAGGAGCTGATCGGGAGTACTTCGGCCAACCGCTCCGACCTCCGCAGCATTCCCCGGAGGATTACCGGCAAGACCCCCAGAGACGCCACGAGCCCGCAGGCCATACCGATGGTGAGGAGCACACCCAGGCTGAAGATCCCACGGTGGCTCGCGATCATCAGGCTGCCGAAACCGACCATGGTCTGGATTCCGCTGAGCGCCACCGCCATGACCGTGCTCCGGGCCACCAGCGGGCCGCGGTGGGAGCTCCCCTCCAGATACCGGAACATCATGTTGAGCCCGAACTCGGCGGAGGTGCCGATGATGAGCGGCAGACCCCAGATGTTGGCGAGATTGAACCGGATGCCGAAGACCTTCATGAGCCCGATGGTCCACAGGAGTCCCAGCACCAGCGGCAGCAGCGCAAGCAGCGTCTCGCGCCCGCGACGGATCATCAGCAAGCTGAGCGCTCCGACGAGGAGGAAGGCGTAGACGGTTCCCTGAAGATAGGCCCGCTCCATCAAGGCCGTGGCCTCGTAGGTGATGATAGGGGCCCCCGTCACCTCGGGGTCCACCGAGCGTAGCTCGGAGACGAACTGCCGGGCGCCCTCCTTCTCCCAGATGTCGACCTTGGATGCACCTGAATAAGGAAGTGGCCGCTCTGGCCGATGAACTTTCGCCGCAGCTCCTCCGGGACGTCCTTGATGGTCATCACGGTCGGGCTCAGGTTTCGCTGCAGGCTGTAGAACTTGCTCACGAAGTCGCGGTAGAGCTGCACCTGGAGGTAGTTGAGCGCCGCCTCCGCGGAGTCCCGATCCACGCCATCGAGCTGCCGCAACACCATCCGTGTCTTCTGGGTTGTCACCCGCACTTCAGCCGGCAGCTTCGAGCCGGCCTCGACGGCCACCACGTCGAAGCGCCCCTTGATCTCGCCGAGTGCCTTCCTTAGGCGGTCGAGATCGACCGGGCTCGAGCGGCCGATCCGCACCGGCGCCACCAGGGGGGCGAAGCTCTTGATGAGGGAGATTTTCTGCTCCTGGTCGTCAGGGATGACGCGGAGCACCGAGTCCACCTCGGAGACCGAGGGCAGCCGCTCGAAGGCCTCCTGCTTCCGCCGCAGCTCCTCCAGCGTGGCGGCCGAGGAGAGCCCGTTGAAGCCCGAGCGTCCGGTGGTGGCCAGGATCCGCTTCTCCCACGCTACGGACTCGGTGCCCTTGGCCTGAAGATTGAGCACGTTGTAGTCGAAGCCCACGTGCGGCACGGCCCAGATAGAGAACGCCGTCACGGCGCCGGCAGCGATCAGCACCGTCTTGGGGTACGTGGTGAGGCGGTCCAGGGCCGGCACGTGGATCCGCTCCAGCTGGTGGGCGCGCTCCCTCCGATCGCGCGGACGGGCCGCGTGGTGACGGTCCACGAAGACCAGGAGGGCGGGGAAGAACGTCATCATGCCCAGCCACGCGAGGAGGATCGAGATCCCGGCGATGAAGCCGAGCTCCTGGATGCCGCGGAAGGCCGTGAGCGTGAGGACAAAGAAGGTCGCGGCGGCGGTCAGCGCGCCGATGAGCATTCCGGGTCCCGTGCGCGCAGCCGTCCGCTCCAGGGCCTCCTGCAGGCTCTTGCCCAGGAAGATCTCTTCCTCGTAGCGGAAGAGGTAGTAGATGCCGTAGTCGGTGCCGATCCCGATGACGATCGAGATGAACATCACCGAGAAGAGGGTGAGGTGGCCCACGGTCAGGGTGACGATTCCCATCGACCACCCGAGCGTAACCGCCAGAGCGGCCAGTATGAGGAGCGGCTTGGCCACGCGCCTGAAGGCCAGCGTCATCACGAGGAGGGTGAGGGCGAAGGCGAGAATGGTGGCGATCTCGCTGTCGTGGAAGGCTGTCGACATCTCGTCGTTCGTGAGGGCGGGGGCGCCGGTGACGCCGGCCTGCACGTTGGGAAAGGCGGGCCGCAGACGCGCCACGGTCTCCCGGATGGTCTTGATCGCCTCCTCGTCGCCGACGAAGCTCCCCCGGCGACTCTCCGGCGTCTCCACCAGGATGAAGAGCAGGCTCTTGTCGTCGGAGAGGAAGTAGCCGGCGTCGGCCCGTGGATCCTCGCCGAAAGAGAAGAGCGTGCCCCACGGCGACCGGTAGGGCGTCGGGCGCTCCAGGCGGCTCGACATCTGATCCAGAAGGACGTTGAGGAAGCGCGTGTCCACCGGCAGGTCCTTGTCCTGCAGGCCGAGGTCGAAGACGTTCGACACGAAGGCGGTCGCCATCTGGGTGTTGACGCCTTCCAGAAGGCGCGCGAGGCTCGGATCGCTGGCGAAGCTCTCCATGAATTCCTGGTGGTCGAAGATCTTGTCGCGGATTTCCCGAAGCTCCTCCGTGGGCAGGTAGAGCAGCTGACGGCCCTCGAAGCGCATGGGGTCGATGCGGTAGGCAATCCGATGGAACTTCACCGGCGAAGCGCGCAGCTCCTGGGTGAGGCGGCTGGCGTAAGCTCGTGCGCTCTCGAACGAGCCCGCTTCCACCACCACGACGATGTCCTCCAGCTCTCCGAAGTCGCGAGCGTATTCGGCGTAGCGGACGACGTAGCCCGCGTTCTGAGGCAACAACGCCCGCATGGAGGTCTTGAAGGTCAGCGCGTGCAGCGTGTAGGCGACGCCGAGGCCCGCGAACAGCAGGGAGAGAAGGACCGTCAGACCCGGGCGGCGACAGGAGGCCCGAACCAGTCGGCGGAGCAGTCGACCCGTTTTGGAGATCGTAGGCATGCTTGTCAGCGGGGCGGCCGAAGATGCCCGCCGCTCACGACCGCCCGCCGCTCACGACCGGTAGACGCGGAACGGACTGGTCGCTCGACGAAGGTCAGCCAGCGGCGTAGTCCCCGGGCCCTCCAGCCGTACTGACGGTCGCCTCTCCCGCCTGACCTCTCACCGTCTGCCCCGCCGCCGCCACCGCCTGCGTGCAGCTCTCCGCCCCGGATGCGGCGGTGTTCCCTTCCCGCTGACGAACGCCACGCTTTCTTGCTTCATGGCCCACCTCCCTACCCTCGTCATCACTGCTCCGAGTAGACGCTCCCCACCCCTCAAGACGGCGTCAAATCAGGGGCCGTCCAACTCAAGAGATTCTCAAGATGGGAGCGCCCCTCTTGGCCCGCCCTTCTTGAGAGCCTCTTGATGGCCGCGGGGCCATTCTTGACGCCACCGTGAGGAGAGGCTTCGCTAGCATTTGCGCAGAGGATGAGAATCCCGCATGACGAAGGAGGGCTCATCAATGCGCCTGCCGACTTTGCAAGGAGAATCAGTCGCGGTGTCAAACAGCATACACGGCCTGCTCGAGCCGCTTCATGGCCAGACCGTCGTCATCAAGTACGGAGGCGCGGCGATGGAGAAGCCCGGCCTCCGCGATCTCTTCTCCCGAGACATCGCCCTCGTCCGGACTCTCGGCGTGGAGCCCGTGGTGGTGCACGGCGGTGGCCCGCAGATCGACCGCATGATGAAGCGCCTCGGAAAGACCCCCCACTTCATGGGGGGCCTCCGCGTGACCGACGATGAAACGATGGAAATCGTCGAGATGGTTTTGGCCGGAAGTATCAACAAGGAGATCGTGGGCGCTATCGCCGCCCATGGCGCGCGTGCCGTGGGCCTGTGCGGTGGGGACGCCGGCCTCATCCGCGCAAGCCGCCGCACCTGTATCCTACCGGACGGCAAAGAGATCGATCTGGGGCGGGTCGGCGATGTCAAGGCGGTGGATGCCGAACCGCTCCGGCTCCTCCAGGACAACGGCTACGTGCCCGTGCTGGCGCCGCTGGGGGTCGGTCCTCATGGCGAGCTGCTGAACATCAACGCCGACCTCGTGGCGGGGGACGTGGCCGCCGCGTTGAAGGCGGTAAAGCTGATCTTTCTCTCCGACGTTCCGGCAATCCGCGGGCGGGACGGCCGCCCACTCCGGCGGGTGGGTGTGGCGGAGCTCAACGCGCTTACCCGGGAGGGGGTCATCGACGGCGGAATGCTCCCCAAAGTCGAAGCCTGTGCCCGTGCTCTCAAGGGCGGGGTCGGGCAGGCGTATATCGTAGACGGACGACTCCCGAACGCGCTGCTGCTCAAGTTATTCACCCATACCGGCCTCGGCACGGAGGTAGTGCTCACCAACGACGCTTCGTAGCGCCTGGATAACCCGATGAACGCCGCGATTCTCGCCCAGTACAGCGCATTCCTGCTGATCGTTGTCCTGCTCGTCAAGCCGGTCGGCTCCTATCTCGCCCGGGTCTTCAGCGGCGAGCGGACCTGGCTCGACCCGCTCATGCGGCCGCTGGAGCGGGCCGTCTACCGGCTCGCCGGGGTCGACGCCAGCGCCGAAATGGACTGGAAGCGGTATGCGGGATGCCTCGTAGGGTTCGGCCTCGCCGGGACGCTGCTGCTGTATGCGGTGCTGCGCCTGCAGCCGCTACTCCACACGTTCGACCCGGCGTTTCGGCCGGGACCGCTCGCGCCTGACCTGGCGATGAACACCGCCATCAGCTTCGCAACCACGACCACGTGGCAGGCGTACGGCGGCGAGAGCACGATGAGCTATCTGAGCCAGGTCTTCGGACTCACATCCCAGAATTTCCTGGCCGGCGCCGCCGGCCTCGCCGTGGGTATGGCGTTCATCCGGGGCTTGTCCCGGCAGCATACAAATCTGCTCGGGAATTTCTGGGTCGACGTGACCCGCGCGACCCTCTGGGTGCTGCTACCCCTCGCGGTGCTGAGCGCCCCGGTGCTGGTGTGGCAGGGCGTCCCCATGAACTTCGCTCCCTATGCGCATGTCGCGATCGTGCAGCCGGTCGGCTACGACGAGCCCGTGACCGGTCCCGACGGCAAGCCCGTCCTCGACGAGAAGGGGCAGCCGAAAACCAGAAGGGCCCTGCTCACCGTGCAGGTCATCCCGATGGGTCCGGTGGCCGCCCTCGAGACGATCAAGAACCTCGGCACGAACGGGGGCGGCTTCTTCAACGTCAACGCAGCGCACCCCTTCGAGAATCCGACCCCCCTCACGAACTTTCTCGAGCTGCTGGCCATCGTCGTCTTGCCTGCCTCGCTCACCTATGCTTTCGGGCGCATGACCGGCCACCCCGCCCAGGGCTGGGTGCTGTTCGGGGTGATGATCGTTCTGTTCGCGGCGGGTCTGCTCGTATGCCACATGGCCGAGCAGCGCGGCCACACCCTGGCTGCCCAGGGGGTGGACCACGAGGCGAGTGAACTCCAGGCCGGTGGCAACATGGAGGGCAAGGAGGTCCGTTTCGGGATCGGGGGCTCGGTGCTGGCCGCGATCACCACCTCGAACGGCGCGACCGGCTCCTACAACTCGATGCACGACAGCTACACCCCGGTCGGCGGGCTCGTGACGATCCTGAACATGCTGTTCGGCGAAGTCGTGTTCGGCGGGCTCGGCACGGGACTCTACAGTCTGGTGCTGATCGCGCTGGTCGGAGTGTTCATGGCCGGTCTCATGATCGGGCGGACCCCCGAGTACCTCGGCAAGCAGGTCACCGCCACCGAGATGAAGCTCATCGCGCTGTATGCCATCATCGCCCCGCTCACGATCCTGCCCCTCGCCGCGGTGGCGCTGGTGACGGATGCCGGCCTCGCCGGACTCACCACCAACAAGGGCGCGCACGGGCTCAGCGAGATCCTGGTGGCCTACACGACGTCGATGGCCAACAACGGGCTGAGCTTCGCGGGTCTGAGCGCTAACACGCCTTTCTACAACGTCACCACCGCGGTGGCGATGATGGCCGGCCGTTTCGGCCTGGCCATCCCGGCCCTCGCGCTCGCCGGCCGTTTCGCACGGCAGGGAATCAAGCCGGTGACCGCGGGGACGCTGCCGACCGACACCCCGCTCTTCGCCTTGCTCACGGTGGCGACCATCCTCATCGTCGGCGCGCTGAGCTACCTGCCCGTCCTGGCCCTCGGTCCCCTCGTCGAACAGCTCGCAATGCGGTAGCCGTCGCGCATCCACCGGGACCACGCCCGGGCCGCGCCTGGATCAGTAGCGCCCGTGTGCTATTGTCCCCGTTCGACGAGGCGCCATGGCCATATTCGACGTGCTGGCGGTGTTGATGGTCCTCGCCGCGACGTTCGGCTGGCTCAACGACCGCTACGTCCGGCTCCCCCTCACCGTCGGCATCATGGCGATGGGACTCGCGCTCTCCCTGGCGCTCGTCGCGCTCTCGCTCGTCTATCCGCCGATCAAGGTGGACGCCCAGCGTTTCCTCGCCTTCATCGACTTCGACCAGCTGCTCCTGCACGGAGGGCTTGGCTTCCTGCTCTTCGCCGGAGCGCTCCACATCGAGTTCGGCGATCTGCGCGAGCACCGGGTCAGCATCGGCGTCCTCGCCGTCGTGGGCACCCTTCTCTCCACGGTCATCGTGGGCGGGCTCTGCTGGCTGTTCGCCCAATCGCTCGGACTCGACCTGACGCCCTTCCACTGCGTCCTCTTCGGAGCGCTCATCTCCCCGACCGACCCCATCGCGGTGCTGGGCATGCTGAAGTCGCTCGGAGCGCCGCGACACCTCGAGGTACAGATCGGCGGCGAGTGACCTATTTCGTAGTGGTCTTCTCCGTCATGGTGCAGCGCCTGTCGATGAAGCTGCTGGTCAAGCTCTACGTCGGCGCGGCCGGCACGAAGGGATAGCTTGACAGGCTCCGCTCTGCGAACCACGATGGCCGCGGTCGGGAAGCAACGCGACCCGGCGGTGCGAAAGGAGGATCCGCGATGGGCAAACAGGACGACGGACTGATCTGGATGGTGGCAGGGGGTCTCGGGTCGATGGTTCTCGCCGTGGTGCTCATTCCCCTGCGCACCCTGACCCCGGCATCGAACCTCGCCTTTGCCTTCCTCGCCTTCACCATTGTGGTGGCCGAGCTCGGTGGACGATCCGCCGCGCTCGTGACCGCCCTTGTGTCCGCGATGAGTCTCAACTTTTTCCTCACCCAACCCTATCTGACCTTGGCCATCGAAAAGCCGGATGACGTCGTCGCGTTCTTCGCTCTGGCTGGGTGCGGGCTCATTGCCGCGTGGTTCGGCAAGCGGAGAGCGGGGCTGTCCGAGGTCGTGAGTCGTGCCGGCACGGAGCTGGATGTCCTGAAGAGGCTCGTCGACCAATTGACGGCGGGGGCCCCGCTGGACGAGATTCTCGGGCACCTGAGGCAGAGCTTCGGCCTCAGTGCGCTCGTGCTGCGAGACGCGGGCGGCCACATCCTCGGCGCGGTTCCCGTAGGCTCGTCACCGGCTTCGATCCCGGAAACTCAACTGACCCCCGAGACGCTCTTTCCGTCAGACGAGGGCAGGCTGCGATTCGGGTCCCGGGGTCTTCGCCTCCCTGACGGCGGCGGGCGCCTGCTGCTCGGCACCGACCGCGACGGGGTCTCCCTCGATCTCTGGGAGGGAGACGCGCAGGGTTTCGGTTTGGACGAGGGCCGCACGTTGGCGATCGCGGCATCCATTCTGGGGCTTCATGTCTCGCACCGACCCGCTGGAGGCTAGGCTTCCTCACCCACGAGGCGATACCCGACGCCCGGCTCGGTGAGGAGGTACCGCGGCCGGGTCGAATCGTTCTCGACCTTTCGGCGAAGCTGGGCCATGTGGACGTGCAGGTAGTGCGCCTGATCGGCGTAGAGCCGACCCCACACTTCCGTGAGCAGCTGATTGCGGGTCAACACCTTGCCGGCATGTTTGGCGAGGGTGGTGAGCAGACGGTACTCGATCGGAGTCAGGTGCACGTCCTTTCCCTTGACCCGCACCCGCCGCTGCGCGAGGTCTATCTGGAGCTCGCCCGTCGTGAACACTGGAGTCGACCCTCCCTGCCGTGAGCGGGTCGCATGACGGAGCGACACCCGCATGCGCGCAAGCAGCTCGCTCACCCCGAAGGGCTTGGCGATGTAGTCGTCGGCTCCGGCATCGAGGGCCGCCACCTTGGTCGTCTCCTGCCCTTTGGCCGAAAGGACAATGATGGGCACGAGGGTCCATTCGCGCAGCCGGCGGATGACCTCGAGGCCGTCCATGTCGGGAAGACCGAGATCGAGAATGATGAGGTCGGGCTGGCGAGTCTCCGCCGCCTCCAGCCCTTCCTTGCCGGTCGCCGCCTCGACGAGCCGGTAGCCGTTGCTGAGCAGCGAAGCCCGAAGGAAGCGTCGGATATCCGGTTCGTCCTCGACCACGACGATGACGGGTCCCGGGTTCGAACCGTCAACACCCGCGGGCGACGCACGGTCAGGGGTGGGTGTCGTGTCAGGCATCGGCTCGCTCCCCGGCAGGAGACGATTCGGATCTCGCCCGATTGCCCCGATACTCGTTCATTGGCTGAGTCCTCGCGGCATGGCGCCTCAGTGTAGCGATATTCCTCGAGCTCTGCGCTCGCCAGATCCGCACCCCCCGGCTCAGCGGCCCGGGCTCCAACTGCCCGTCCTGACGGGGATTTGCGTCGCGATGGTCGGGGTGGCCCTGTACAATCGTTTCTGGAGATTCCCCCATGGACGCGAACGAGCGACTACTCCGCTCAGCGGAAGAGCTGCTGCAGAACCGCGACGATCCGCGCGCGAGGCAGGCGCTCGCTGAAGCGCACGCGGCGGATATCGGGCACGTGCTCCAGCATCTGCCCGCGTCTGATCGCGCCACGATCTTTCGCTCCCTCCCCCCCGAGCAGGCGGGAGACGTCCTCTCCGAGCTCGACGACGCCACCCTCCTCGGGCTCGTGCGCTCCCTGGACGATGTCGAGGTCTCACAAATCCTCGATCGCATGCCGGCCGAGCACGCGGCCGACGTCGTCGACGAGCTCTCCACGGAGCACGCGGAAAAAATCCTCGACCTCATGGAAGAGGAGCGGTCGGAAGAGATTCAGGAAATCCTCGAGTATCCCGAAGACTCGGCGGGACGTCTCATGTCGCCCGACGTGGTGGCGGTGCGCGAGACGTCCACGGTCGAAGAAGCCGTGCAACACATCAGGAAGACCGTCACCGAGGAGCGCCCCTTCGGCGTGTATGCCGTCGACGACCACCAGCATCTCATCGGACGCGTCCCCCTGAGGCGCCTCCTCCTCGCGGATCCGCGGAGTCTCATCCTGGGCATTCTCGAGGACGAGGAGGTCGTGAGCGTCAACGCCAAGATGGATCGCGAGGAGATGGCGCGCGTGGTGGCCAAGTACGACCTCGTCACCGTGCCGGTGGTGGACGATCAGAACCGCCTCGTGGGCACCATCACCGTGGACGACGTCATCGACGTGGTCCAGGAGGAAGCGTCGGAGGACATCTTCCGCATGGCCGGCTCGGACGCGGCCGAGCTCGAGCGGCGCTCACCAGGTCAAGTCGCCATGCTGCGCCTGCCGTGGGTGCTGCTGACGCTCCTGATCGAGATGCTCGCGGGCGTGGTGATCCACTATTTCGACCGCACGCTCGGCAAGGTCATTCTCCTCGCTTCGTTCATGCCGGTGATTCAGGCCATATCCGGCAATACGGGACTCCAGTCCGTGACCATGGTCGTGCGCGGCCTCGCCACGGGGCAGGTGCAGCTCAGCCGCTGGTGGGAGCCGCTGTGGCGGCAGATCCAGACCTCGGCGATCCTCGGGGCGGTCTGCGCCGTGGTGGTCGGCCTGATCGGCTACCTCTGGCACTCGGTTACCTTTGGACTCGTGGTCGCCACGTCCATGTTCGTCTCGGTCAATCTGTCGGGCTGCGCGGGAACAGCCATCCCCATGCTGTCCAAGCGCATGGGCTTCGACCCCGCCCTGACGGCCGGGCCCTTCGAGACGGCCTTCCAGGACGTCTTGGGGGTCACCATCTTCCTGTCTCTCGCCACTGCCCTGCTTCATTGGTTAGTCTAGATTTTCCAGGTATTTGCCACGCTGTTGTTTTCTTCTTGCAACGCCCTGCGTCATAGTGTATCAATGTACCAACACACTATAACGCTACGGTGAGACGGGCAGACAGGCCCGCAAGGAGGAAGCAGATGATGAACTACTACATGGCAGAACAGTTCGCCAAGGACAGGTTGGAAGAGGCACGGGCGATGGCGGCCCAGGCGAGGCTGGTAGCGATGGCCCGCCCAGCCCCCGAGTCCCTTCGGGTGGCCCTTGGTTTGGCCTTGATCCGGATGGGTCGGTATCTCGCGGGACACAGCGCCAAGGGCGCCGGCTCCCCGCGACGCGCGACTGCCTAGAGCATTTCCATGGCGCGTGAGGCGTGCCGAATAGCTCCCCCCTCGGGACTTCGGGTGAACCGGAAGAGCGCGGTGCCCGTGCACGTGCAGCTCATGTCTCAGCTCCGGCACCTGATCTCGACGGGGGCGCTCAAACCCGGCATGCAGCTGCCCACCGTGCGGCAGCTCGCGGGCTTCCTTCGGATCAATCCGAATACCGTGTCGCGCGCCCTCGCCGACCTCGAGCGCGACGGCTATGTGCAGGGACAGCAGGGCCGGGGCACCTTTGTCTCGGACCGACCCACGCGTGAAGGGCGCGCGGCCCACAGCCTGGAGCGGCTGGTGGGCGAGAGTCTCTCGCGCGCGCGCCGGCTCGGCTTCACCCAGGACGAACTCCTGGCCGCGCTCGCCTCGAGCGCTCCCACGGGACGCATGGGCAAGACACCCCGGCAGCGAGCGGTGCTGGTCGAGTGCAATGACGCGGAGCTGGGGCGCTATCGCGATGAGCTCGAAGCGGAGCTGCCGCTGCACGTCGACCGGATGCTCGTAGACGAGTTCGAGGCGAAGATGGCCCGCGATCTCGGCTTTCTCAAAACCTATCGCGTCGTCATCACGACCTTCTTCCACGTTCACGAAGTGAAGCGCCGCATGCCCGTTGACGCTCCCCCCGTGGTGGCCCTCCTCGCCGAGGCCAGCATCAAGACGCTGCTTCGCCTCACTGAATTGCCCGAGGGCTCGACGATAGGCCTGGTGTGTACGACGGCCACGGGTGGCCAGAACCTCCTCCGCTCCGTTCAGTCCGCCGGGCTCATGCACGTCACGCCGGTTCTCGCCTCCACGGACGATGCCTGGTCGCTCGACCGCATGCTCGAGCGCACCCGTACCGTCGTGTGCTCCGAGCAGGCCGCCGCGCTCATCCGCCCGAGCCTTCCCCACGACGTCGAGCTCATCGTGGCCGATCGCACCCTCGACCGCGGCGGGATCGAGCTGCTCCGGGACCTCTTGCTGGAATCCGAGAGCGAGCCCGCTCATCGCGGCTGAGACGTGACGACAACTACGCGCCGCCGAAGGGAGCCGGGGGTGCGCTCCCGGAAGCGCGCTGAGTCGCGATCCGATGCGCCGTCACTGACGGGCCACGAGACTCGAGTCTCCCTTCGGCTCGTGTCGTGACGCCCGCTCCGCCCGTCTGCGTCTTCGACCTCGACCACACTCTCGTCAACTCGCCGCTGGACCTCAAGGCGGTGGGCCACGAGATGGAGGCTTTCGTGCGCGAGCGCGGCCTCGCCCTGCCGCAGCGCGAACTCCGCTGGTCGGGCGCCGAGATCTTCGGTCACGTGCGGGCGCACGCTCCTCACCTCGAGGCGGATATCCTCGCC
>Ga0137363_10000212_pt1 | contig 31666 bp, 22 predicted proteins | sample MadtaG_FD_104800 | JGI IMG/M metagenome (GOLD analysis project Ga0137363, IMG submission 104800) | Vadose zone soil microbial communities from Angelo Coast Range Reserve, California, USA - Mad1_115_16 metaG | ecosystem: Environmental > Terrestrial > Soil > Vadose zone | place: USA: California...
GTGAACACCTCTTTCCCACCCAAAATGAATGGCGAGGCCAGAGCCTTCATCATGCGGTCCGCGGCGCGTTTGGCATCGCCCGGATCTTTAATATCGTCGAGCAGGACTGTGAATTCGTCTCCCCCTAGACGCGCGACCGTGAAGGTTTCCCCTAGACGCGCGACGGTATCCGTTGACCGCAAACACTTCTCCAATCGATGGGCTACTCCAAGCAGGAGTTGATCCCCAATCAGGTGGCCCATGCTGTCGTTGATCATCTTGAACCCATCAAGATCCATGAATAGAACCGCAAACAAATGGTCTTTGCGGCGCTTCATGTGCTTGACGAGCCGACCTACCCGGTCGATAAACAGCAAGCGATTGGGTAAGCCCGTCAGTGGGTCGGAGACTTTTCCTTCGGTGATGTCGGTCTGTGATCCGGCCATGCGCAAAGGATTTCCGGAAGTATCATGAACGGCGACCCCGCGGCTCAGCATCCAACGGAAGCCTCCATCTTTATGCAGTACGCGGTGCTCGCTTTCGAAATGAGGAGTCAGGCCTTTTTGATGGGCAGCAATCTCCTCTTTGACTCGTTCTCGATCCGCGTCATGGATCCGCTCAAACCATTCTTCCGGGCGGTCCCCAATTTGGGCTTCCTGATAGCCCAACATGGCCTTCCAGCGAGGGGAGAAGTGCACAACATTGGCCGACAGATTCCAATCCCAAAGGCCGTCATTGGAGCCGCGAGCCGCTAGGGCATAGCGCTCTTCACTTTCCTTTAGTGCTTCCTGCGCTCGTTTGTGTGATAACTGAGTACCGATGCGCGCCAAGGCCACCGGAAAGTCAATCGGCTTGGTCAGATAATCGTTGGCCCCCAAGTCCAGCGCCCTGACAATATCCTCGCTCTGGTTCTTTGCCGTCACCATGATTATCGGCAGCTCGATCGCAGAATAGGCCTCACGCAGTGTTTTCAGCGCGTCAAGGCCACTAACTTCCGGCATTTCGATGTCTAATAGCACCAGATCCGTGGCGTCTAGTTTGACGCGCTCGAGCAAATCGCGCGCGCTCTGTGTCACTGCGATCTCGTAGCCTTTGCGCGCCAGCCGTCGGGCAAGCATATCTCTGTTCATTTCATTGTCATCTACGATCAGCAACCGGCTTGTACGAGGGTTCATGATAGTTTCTTCTCGAAGATCAGATTTTCGATCTTTTCGCTCAGGCGCGCAAAATCGACCGGCTTGGTGTCGTATTCATCGCAACCTGCTTCAATCGCCTTCTTCCGGTCACTGACCATGGCGTGAGCGGTCAGAGCGATGATGGGGATATGGCGAGTAGACTGATTTGCCTTCAGGAGACGCGTGACTTCCCAACCGTCCATCGCTGGAAGACTTATGTCCATCAGAATGAGGTCGGGTACTTCCGAGCGCGCCAGCAATAGTCCCTTTTCGCCATCCTCCGCGGTGACCACACAATAGCCCCTGCGCTGAAGCCGTCTGGATAGCATGTCCCTATTCATTTCGTTGTCTTCGACTAGCAAGATTTTCTGCATTCTAGTTTCTCCTAGTCCTAGAAACTCTGATTACGGCTGTCTTGCTGTCTGCTTGGCGGTCTGCTACATGAGATAAGGGGAGCGGATGGTCATCCGTGATAGTGGAAGATCGACTTCCCCGGTGCTTTTCAACAAGAACTGCCAGGCGGTCCCGGTCGACCGGCTTGACAAGATAATTGGAGGCGCCCAGGTCCAAGCCCATGGCCTCATTGTCAACGACGGTGACCATAATGACCGGAATCTCCGCCAACTCGGAATCGCCCTTGAGCTTCTTTAGAACCGTCCATCCATCGCAGTCAGGCATAACCACATCCAGGGTTATAAGCAGCGGATGAAATTGCTTGGCAAGGCGAATGCCCTCTTCTCCATTCGCGGCGGCCACCACGCGGAAATCCAGTCTGGTCAGGAAGCGCGACATCAGATCGCGGACCGACGGGTCATCGTCGATCACCAGAATCGTTTCCAAGCCAGTTTTGGCCTCCGCCGGTACCTCCGGAGCTTTGCTGGCACTCTCTGACGGCGCGGAATCGGCCGTCTCGATGACGACTTGGGCGGGCAGGCGAACCGTAAAAACGGCGCCTTGGCCAATCTCGCTCTCCACCCCGATATGCCCCTTCATCATCTGAACGAAGCGGTGAGTAATGGCGAGTCCCAGGCCGGTGCCGCCATACTTGCGGGCAATCGAGGCATCCGCCTGGGCAAACTCTTGAAACAAGTTTTGCTTTTGTCTGGCAGAGATGCCAATCCCGTTGTCGCGGACTTGGAATTGAATCCAATCTCGATCCTCGACCTTGACTTGCTCCACATTCACGGAGACGCTGCCGTGGTCCGTAAATTTGCAGGCATTGCTCAGCAGGTTGAACAGGATCTGCCGGACCTTGGTGATATCGGCCCGCATCATGTTCACGTTGTTGGCCAGCTGGACGTGAATTGAGTTGCCATTCTTGGCAGCGGCGGGTTGAAGGGTCGTGACCATCTCCTCGATCACCTGTGACACTTCGAAGGTTTCTAGGTGAAGCACCATCTTGCCGGCTTCAATCTTCGAAAGGTCAAGCACGTCATTGATCAACGACAACAGGTGTTTTCCGGACGCCTGGATTTTTCGGAGGTCCTGAACATTCTCGATCTTGCCCGAGTCACGGGTTTCCTCCTCCAGCATTTCGCTGTATCCGATGATGGCATTGAGCGGTGTCCGCAACTCGTGGCTCATATTTGCAAGAAATGTACTTTTGGCGCGGTTCGCTTCCTCGGCCGCATGCTTCGCATTGAGGAGCTCTTCCTGGGTCTGTTTCCGATGAAAGATTTCTTCCTCTAACTCTTGTGTCCTGGTCTTCAATTCACCGTTAGTGCTCTGCAGTGCAGTATCGCGCTGCTGGATTTCCGACAGCATGGTGTTGAATCCATCGATCAATCTTCCAATTTCGTCTCCATAAGACGTAACAGCTCGAACTGCGTAGTTCTTATTCGTGGAAACCATTCTCATGGTGTCTTCTAAGTGCAGAATGGGGTTTGAAATCAATCCTTGAAGCTTCGAAGAGACGAAAAATGCGAACAACCCGGAAACCAACACGAAAATAATGAGGATACTCGCATACCGTCTGGCCCTCATACTCCACTGGCGCATGTCCGATTGCAAAAACAGCGTTCCGACGCGTTCCCCGTTCAGGGTCACATCGTGGAAGACCTCCAGGTATCCTGCTTCGAAGCGGTAGCCTTTCCCCTGCAAATGGGAAGGAAGGTACGCCGGGAGGGTCGTCTTGCCTCGAAAATAGTAGGCAAAGATCTTTCCGTCGGGTCTATATAGGACCGCGGTGACGATGTCTTCTTTGGCGGTAAGCGCAGACAGTGTAGCGGTGGCGGCGGGTTCGTCTTTAAATTCCATAGCTCCCGCGCTGTTGTATCCGATAATCTCGGCTTGAGTCATCAGATCCTGAGTGAGCAGATGACGAAAGGAGACCAGGTCATAAATAAGAAAGCCAACCGAGGACAGGATCAGTGCGATGCTGCTCGTCAGCATCATGATCAGCGTGAGTTTGCGCTTGATGGATAGATTCTGAAGTTTCATCCTGGTTTTCTCACTTCTACGGCGGGTTGTTGTATGATTCTCGCCAGGGTCAGCAGTCTTGAACTGATGGTCAGCTCTGCTTGGTGCGCCGACTCGACATTGATCTCGAATCGAACTCTGTTGTCTTCCACGGTGAAGCGAATCATCCCGCCATGCTCGGCAAAACCCGGCGTTTCGCCGACTGTCAGAATTGGCTGGCCCTTTACGGTTTGCACCACCTCATCCATGTGCGCTTTTTCCGACGCGCTCACAAACAGGATCTTGCAGTCCCTGAGCTCCTTGACGTCGGTGCTCCATTTCAGCCGTTTGACGATAAATCCCCGCGCCCCGATTTTCTTATTCTGGACGATTTGATCGATAATCGATCCGAAGGGATCCGTTCCCAAGATGCCAATCACAATCGGAGAATCGGGCTGGGCAAAAGCGGTCGCCGGCCATTCGACAAATTTTGCAAAATTGAAAATGAAGCCGGCCTTGATCAAATATTCCGAGGAATCGGACGAGTTCGGGGCCTGTGCGAAAGCCTCCGGAGTCCAACCCAGCGAAACACTGAGCGCAACGATCAGAATTCCCAGTCGTCTCAACATCAAATTAACCGTCCACTGGTAGCGGGCAATCTGAGAGCTCACCCGGCAATCAACTTTAGAATTTCACAGTAATACTTCCAAAAATGCTGCGCTTTACCACCGTCGGAGAGGTATTCACGAAGTCCGGCAAGAATTCCAAGTGCCAGTTATTCAACAAATTCTGGCCGCCGATCGACAATTCCAGGCTTGTAACCGGTCGCCAACCCAAGTGCGCATCCAAAGAGTAGTAATTGGGCAAGTTCAAGCTGGGAAGGTGGTCCACAAATCGAAGAGTGGTGTCCTGCTCAAAATGCTTGGGCAAGTCGACCGAAGACCTCAAATACCATTGATGACGGGGGCTTGAGCCGTTCGGATTGTCGGCAGTCGGATCCTGACTGTCGGCGTTTTTGTGAATGTTCATTTGCAGATAGCTGTAGGAGCCCGCCAGCCTCCACTTCGGAACGACTTTCCAGTCTGCAAACAGTTCGACACCGTAAGTTCCACCGCTCATTTTGTTGGAGGCAACAAAGGGGATGACGATATCAGTCGGGGCAGGGCTCGCTTCTACAAAAGGGGCACCCGGCTCGGCGGTACGAAGGCCTGAATAATTGTTGTAAAAGGTTGCTAGATCGATCGAGAGGTTGCTGGTTGCCTGCACTCGATAACCGAGCTCGTACGCGAGAAGGTCTTCGGAGTTAAACTGATGGCTGCCGAAAACCGCCAGCACCGCTGGCAACGGCGTGGGGTTCGAGGGCGTCCCCGGAGGTATAACTGCTGAATTCAGCCGCAAGCCCTCCTCGGTCAGGGCCGGAGTTCGGACGGCGCGTGAAACTGCAGTCCAGATCGATTGATTTGGTGTGACGGTCCAGAGCAATCTTGCGTTAGGCTCAACTTCAAGCCCGGTGAACTCGTTGCGCTCGAATTTGGACCCCAGCGTGATCTGCAGCCGATTGTCAACCAGGCTAATTTCATCCTGAAGGAATGTGCTGAAATGATTGAGAGTGACTTGATTAGGCTGCAGGGAAACCGTAAAGCTGGGGTCGTTCTTGTCACGGATCGAGCGATAACCAAAGCCCCATACGAATTGTTGTGAATCCCCGGTGTGAAACGCATGTTGGAAGTCGATGTCAAATATGTTTTGATGGTCCCCGAAAAGAGAATGGTCGGTAATGGTGGTATTGTCATAGTACATCTGCAACGACATCGAAGATCTTTCGGAAGTATGATTCCAACGGCCGAGAAGGTTTCCTCCACTGTACTTCCCGTCATTGGGGAAGGTGTTCGAATAGGGGGGAGATAACGACGCCACGGTCAGAGTCTCATCAAATCTGCTGCGGTACATGTCTCCTTGCAGCGTCAGCGAATTCGCTGCGGTTGGCGTCCAATCCGCGCGGAATCCTCCGCGCAAGGCATCCCACCCGTCGTGCGCCGTCATACCCGATGGGTATGCTGAAGGCCCCCAATCGAAGTACTTTGCGTAAGCTCTGTAGTAGGTGTTGTCGCCCAGCTTGCTGCCATAGCGAACGCCGCCAGCTGCTCGCTCCTCCGTTCCGGCTCCTGCCATCACGACGGTGGACTGAGTGGATTTCGCTTTTTTAGTGATGACATTGATGACCCCGTCGACGGCATTGGCTCCCCACAGAGTTGCTCCTGGGCCGCGGATCACTTCGATCCTGTCCACATCCTCCAACATCACATCCTGGACATTCCAATACACACCGGAAAACAGAGGCGTGTAGACACTTCGGCCGTCAATCAGAACCAGCAGTTTGTTGTCGAAGCGCCCATTGAAGCCACGCGAACCAATGGCCCATTTGTTCTCGTCAATTCGAGCCACTTGGATGCCAGGAGCCATTCGCAGTGCTTCAGGAATGCTGGTTGCTCCTGAACGTCGAATATCCTCTTGGGTTATCACGAAGATCGCGGCCGCGGCGTCTGCCACTTTTTGCGTGCGCTTGGAGACGGAGGTTACCTGCATATTCATCAGGTCTTCCATGCTCATGGCAGCGACGTCGGGGACACCCCGTGAAGTCTGGGCCACCGTGGTAGCCGCAACGACAACTGCGAGGACACCGGCCAAGAAAATACGCCCAAGGCCCGTTGCCGGCCGGCTCCTGGGGCTGTGATTGAACAGCATATTTAGTTTCCCTTCTCGGAGGTCGTCAGTGAAACGAGCGTGCGATTCCTGGCGCCGAACCATCTCGGACAGATGGATCGGAGCCCTTCCTAGTTCCAGATGAAGTCGATTCTTTCCGTCGTTCATGTACGCACCCCAGGCGAACGCCATTAGTCAGAATTAAGCTATCAGTCCATTCCCATGCGTGGCCTGTTATCCTTAGGCCTTGAGGCAGATCCCACGATCATCTGAAAGTAATTGCGAGAACTCCGACAGCAGAAAGGGTTGTCGGTCATTACGGCTGCCGCCAGGGAAAACCCTCTTTGTAAAAATGAGCAATTTGAGCTCATAAAGATTTTTCCCCCGTTACTGTGAATACGGTCGAGTATGTAAGTGTGTCAGACCGTCGAAGATATTCTAGGAACGCGCGAGATTGTTCATCGGCCTGACTTTCACCGCCGAGTACGCGTGCCAGTTGAGGTCTTGCAATCTCTAGTTTTAATTCCCATTGCTTCAGAAGCCGCGGGTCAATCTCGCCTGCGATTAGGTGATAGCACTCCACCTGAACGGCGAGGTTTGTCAGACCTGCCTTCTGCGCTAACCAGAAGAGCTTTCGCCCCACGAAAGGATCAAAACCGGTAGCCGACAGCGCAGTGACGACTTTCTCGGCTGTGCGCTGTACCCCAGGGTCCTCCGGGTAATGCCACAGAAGTTGACCGTCCAAGTCTTGCAGCAGAACAGTGCCCCCTGGCTTGCAAACTCTGGTCATTTCAGCGACAGCCTGTTCTTTTTCCTTTAGGTATTGAAGCAACATGCGGCAGTACACAAGGTCAAAGCTATTCGATTGAAACTCCATCGCGTGGGCGTCCCCACAAGCGAATTTCAAACGCGCATTCTCGTGATTTCTCCGCACCGCCTGCTGCACACGGTCGGCGCTGATGTCTATTCCGGTCGCCCTGATGGAAGAATGCATTGCAGTCACGGCGTCCAGAATGACTCCGGGACCGCATCCAACGGAAAGGACTTCCGCGCCCGCGTGGACATGATGCGCAAGGTATTTTTGCACCCAAACGCCGGGATCGACCTTGAGCTCGAGGCGCAGTGCCTCGCGCGGATCCTCCATGATGTAGTCTACGGGCGAGGCTTGGCTCATCAGTGTTCCTGCCCGATAAGACTTGGCTGCAACGCATGCCTTTCGGCACGCGCTAATAGTCTTGAGTAGAAGCCATCAACATGCCGGTAGAAGCGGAGCTGTCCTTCCTGTAGCCACGTTCCCTGGCAATAGTGGCGGAGGAATTCTGCCCCCAGCTGCAATAGAGCAGGCGCAGCGATTTCCTCGGTGATCACCGGAATCGCGTCAAGCTCAAAGTCCTCATACGTGGAAGAAGACGCTCTGAGGAGCGAAGCCACAACATCCGTAACGTCACCCTCGGGAAGCGTGGGGTGCAGCAGCAGGTCGCAGCGATTCTCGATATAGCTGAAGTTCAGGCCCAAAGGACCGCGATACGCGATGATCGCACCGATCGGTTCATCCTTGTACTCCCGGTAGGCTAGCCACACGCGACGAGACCGCCGTAGGCCTACCTCGCGGTACAACTGGTCCACCTCGGTCAGTTCCGGGTCAGTTAAGAGTTGCTCGGCGGCGACATAAATACTGCCGCGCGCGACGGAAGCAATAACCGAAAGGGCCTCTTCATGAGAAGGATCATAAGGGACCACGCGAACTTTCCCACTCGAAGGCAGTGACGAATTCCTCGGCAGCGCGAAATACATGTGCCGCTGAACTGATGAAAGAGACTGGCCGATCGTCTGAACCATGGATCCGAACACTCTTGAGGGGAAGCGGTTCTCTGGGCGAAACCAATTTTGATGCGATTCATCCACGTCTCTTAGGATGCTCGCGGCCGTTCCTGCCAATATTACGGCGCGGGACGCGACTGGGTTGTTCTCAGAAACCAGGTGTTGCGAAGTCCAGCCATAATGCGTCGTACGCCAAACTGCAATCGAGGCACGGCCTCTTTTATCGTCACCGGCCGTCAGGACGTAGAGAAGGGAGTTGCCACCGCGCAACATCCGTCGCCAGTTCTCTCTCACTTGTTCGAGGTGCGGAAGAAGGCGGGCAGCTTTGTCGGGATAAAGAAAGCCGGTGCGCTCGTACAACGCAAAGATTTCGCTTACGGACAAAGCATTGACCTCGACGCCGTAGGAGTCGTAGACGTCCGACAGCCGCGGAAGGCTACTCAGCGTCTTCTTATCTAGTGCATCCAAGGGCATCTCACCTCCGCACCGCTCATGGCAATTCCAATCTGAAACACTGCTAAATGCGGCCGAGGTCAGGCCTGCATTTCGAGCCAACATGCGTTTCCCCCCAAACTCTCGACGTAGTCCGTAGAAGGGAATCCCAGCGTTCAAAGTCGTAGAACTATCAGTACTTATAAAGACTCGCTTTGCTGGGCCAAATGGACCAGTAGTACTGTTTTCATGGGACGTTCCAACGGATTATTGGCTTCTTAGATACACGGCATGGCGCCGTTTTTTCTAGGCAAGCTCTGGGCGGCTCCAACGTGGGTCCGATTGCTCCCTAGTCTACAGAAATAAAAGGACTTAGGACATCCCTCCCAATAACAGGATCAAGGATGAGAAACTGGGTCCCGAGATTCACCCCGAGGGGGGGCTGTCATGTGAAACCACGTTGTAGGTTGCCCGGTGGCAACGCAAGTTCCAAGGTAGACCAGCTCAGTTAGACTGCCTAAATCGTGCTGTCCAGGAAAGACCCCTTTGCGCTGCAGTTGAACAGGTATACAGGAAGCCCTATCCTCTGGTAGTCACCCAAAGCTGGTGCCGGAAATGTTCCCGAGAGGGCAGTCGTGACCTACAAATCGGAAACTCCGTTCGACAATATTGAGAGTGCTCTTGAGTATGTGAATCAGCTGCTAGAGGCGGTACGCGAAGCGCGAGATCAAATTGAGGCAGAAATTCTTCGCGCTTCGAATTCTCAACTGGCGCGCCGAAAGCAGGCTTTGCAACTCGCGAACTACAAATTGGACAAGCTTTCATCACACTTCAGCGCCAGCCGCCGCATCTTAAATGATTTGCGGACATTGCGCCGATTGCTGCTGGAAGAACGGAAAACCCCGGACCCTTCCGCCATCGTTGACACCGAGGAATCTATGGTGGACCGCGACAAGGCACAAAACTAATATCAGTCGTCTCCTTGTGACCATCGTGGATATGCCTGTCAGCAGTCGCTTCCCGGCCCCCGTACTTCGTCGCGCTTTTCAGCCTGATGATTGGCGAGGACCCACTCGCTGTCTTCTCCCGTGCCGTAATGAGAGGACGCTTAAGACTGTAATCTTTATCGAGTTCCCGCCACTAAGCTGTGGGGACAACAATCGCTGGATCGTGCGCCTAAGTAATGTACGAGTGCAAAATGAAAGCAATTCGGCGCGACGCAATTTTTGGAGCGGACAAACGCGGGGGGCGAGCCCCAGCTCGCCCCCCCGTCGAAACCACGCCGTCTAACCTGGAGTGTTGAACAGAAATAGTCGTCGTCACGCTGTCACGTGAGCGGCGATCTTGTGAATGGTTGAGTGGGAAACCTCGTACGTTTTGACCTGCGGAGTTCCGTCCAGGACCTTCGCCAGCAATTGCTGGACTTCGGAGAATTTTTCCCGGTTATAGGACTCCGCATTCTCTTTCTGCTCCCAGATGCTGATGCCAACCACTTCCGCCGCGCTCGGATTCGTCAGGACGATTTCCTCCCGGAAACCCTTCTGGCGTTGCAGCAGTGGAATGACCTCCTTTTCGAGGATGCGGTTGAATTCTGTCAGGTTACCGTTCTTCAAGCGCATAGAAACGAATCGAGCAAACATGTCAACCTCCTTTGGTTTACCGCCTACAGGCCGAAAGTGATTTCGCAGACCTCACTCAGGGGCGGGGCAGCTAGCCATACCTAGAGCTGGGAAGGGGGGCATTGCCTGGGACCGGGGGAGGGTTTATGTCTGCTGAGTGGGGCGAGGTATCGCTTATCATCCCTCAGCGGATATTGCCCAATGAGAGTGCTGCAATGCGCAGAGAAAGTCAACCAAAACATGTCGTCGTGTGAAAATCTCAGGCCCCATCAGATTTCACGGCCTCCGGCCGGCTGCGCATGTGCCTCGCATGACTTTCAGCAAGGCGTCCCGCCTGCCGAATTCCCGGCTCACTACCGGGTGGTTTTCAAAAAAGGCGTTCCGATCAATGATGTCCGGCGTAGTGACAAAGGAGAGTCGACGCCGGCCCGCGTAGCCCCCACGACGCCATGCTCCTGGCCGCCAGCGGCGCCGCATAGCGCCGGGCGGTGACGCTTCGGGGGGCCGAGTTTTCGTAGATGATCGATGATTATTACATCGATTATCGTACCGCGCCTCCACGCCTCCCGATTGGCAGGAATCCGGTCAGTAGGTTCTCACAGGCGCATATACTCAAGCGCGGCGACTCGCGCATAACGACGGCGACACCTAGACTGCACAAGAGGAGGCATGCCCATGAATTTTCCACGATTTGATCTAACCGGCCGTGTAGCCCTCGTCACCGGCGCCGCTCGTGGTCTGGGCCGCGCGATTGCCTTGGCATTTGGTCATGCCGGCGCAGACGTTGCCCTAGGACTGCGCGACGTGAACTCCCACGGCGGTTTGGTTGCGGAAATCACCTCGATGGGCCGCCGCGCCCTTCCCTTACAGATGGAGGTGGCCAAGCTCGATCAAATATTCCGCGCCGTCGATGAGACCGTGGCACATTTCGGACGGTTGGACATCCTCGTCAATAATGCCGGGGTGGCGCCCGAAAATCTCGCGGAACATGTGCGCGAGGACGACTTTGACCTCACACTTGCGGTGAATTTGAAGGGCACATTTTTCACCAGTCAGGCCGCAGGCCGGGCCATGATTCGCCAGGGTAGTGGTCGCATCATCAACATGGGTTCCCAAGCAGGTTTCGCCGCACTCCCTGGCGAATCCGTGTACTGCATGACAAAAGCCGCCATCTCCCACCTCACCAGATGCCTTGCCGTCGAGTGGGGCAAACACAACATCACCGTGAATGCGGTTGCGCCTACTTTTATCCATACTCCAGGCACGGAAAGCGCGCTGGCAAACCCCGAGTTTCGCTCGGATGTGATCGAACGTATCGCCGGTCTGCATCGGATTGGCGAGCCCATGGATGTTGCCGGTGCGGTGGTCTTTCTAGCCTCGCCCGCCGCCTCTCTCATTACTGGCGATACCATCCTGATTGATGGAGGCTGGACCGCCCGATAGGCGTCATATTAGCCATGGCGTACAAAAGAGTGTGGTGCGCAAAAATCACATCGCAGGCGAGGAGCTTAAGAATCAGCAACAGCCTGATCGGGCGTTGCCCCCGTGAAGAGCTGAGGGAGACAACCATAAGCGTTTTGGAGCGTTTGCAGGATCAGATCGAGCGTTCGGTAGCCACTGCTGGGAAAATGCATGGCAGACTGAGATCTGTGGGGAGTGGCCTGGTCTTGCCGTGCCAACTTCCTATAACCCCCTGAACCGCGAGACGAAGCGCTGAAGACTGGAGGACGATTCATCTTCGAGGCGACCTGGGCTTCGCGATCATCTCCGAAATGCCCACAATCCTAGTAGTAGAACTTCGTGACCCTCTTTAAGTTGGACAATGCCTTGACGGCGATTCCCATTCCTCCAGATAAATCTAACGGCTACGAAACAGCCGCAGAACGTTTCATGTCCGTGCGGAATCCTCGTATGGGTGCGGTAACGGTTCGGAGGTCGAGGCAAATCCTGTCGCCCCGCTGCTCAGGTCCTCGACCTCGGTTGTGGCCACGGCGTGCCCGTCTCGCAGACGCTCATCGAACAAGGGTTCACGATCTACGGGGTGGATACATCAAGGAAGTTGGTGGCGGCATTTCGCAATCGATTCCCTGATGCTTCCGCGGAATGCTCGGCCGTTGAGGACTCAGAGTTTTTCGGTCGCACATTTGATGGCGTAATTGCATGGGGTTTGATGTTCTTAATGCCGCCGGAGATCCAGTCCTTCGTCATTCGCAAGGTTGCCAGTGCGTTAAATTTGGGTGGCAAATTTTTGTTTACCTCGCCCAAAGAATCCGTTAAATGGCGCGACGCCCTGACTGACCGTGAATCGATTTCCTTGGGGACCGAGCAGTACCTTCCGTGCTGACGATCGATCAGGAATCCTGTCCGGAGTGGTTGACATCCTGATCTCCCTAAAGAGAGAAGATTCCCACGCCGTCCCACTAGCCTTTTGCGAGACTGCTTCGGTGGGTTCCTAACATGACGCTCTTACTTCAGGCGAAAACAACGAAGAAGCTCGAAAGCTATGCCCTGCCTCGATGGGAGAATGGGCCGCAGAAATCAACAGGGCCTTATATCCCCTATATCCCCGGCCTAAAACGCCGAGGCTTTACGACCCACGTGGTAGTGTAGGCCCGATCGAAGGCTGCTAACGGAGCCCGACCTGTCCTCGCACGCTATCAATCAATTTCTTGGAATCGTAGCTGATCCCGGCCTTGAACACCGTCTCGACATTCTCGATCTCCTCAATGCTCTTTGAAGGATCGCCCTTAATCACCACGAGGTCTGCTTGTTTGCCAGGGGACAGGGTTCCGATTCGATCTTGCTGGCCGAGATACGCAGCACCATTCGCCGTGGCGATGTGAATGGCTTCCACTGGGGTCAGCCCCGATTCCACGAGCAGCTCTATTTCGCGTTGATCGCCGAATCCCGGAAGGACTCCGCCATTTCCGGTTGGATCCGGCCCCGCCAGTAGCAAGCCTCCGGCTTTGACAAATGCCACCTCAAAATCCATCTCTTTGCGCAGCAGCGCTGTCATGGGCGAGTCCAACGGCACGTTTGCCCGCGCGGTCAGGTAGCTTTGGGCCGATTCAGCGGACATCGCATCCAGAGTACGCCGCTGCAATTTCGGACGGCCCGGCGTGCTAGACTCAAACACTGGCAGCGTCGATGTCACCGCAACGTGATGTGACACAAGCTTGTGGATCAGCTCCTGCACCTGAGCTCCATTCACCTCCTGTCTTGCCCAACTGCTGCTGCCTCCCGCTGGGCAAGTGTCCGGCTGCTTGTCCCCGACGAATTCGGTGTCCGCAAACACTGGCCCATGCTCCAAATCATCGATCCCCAGAGCTACAGCTTCCGGCCAGGTTACCGAACACAGGTGCCCTGTCAGTTTCCGCTTGTGCGCATGTGCCTGCTGGATCGCTACGGCCAGTTCCTCACGTGTGATGTTCATGTACGCTTTGTACGACGTCATGCCTTCCGCTGCCCAGTAGTCCACCATGCGTCTTGCCTCGTCCGGTCCAGTCAGTTCATGCATCTGAGCAAATCGCGTCGGAGCGCCTTCCAGGTACGGCGCTGTAGCATCAATGCTTGGTCCCGGCATCAGGTCTGCGTCTATCCGCCTTTTTATCTTTAGGTCGGTGTAAGGTTCCAGGCTACCGGTGGTGCGCATTGTGGTGACACCAGCCGCTAGATATAGTCGCGGCGCTGTGTAAGGGATTTCCGCAACGAACAACCCTGGCTCGCCAATTCTTCCGCCGGAAACTTGTAGGGAAATCGAATCCGTATAGTAGAGATGATCGTGCATTCCAACGAGCCCAGGAATGACGGTATAGCCAGAGCGATCTAGAAGTTGGGCACCCTGAGGGATTTGGGTTGACGCCGCCGGACCGATGGACTGAATCTTGCCATTGGCGATCACGATCGCTTGATCTTCCTTCGCTGCTGCACCCGTCCCATCGATGATTCGGACGTGGTTAAGAACGAAGACTGGTGCGTCTACGCTAACGAAGGCCGCAACGTCAATAGACTTCGGGGCTTGGGCAACTGCGATCGCAGCACTGAGCAGCCAGCCAAGCAAAAATAGCATACGCATCCGTACACCTCGCGCTGATGTCTTTGAAATTCGGCAAGAGGCGACAATTCTACCCCAGCGGCTCTCTGACGCGAACGGCATGATCTGGTCGAAAGGGAGCACGGGCTGACGGCCTGTCGCACCGCGGTCACTCCGGAATAACCCATCGGGGCACTTGGGCGAACTTCGATTCCGCCCGAATGACGTCGCACTCTCGGTTATGGAAGAGTTGCCAAGGTTATATTCAGGTGAAGGCATTTTGAGAGGGCGCCAAGTTACCAGCACGGGACTCCGGTTGCACTGTCGCTCCCGATCCGATTTCGTCGGATACGTCAAGGCTTCGGACACCATCACCAGGTAGGAAGCCGACGCTTTCCCAAAAGCTCGCGCCGCTTGACGAACATCTGATCGGCGCCTTGAGGAGTTCGCGTCGCTCGAACGGACTATCGAACGCCGGAGAGTTGGATTTTCGACAGTCCGAAGAAACAACAACTGAACGCGCCTTTCTGAACCGCGAAAGGAAGCGCTGAAGCTACGGCAGGAAGACGATTCATCTTCCATGAAGCTGGGCTTTGCGATTACCTCCGCATTGCCGACCGCTCGTCCAGAATAGTCGGATCCGCGGTGCGCCAGTGAACGAACGATGGCGTGGGATTGACTGACAGCGCTCCAATCGTTGGATCTCAACTCGCTTCCTTCACAGTCGGTGAAAGCGATCCCACCGGGATTCTGCTAGGGCATGGTCTGAATCGGAAGGCCGAAGGGAGCCAGCGCGTCGCGGACGACTTTCTCTTCGCCCACGGCCACAATTGCAGATCGCCAGGCCGGGAAATATTTTCTGGCAGCCGCGTCGACTTCCGCCGTAGGAGTGGCGGCGATTCTCTGACTATAGATTCCGATTTCGTCGGGAGGCAGTCCGTCGACCCAGATCTTGGCCAATTCTGCCGCAACTGCGGAACGAGCTTGCAGAGAGATCGCTTCGGTGCCAACAAGAAAGCGCTTTGCCTTGGTGAGCTCTTCATCGCTGGGAGTGGTGGTCGCCAGCCGGTTAAGTTCGTAGGTGATCTCATTCAGGCTCGGCGCAGTCACCTCGTTGCGTACATCGGCGCGAGTGATCAGCACGCCTGCCTGGCGATAGGTTCGCAAAGACGCGCCCGGCGAGTAAGTGTAACCCTTGTCCTCGCGAATATTCGAGACCAGCCGCGAGCTGAAAGTGCCTCCGTAAATCGCGTTCGCTACCTCGGCCGCTTCGAAATCAGGATCGCTGCGCGTCGGGCCTAAAGTCCCCAGTTGCAGCGTAGTTTGAACTGAGCCTGGACGGACCACCACAAACACGGCGTGCTGAGGCGGCACTGTGGGGCGAGGTGTTGGTGGCAAAGCGGCCCCGCCGGGCGGCCTCCATCCACCGAATTGGGTCTTCGCCAGACCCAGCATTGTGTCGTTGTCAAAATCGCCCACGGCGACGAGCACGGCTTGGTCTGGACGGGCCCGCAGCGCGTAAGTGTTGCGAAGATCGGCGGCGGTGGACGCAGCGATGGACTCCTGCGTGGGGGCGGTTACATGGTAGGGGTGCTCTCCAAATAATACTTTGCCCATGACTCGGGCCGCCAGGAATGAAGGCTGTGATTCACGCTCCCGAAGCGAGTCAGCCAGGTTGCGTTTCGCCAGCGCAACCTCAGCGTCGGGGAACGAGGCATTCTGCAGAATGTCAGAAAGAATCGTCAGGCCTGCATCCACTTTCGAGGAGAGAACGGCGGTTGAGACCTGCATGAAGTCTTTGCTGGATTCGGCGCTGAGGTCGCCGCCAGCTGCCTGAAGTTCCTGGGAAATCTGTTTAGCGGTGCGCGACTTGGTTCCTTGATCGATCGTCTTGGAGAGCAACTCAGTGATGCCAGGACGGTCCGCGGGATCCGCCGCGAAACCGCCACGCACGGCCACAGCGAATGCGACTTTCGGGAGGCCGCGCTGGGAAACCAGCCACACGGTAAGCCCATTGTCGAGTTTCGAGGACTGGACGGCGGGAGCCCGAAGCGGCTGCTCAGCAGCGTAGGGCGGCAGGTCTTTGGGCAGAGGAACTTCCTTTTGCGCGGCAGTCACCGAGGCAAGAGAGAGGAAGAGGGCAAAGACTTTCAGGCTGTTCATAGTCCCGCTCCTGGTTGCTTTTCTGCGCCTTTTTCACCGGGCGCTGGAACCCGATTGATGAGAGTACGGTTGGTATTCACAAGATACTTTGCGGCGAATGCACGGATCTGGGCAGGTGAGACCTTAGCCAGATTTTCGGGGATTTGATACACGGCATCGAAAGCGCCGTCAAAAAGGACGGCGTGTGAGAGGGCGGAGGCGCGGCTAATCGGAACTTCAAGCTGATCGTACCAATCCGAGCGCATCTTCGCGACAATGCGATCGAGGTCCTGCTGGCTAGCTGCTTTGTCGATGAGTTCTTTTATGGTGGCATCGTAAGCAGCAAGCACATGATCTTGGGTGATGTTCGGCGGATAAACAATAAAGGACGTCATCAGCGTAGGCCCGTTGTATTCAAATGGCGCGCCCAGGGGCCAGTTCACGCCTCCATCCACGGAGAGTGCAACCTGCTTCTCCTTAACCAGCGCCTGGTAGAGGCGCGAGGCCTGTCCGTTGTGAAGCAGCTCCCCTGTGACAGCCGCGGCCAGCGCCTCCGACGAATGCCGTGGCGGCATACGATAGCCGATCGCGAGTGCGGGAACTTTCGCCAGCTTATCAGTCTGAGATGACCGTCGTTCTGCCTTCTGAGGCGACTCGTCCACGTTGGGGCGTGGCGGAGTCGGCTGAGCGGGAATCGTGCCAAAATACTTTTCTACCCGGGCGAAGATGGCGTCGGGAGATACGTCTCCTACCACGGCCAGGACCGCGTTGTTAGGCGAATAGTACTGTTCATAGAACTTCTGAACATCTTCTATCTTGGCGGCATCGAGGTCTTTGAAATCACCATAGAAATTATGCGCATTAGGATAAGTGTCGAAAGCCTTGCCAGGAAGATCGATGGCGAAGAAAAGCCCGTAAGGCTGATTCAGAACATTCACGCGAACTTCTTCTTCGACGACTTTCCGTTGGTTCTCGAGATTCTTAGGAGAGAAATCAAGAGTCTTCATCCGGTCGGCCTCGATCCAGAGAACCGGGTCGAGCGCTGAAATTGGCGCCGTTTCAATGTATTCGGTGAAGTCGTAACGAGTGTCACCATTGTTCGATCCTCCGCCGCCCTCAATCACACGGTCGAGCACACCCTTGGGTGCGTTGGGCGTGCCTTCAAACATCATGTGCTCGAAAAGGTGCGCAAAGCCGGTGCGCCCCTCCGATTCCAGCCGGAAACCGATCCCATAGCTGATGCACACTCCGAACGTGGGCGCAGAATGATCCTCGGAAACGACGACCGTGAGCCCATTGGCCAACTTCTTCAAGCGAGTGGGCGCTTTCCATTGCTGCGCGGCAACGGGTAAAGTTATTAATGCCGTAACACACAATGCCAACCAAGCATGGTTGCGGTCTACTGACTTCATGATTCCATCTCCCAGGTGGAAGCTATCGAGACCCTCGGAGTCGAAAGCACGGGAACTGCTCGGCCCAACAGTTCCCTAAACCCAGCTTGAGGAAGCGGCTTTGCTATAAGCAGCTCAGGAAACTCCGTGTTGTATGGTACTGGAATTCCCATTTTCGACCCCGCGGAGGACAGGAGTATACACCCGGTTGTTTTCTTTCGGACCAGCCGGGCGCGGTTGTTCCGTCTCGGTTGTCCTCCCTGGCCTCGCAGAACGAACCGTCTGCCGTTTGCAATACGAACGTTAGTCTTTGTGGCGGGACGCTTGCCGTTCGGCTTGTTACGAAACGTGACGGGCAAGCGGTACGGGTCACGGCAGGTGGTCGCCGGACGGGTTCTTAGTAGGGACAGCCGTTGGCGATTCCTCTCCACAAAATGGCTTGACCCAAGACCCGTTTCATCCTAGTTTAGTCTAGGTCTAGACTGACATGGTCTGTAGTGCGCATGTGCAGGACGTTCTCGTTCACGAAAAACGTGAACAACGAGATCTCTTTCCAGCTGCATTGCAGATGCTGATTCTCCGACCGTTGAAGCGACAGCATGGCTATGCCCTCGCGCGGCATATTAAGCGGATGTCTAACGATTTACTCCAGATTGAAGAAGGCTCACTCTATCCGGCGCTCCAGCGCCGTCTAAAGGACGGGCTAGTGTGGCGCGTCTCCTCCACGAACTGTCGCGTCCGGATTTACAAGTTGACACCTGCAGGAGTGAAGCCCCTGGAGCAAGAGGTTTCGCATTTGAGCGCATGCTCGCGGCGTGGCACGGGTTTTAGCGACAGGTGAATCATGAGTTGGTACCAACAATTATTCTCGCGCCGCCGCCTCTATGGCGATCTCTCCGAAGAAATTCGCGGGCACCTCGAAGAAAAAATAGAGGAGCTGATGGCGAACGGCATGTCCAAATCAGAAGCCACCGCCACTGGCCGCCGCGAATTTGGCAACGTAACTCTGCTCGAACAGGACAGCCGCGAGATCTGGCAATGGCCATCCATCGAAACCTTCTTCGCAGATCTTCGCTTTAGCTTGCGCATGTTGAAGAGAAACCCGGGATTTACAACCCTCGCCGTTCTATCTCTGGCGCTGGGCATCGGCGGAAACGCGGCCATGTTTACTATCCTGAACGCGGTGCTCATCCGGCCCTTGCCGTACCTTGACGCGGGCCGATTGGTGCAGGCGGCCAACACCGGATACTACCCCCCGGGCGGCGTCGTAGCTCTTCAGCAAGGCAGCAGGACTATGGACTTGGCGGGGTACGACCCCGGCATCCACATGAACCTGAACGGTCAAAATGAGGCATGGCGTCTGACGGGAAGCTCGGTATCCGCCAACCTTTTCACCGTGCTGAACGCGGAAGTCGAGTTCGGCCGCGCTTTCCGGGTGGGAGAGGACCAGTCCGGGCAAGACAACTTGGTGATCCTCAGCCATTCGGTGTGGCAGGACAAATTTGGCGGCGATCGCGGAATCATCGGGCGCGTGGTCACTCTCGGGGGCGTAGACCGGCAGGTAGTGGGTGTAATGCCTCGTGTGTTTGCATTTCCCGACACTGCCACGCAGTTCTGGATCCCACTGCACTTGGATCCCCGCGATTCGAACGCTTATTGGGCAATGGAGTTCATGCCAGTGATTGCAAGATTGCGAGGCGCAGCGACCCTCCTACAAGCGCAGAGTGAGATTCAGTCCCTCAGCCGTCAGATGATCGACTTGTTCCCATATTCCATGGGCCGTAACTGGAATGCCGAAGCCACCCTCCTTCCCCTCCAACAATTTATGGTTACTAACATTCGCGCCAAGCTGATCGCGCTGCAATGCGCCATTGGGCTGGTGTTGCTGATAGCTTGTGCCAATGTTGCCAGTCTGTTGTTGGCCCGTGCCACTTCCCGCCAAAAAGAAATGGCTCTTCGCGCGGCCTTGGGCGCGGCACCGGGCAGGGTCGTGCGTCAGCTTCTCACGGAGAGTGTCACGCTTGCGCTCGCCGGCGGAGCACTGGGTATCGCTTTGGCTCTTCTCGGTTTCTCTGTCTTGAAAACGGCCCTGCCGGTAAGCATGGCGGGCTGGTCCGACATCCCCATCGATTGGCATGTGCTGGTCTTCGCCATCGCACTTTCTGTGTTGACTGGTTTGGCGTTTGGACTCGCTCCGGCCATCAGCGCTTCCACACCGGATCTGGCAGGAGCCATTAAGACCGGCGGACAGCGCTCGGGGGGTACAGCCAGAACTCGGCTTCGTGGCGCTCTGGTTATGGCTGAGGTTGCTCTTACGGTTGTGTTGTCGGTGTGCGCAGGACTTCTGATCAAGAGTCTGTGGATGTTAGCGCAAGTGAATCCGGGATTCCAACCTGAGCGCCTCTTCACCTTGCGCGTCTCGCCTAACCAGGGTCTATGCCACGAACGGGCTGCCTGCGTTGCGCTTTATGACGAGTTGCTGCGACGAACCAAGAGCATTTCCGGAGTCTATGACGCCGCAGCAGCAAACACGCTCCCCCTTGCAACCGACATACCTTCTCTCGCAGTTCGTGTCGAAGGGCAGTCGTATTTGCCTCAAGAGCACACCTCGCCGCTGTTCTGGTTCGGGGCCGTCACCCCGGAATATTTTCGCCTGCTGCATATCCCGATTCTTCAAGGAAGAGCATTCGCTCATAGCGATGCAGGGAAGTCCGCACCTGTCGTTATCGTAAGTGCCGCGACGGCGCGCCACTATTGGCCGGGTCAAAACCCTATCGGTAAACACGTCTGGCCCGTGTGGGAGGACAACTGGAGAACCGTAGTTGGGGTGGCTGGGGATGTGCGCCAGTACGATTTGGCAGACCATTCCCCAGACTATATCCAGGGAGCAATGTACATGCCTTATCCGCAGTCGGTTGATTCTACTCGCCAACTGCCTGCCACCATGATGCTCATTGTGCGAACTGGCGCTGACCCGATTGCTGTTGCAAGCGGCATCCACCAGGTAATGATTGATTTGAATCCCAACGTACCAATAAGCGAAATCCGTACCATGGAAGCCTTGGTCAACGACTCCACCCAACAGTCCCGTTCCATGATGTGGCTCTTTGTCACTTTTGCCGGCGCCGCGCTTCTGCTGGCATCCGTCGGCACCTATGGTGTGGTGTCTTACTCCACGGCGCAAAGGACATTCGAAATCGGCATACGCGTAACCCTCGGCGCGACGAAGCGCAACATCTTCAGTTTGGTTCTCGGCCAAAGCCTTCGATTGGTGTTGGCAGGCCTTGCGCTGGGCGTCGTGACTTCGTTGGCGCTGACTAGGATGCTGGTCACTTTTCTCTACGGCACTGCAGCGACAGATCCAATTACATTCCTGGCCGTTGGTGGCCTTCTGATTGCCGTGGCGCTCCTCGCCGGCTATCTTCCGGCGCGCAGAGCCGCGCACCTTGATCCGTTGGACGCCTTGCGAGGCGAGTAGCCGATCGAATCGTGACAGGAATCGGGTCAACGCCTTCGGACAAATGATTGTGCGCATCATACGTGCTCGTATGCTTGGGGAATCATGAAAAGTAAGCGGCATACCTCTAAGTGGAGCTGGCGGTCGCAATCTCAACCTCAACCTCTCAGAACTACGTCTGTGGGCCGCGGGTGCGGAAGGTATGCAGGAACCGATGCGGCATTCGGCAATCCGCGTCACGCTGGATACCCGTACCCAAGCTCTGACCACTGAGACGCGTAATTACAACCTAAGCGGCCATCTGCTACCCCCTTAGGGTTCGGTGTGACAATCCACCTGTATCAGGTTTACCACAGCTACGAGAACGCGCGGACTGCCGGACACCGCGCCACGTCCGGTAACTTCTTGAAGAGAAATGGCGGGGACGACGAGGCTCGAACCCGCGACCTCGGTAATCAAAGGGGTAGGGAACTTTGTTGGCGCTCTTTCCATACAAGCGACAGCTTGAGCCATATTTCGCAGCGAAGCATCACTGTTGAAGTGTCGAAATGTTAGCGACGATGTCAGCACCGCGGGGGTTAGTTACTGCGGGATTAGCTCCGGCGAAACCAGATTACGGGCGGAGCGGCATCCGGCATGAATTTGGGGGTTTTTGGAATCACTCGCTGCAGAGCATCGGCGAAGGATTCTAGCTACATTTCCGGGCCGCGTCCTAGTGCGGGCGGGTGCATTTCGTACTCGTGCGGCGGCTCGGCGCCCAGCAGGTAACGCACAAAATAATCCCAGCGCCGGCGCATCATATAGGAACTCTCTGCGCCGTAACCGTGATGCTGGTTCGGCAGCAGCAGGAGATCGAAATCCTTGTTCGCTTTGATCAGCGCATCCACCACGAGCAGTGTGTTGTACGGCGGCACGTTGTCGTCCATCGTGCCGTGCGCCAGCAGAAGGTGCCCCTTCAAGTTCTTTGCGAGGTTTTGGTTTGCCTGTTCGTCGTAGTTCGTGGTCCCATCCGGACTTCTTGCCAGCAATCCCTGGTAGCGTTCGCCCCAGTCATCTTCGTACTCCCGATTGTCATGGTTTCCGGATTCGGAGATCCCGACCTTGAAGAAGTCGGGGTACCGAAACATCGCGTTGGCCGTCGCATAACCACCGCCCGAATGGCCCCAGATGCCCACGCGATCGATGTCAATCCATGGATATTTCGCGGCCAGTTGCTTCATCCCGGCGACTTGGTCCGGCAAGGTGTTGTCTCCCATATTGCCGTAATAGAAGTCGTGAAATTTCTTGGACCGCAGCGGGTTGCCCATACCTTCGATTTGCACCACCACGAATCCCAGCTCCGCCAGCGCCTGGCAATCGCCGCGGGTTTCGGCGAACGACCACTGACCGACGCTTCCACCCTGCGGTCCCGGATAGATGCTGTTGATGATCGGATATTTCCTGCTGCGATCGAGATTCGTCGGCTCGAACATCAGCCCGTTCAAGTCGGTAGCCCCGTCGCGCGCCTTCACGGTGATCGGAATCGGGGGCTTCCATCCGGCGGCCACCAGGCGCGAGACATCCTCCTTCTCGACCGTATAGAGCAGCTTTCCGCCCTGGTCGCGAACCACGGTGACTCGCGGCAGGTCGGGCTTCGAGTAGCTATCGACAAAGAAGCGGCCCGAGGGCGAGAGTGACAATTCGTGATTGCCGTCTTCAGGGGTCAGCAGCGCCGCGTTATTGCCGTCGAACCCGATGCGGTAGAAGTGCGTGAAGTACGGGTTGCCTTTCTCACGGCCGGCGGCGAGGAAGTAAATCGTGCGGTTCTTCTCATCGATCCGCAACAACTGGGTCACCGCCCATTCGCCCGACGCAATCTGATTTTTCAACCTTCCGCTCGGCAGATCGTAGAGGTACAGGTGAGACCAGCCATCACGCTCGGAACACCAGATCACCTCGTTCGATGCCTGCAAGTAACGCCAGTTCACGCGCCCCTGGCCTGATTCGAACTGCGTGGCCACGGTTTCTTCGAGCACGTCGTGCACTGCGCCCGTCGCGGCTTCGGCGACGCGCAACTGCTCGTGCTTGTGGTCGCGCGAGGTGGACACGAACGCCAGATGCGCTCCGTCCGGACTCCATTCGACGTCAGCCCACTCGCCGCCCCGGCAGGAAACGTCGTCGCACAGCGTCGAGCGGTGCTGATCGGCGGGAAGCTTCAAGCGAATCACCTTCGGACCATCCAGATTGATAATCACCCGCTGGATCGTGGTCACTACTTCGTCGCCTGGAAGCGGATACTTCCACGCTTCCAGCTTGGGATGTCCGACCTTGGTCTCTATCAGATACATTTCTCCTGTACCGCGCTGGTCCTGTTGGAACGTCGCAATCTTTTTCGAATCTGGCGACCACAGCAGGATGGGACGATTGCTGTGGATCCAGCCCGCGTTGTCCGTCGCGTACCCGAAATCCTTCACGCCGTCCGTGGTCAGTTGCGTCTCCTTGCTGCTCGCAGTGTCACGCATCCAAAGATTCCAATCCCGAATGAAGGCGGCGCTCTTGCCGTCGGGTGACTTCACTTCATCGCGAGGCGCTGTCGGGCGTTCGCCCGGTTTACCTATGGATGTGCAGCGGTTCGCTTGCAAGTCACACTTCCAGTTTTCTCCCGGAAGGCTAAACGAGATCGACTGTTGATCCGTGGAGAACGCGAAGGTCATGAACGGCAGGTGCGCTGCTTCGTATGTCTTGCCCGCGGCCACGGACAGCGCGGCGGCTACCTTGGCGTGATCAAACGCCGGCTGGTGCGTGCCGCGCGTGGCGTCAAAAAGTACGAACTCGATTCCTTCCGGGCCGGTGTGGCGATACCAGAAACGATCGTCCGGCAACCACGCAGGGCGCACCCTGTGGAACACAAGCGAGGTTGTGTTGTAAGCCAGGAATTTTTCGGCGCGCTGGTAATCGGAGGCGGTGACGGGGCCCGCCGCGCCGCCACTCTCCTGCTGTGCGGCAGACAGCGCTATGGTGCCGGCAGCAACAGCCACTGTCGTTCCGAGAATTACGAGGATGGGAACGTATACTCGACGCATTGCGAACCTCCCAGCCTTAAGGTGAGCCAATACTATCCTGAAATCTCCAATGCTGGTAAACGCGGTACTCGTCGATGTGAATCCGGCGAAACGGGCGGTAGGCAATGAACCTCTATCTGGGACAAACGGTACACTCTGTAGAAAAAGGTAGGTTCTCTGCAGATGACCAATCGATCGGCGCGAAAAGTTCGCCCAAACAGCAATAGGCATCTGGCTTGGTAGATTTGCTAGACTCGCCAAGCCAGGTTGCCTCGCACGGCCTTCGTGCTACTCAGAGTCGGTTTTGCGGATTGGACCGATATGAGCATGCTACTCAGGGTGATTTTTCTGGTGCTTGTCGGCGGCGGTTCGTGGTCACTCGACGCGGTATGGCGTTCGCGCCGGAAGTCGACGTGAGCGAAGCGCGCCCATGGAATCCAGCGGCCGGGTCCCGTGACGTGGCCATAAATTCTTTCCCTTCCAGAACGCATCAACGCCGAAGACTGCTGAACTCCTCGAGAGTGCCGAGTCTCATTGCGGCAGGCTCACGCGGCGGAGCAGCTCTTGGAACCGTGCGTCCGCGCGGAGAAAGTCGAATTCAGGAGCGGTTTTGCTTGAAGGAGGAAGTTATCTTCCTGGGCGCGCAACGCTTCGTCTAACCAGTGCAGTACTTTGGGCCCGTCCTCGATGGTTCCATATTGAAATGCAACCCACATCGCTTCGTAATTGCCCTTGTTTCGAGCGTATGGCGCGCAAGTGGGGACATCCGCAGCGCGTTTCAGGAGCAGAATGTCCCGTCTTCTCGGTGTCAAGAATATCTCCGGCGGATCGCTAAGAGCAGCCAGCGAAATCAATCTGTTTTGCAATAGTGGTGGGACCGGCGGTTACCTTGAGAGGCATTCCGTTTGTGTCCAGATTGGTCGTCAGCGAAGACGGCGAGCATATTGCCGCGCTGCCGGACATGGGTTTTGTAGCGTCTGCTTCGACGGTATAGAGCACGTCGCCACTAGCCGGCGAGGTATAGGTGATCTTGCCGGCCGAAAAGGTGCCCACGTTCGGATTGCTGGCTGGTACCACGAGCGTATATTGGGCACAGAAGGCTCCTGTGGGGCTGCCTGTTGCGGGGCAAGGCGCGGCCGACTGGACGGCGACATTTGAAACGGAACCCTGGAGAAGTGGAAGTCTGAACGGACGGGTCGCGCCGCCAGGGAGCGAGACCGTTTGCAAGGCGCTCGTCGACGCGTCTATGTCGGCACTCGTCGTCCCATTCAGCGCGGTGACAATACCTTGAATTCTCCCTGGCCCGGTGGCCGTTCCCGTCTCCCCCACAAGAGGAAGAGTGCCGATATCCGTTCCTCCGGGAACATTGACCACGACGGTTGCGTTGTAGGTGGTGCCCGTATTTCCGACGGCGTCAACGACGACATCAAAAACAGCGCCCATCGGCAATGGGCAAAAACTGAATCGCCCTCCCGTGTCAGTTACGGCCTCCATGAAGATGCGATCTGCGCCAGACTTGTCCGGATTTTCCAGTGCAACTGTAGCCCCTGCGATGGGTTGAGAGGTCACGCTGTCAACAACTTGGCCTTTGATGCCTGTTATGTTTGTGCTGACCACGCCAGCGGTCAGGGTAGGCTTCAGCCGGAGCCTGCCATTGCCTTCCAGGATGATCGAGGCGCAGGCGTTGAAGTCAATATTGATGTCCACGGTCTGGCCCTCGCCCACGTGGATGGGCCCGCCGACGACCTGCCCTGGAGGAATCTTCAGGCCCGTATTGGCCTGGCTCGAGAGCTGAAGCTCTGAAGTATTGTTGTTACTGTCCACAACGCAATTGAATACCGGGCCGAGAGTGGCGCAGGCATTCGAGGCCGGGACTGCACTGGAGCTAGAATTGTTAGAAATCAGGAGGAGGCGGATCTGTTGGTAGTCGCCCGCAGGAAGGCTCGTATTGGAGCCGAGCTGCTTGAGCAGGCAAGCCGCGTTGGCCGGAAGGTTTAGCAAGTCTACCTGAACCGGCTGCGCATTCAACTCCGGAACGAGTTCCACCCAACCGGCGGAATTGTCGTCCGCCGTAGCACTGATGTGTGCCTGCACCGAGCGGATGGTGATAAACACACTCTTGAAATTGCCCGCCGGTGGCAAGCAACTCGGGGGATCACTGAGGCTCACGTTGACCGTAGCCATCCCGTTGTTAAATTGGCCCGTGATGGTTGTCTTGCCACACGTCACCAGGGTCAGACCCACCGCTACGAGGGCGGCAAGAACCGCCAAGGACACGTGGGAAGGAGAAGGTTGACGATTCGAACGAGCGCAGAATTCCATCCTCACACCTCCGCGGTCTCAGTTGTTAATGAATGGAGGCATCCCGAGGGCGGGGACGTCATTCGATGTTCCGAAGAGAGTATGAAAAGAGTGGGCCTGATAGTCAAGGAGGGGTCTCTTGCCGCCTTGCTTGCCCTAGTCCGTACAGTGTCTGCCGAATGCCCCTATATGCCTTAAATCTTGCCGAGCGTAGCGCGGATGCTTACAGGGACTACTATCCAATTCTGAAGCGATCCGGGGACGTCCCGTGCGGGCTACTCCTTCAGCGATACAGGATCGGACTCATTCTTCGGCGACTTCTTATCCAACAAGGAGACGAGTTGGCGGCCCGAAGCCGGGACGCCAACTTTGCCTTCGCGGACAATCTCCTTAGCACTGAGGCTTCGCCCATAGAGCTTTTTGTTCGCACTGCCGTCAGACCGGAGCGTCGATCCCTCGAGTGAGATACCTGCGAACAGGCCGCGTGAACGAGAATAGCTGAGGACCTCGGCCCTCATCACGATGTCGGTATCCGCCGCTGCTGTGCGTCCCTTGGGCCCGGCGGCTGCGGAGGCGTCCGCGCCAAGTTTCACTTTGCTGCTCAAGATTGAGTTCGCGCCTTTGGGATTCATGACCAAGAGTACGAAGTCCGTGGCCTGACCACCCAGCTGCAAGCCGATGTTTGCACCTTCGAGCGCGAACAGTGCGGGAGCGCTCCAATGTCCTGTAAAGTGCTGGCCAGTTCGGCAGGTGATCACACCCCGGCCGAAGTCACCTCCGATCCCGATTGCGAATTTCAGAACCGAAGGAATCACAATGACGCATTCGGCCTTGTTCAGCAGGTCCTTCGGAATGCCATCAGGGATGTCCATAATTTCCTTGAACACCTGACCGCACGATTCCAGGCGCTTTTGCTCCCTGCTTTGACTCGCGCCGAAGGCCGCACACGACACAAGAATGGCTACGACAAAAGCACCGGCTTTTCTCATGGCATTACTCCAGAGCGTCTATTCGATTCTTGCGCCGCTGGCCGAGAAACAACAACCATGCCAGTGTTTGGGCTTGTCCTAAGGAGAAACCCATCACTATGAGGTGCGGGGTCGATAACACGACACATTCCTGTTGGTCATAACTTGTAGTGGCATTGCGTTTCCAACTAATCTCGAAGTCAGACACATTCGGACTAGGAGGAGACCTTGCGACCGGCTCGATGGATGGCTGTCTGCGCGTTCGGGGCACTCTTGCTCACCGGCAGTTTGGCACGAGCCCAGGGTCACGGAAACGGGCACGCAAGGGGACACGGAAAGCACGGAGACGACGACCAGGGTGAACAGTTCTATAAGCATCACGACCGCGAGGTTATGCGCGGGTGGTACCACGACCACCAGAGTAATCTTCCGCCAGGGCTTGCCAAGAGAGATCGGTTGCCACCTGGTTTGGAAAAGCAACTCGTGCGGAGTGGCACGCTCCCGCCTGGGCTCCAAAAACGGCTGCAACCTTGTCCAGAAGAGCTCGAACGGCGGCTACCTCCTCCACCTCCTGATTGCGCGCACGTCCTGATTGGAGGGCACATTGTTCTGGTGAACCGCCGGACCAATGTGATCCTCGATATCGTCCATTTTGAGATCCGCTAGCCGCATTTGCAGGTGGTCCCTGTCAGACCAGCCCCCAATCCGTTTTGAACGTGCCGTTGTCAGAGAATAGCCCGTCCAGCGCTGACCGAAGGAGCGCCGTAGAACCAAGGGAAGAGCGGCCGCTCCTGCGTGTAACCGTTGGTATGGTCACCGCCGGGATATCGGTATCGACCAGCCAGAGCGAGGACATAATTAATTGATGCGCGGCGAGGCCGGTTCAGTCAACCCCCCACGTGGCTGGAGCCCAGGATGATTATTGGTGCGTGTCGGCCGAGGCTTCCTTTTCCGCCTGCTTCGCGGCCGACTTGCTGTCCGTCGAGCTCATCGTGGGCTTGAGCGTCTGAATCGCCTGCCCGAGGTGCGAACCCTTCGAAGGCACGGTCATGCCGGGACAGGCGGCCGCGGTCGCCAACTCAGTGCACTTCAGCTGATCAAATGGAATATCCAGATTGTGAGAGACGTGCACCGCTGCCACGAATTGCCCGAGGTTGCGGAACCCACTGGCGGCAGTCTGAAGATCCGTGCCGGTCGGCAAGAGCGAGCTCAGTTTCGAGGAAAGCTGTGTGTTCTTCGTCAGCAACTGCCCCGGCGTGTGCAGGCCGGACGTCCCGGAAGCATCCATCCCATGCCCTCCGCCCATCGAGCCGGCCGCAGCTGACCCACGGCCGGGGTGGCTCTGGCTCCGCCCCTGTGCAGCGGCCGGAATCGCCAGTATCCACGCCGCCGCCGCCGCTAACGTAATGGTCAAGAATATGCGTTTCATGTGTTGCCTCCCTAAAGGAACTACACCGAAGTAGTACGTCATTTACAAAACCTACAAACCCGGATGGCGCAAGATCGCACGCATGTTCACTGCGATGCCAAAAGAAATCGTATTGAGATGGTAATGCGTGCTTCTGCTGTAGCCGACCGTGAAGTCAATCGCCGTGGTCGGCGAGAGACCCAAACCGGCGCTAAATCCGTTGTCCGCCGCCAGGCTCGAACCGCCTGTTGTCTGGTGGCCTTGCAAAAACGGAGGGCCGTGACCGGCGGACGCTCCAGATCCGTTCCCAAGAACTCGGCTGTCTGTCGTCTGCGACCCCCATGGCGCGACATCGAAGGCCGACGCCGCTACGCTAAGCCAATTAACAACGTGATACGCGGCTCCGGCCTGGAAGTGGCCGAGTTCTCCGTAGGAAGCAAAAGGCCGCCGATAGACGAACGTATCGGGTATAGAGTTCGCGAGGCCTACCTCAAGGAACGGAGTCCAGTGACCGAAGTCACGATCGATTCGATTCGTCCAGTCGTAGGTACCGTGCCCCGTGGAGATTCCGTCGGACGTGCTGCCGGTGGGCGCTCGCCCTGTAAACTGCGTCTTGAAATTCAGCGCAGGATTAGGAAACGAGAGCTGCACCTGCCCGTAAATGTCGCCCAGATCCGTAAACGAGTTTGTGGTCGAACCTCCGGAAGCCGTTGAGGTATTGGCGCGAACGAAATAAACCGGAACGCCTGCGTCAACGAAAAGGTGGCGCCCGTACAGGTAGCCTACCGAAGAATCAAGCAGCGTCACTTGGCCTTCCGTGTTCGAACTTCCGTCAAATTGCTCGATCCATGTGAAATGGTCAGAACGCATTGCCGGGACCACTGACGACGAATTACTGCTTGGCGCACTGCTGTTTGCCTGCGCGCGCACTTGCGGCACCAAAAGTAACGCCGCAGCCGCGATAAGCAATGTACGGAACAAGCTTGTCGCCTTAATGTCAGATTCGATGCGACTTCTCATCGGACTAGGCATCACCGGTAGTCTCGCATTTGTGTGTTCCTTTGTGGATGTGGCATTTCTTGGGCCTAAGCGATGCCAACCGCGTTGGGCACACAACCCTGTGAAATGCGTGCAAACCGGCTGCCAAGTAGCCCTCGTGCCGTCGCCCGGCTATAAGTGCCTGGTGCGCGGGACTTTAGAAAGGGAAACACACATTTTGTCAACGGAGGATAAAGGATCTTTCGCCACGCACTTTTTACATGGTCCTATGGGAAGAATTCTGCTTTGGTTCGTTAGAGTGCCTAGCCAAACCGATGTCATTCCCGCAAGCGAGGCCAAGACAAGAACTCTCCACATTGCTAAGGGACATCCGACAGCTCGAGCACGTAGAGCCGGTCGCGATTGTCAAAAGCAAGTCCAACCACGGTTGTGAAGCCGGCGTTCCACACCTTGAAGTTGCCACTCGGCGTGAGTCGTCAGATTAGCGGACTGAGCAGGCACTTGTAAGTGGGTCCGGCCTACTCTGCCGTGTAAGTGATCTCCATCCGATGAATGAGAAAGCATGATAGAGCAAGAATCGCGATGGTAAGACAGAGCAAGCCGAGGGCGGCAATAAATGGAGAGACGGGTTCGGCCACGATAGTGAAAATGGCCAAGGGGCCACGGATTGGCAGACTAACCGGGCAGAGTTGCTTCAGATAGAAAATGACGCTGAGCCTCTGGGCCCAGGCAGGAAAGATTGGCGCGATCGTTTCCCATCCCATGATCACAACTCCGGGGATGATCGGATTCCTGAACAAAAGGCTTAGAGCGAGAAACGCGGCGCCATAGCCGAGACAAGCCAGAGCGGTCACAAGAAGATACGACCCCAACTGGCCTAGGCCCGGCCCATCAAAAACATACGATTTGCCCGCTGAACCAAAACGGCTATACATGAGGAAGACGCAAGCAAGGACGGCTGTTTCGAACAGAGCAGTGGCAACGATCGCGCCGGCGAGAAACTTTCCTACCACCAGGACTTCTCTTCTCACCGGGGCGAGAAATTGATAATGAAGAGTGCGTTCCACGATTTCGCCACGGAATAGCCACGTAAAGACCGCCATGCAAGCGAAGAAGATACCCAGACGGAGATAGTACAGCTGGACGATTCCCGCGAGGACTTGTGTATCGTTCTCGATTTGGGCCGGGCCCGCGGTTTCGTTTCTGTCGAAGATCACGTGAGCTAGGATGATGAGCACGGGAATCAAAGCGAGCAGATAGATCCAAATTCTGCGGCGCGTAAACAGGTTCCGGCGAACTTCGTTGTGCACAAGGATGAAGATCTGGCTGCCAAAGAGTCGCCAAGGTTGCTCCTTCGACCACCTTTGGGCCCGCACGACTAAATCTTGAGCACTCACAGCGGTGCTCCATCAGATCCGATGAGATATTGATAGATGGAGTTGACGTCATCGTCGGCGGGCGCAACCGCATCGACTTCTACGAGACCGCCGGAAACGATCTTGTTCAGTAAAAGATAGAACTGCTCAGCATCGCGCGTGCGCACCAGGACGCCATGGCCATCATTCAGAATTTTAGCCTCGACAACGTGATCGAGTTCGAACGCCGCCGCTGCCAACCGCCCAGCATTCGAGCATCGGACCAGGATCTGCATGGGATGATCGTGGACCTCCTTGCGAACCTCGCGAATCTGTCCTTCCGCAACGACGTAGCCGCTGCTCATCAACACCACGCGGTCGGAGATTCGATCGACTTCCTCCAAAATATGGCTGGAAATGATCACGTGCATCCCCTGCTTGGCAA
>Ga0137363_10000219_pt1 | contig 31456 bp, 25 predicted proteins | sample MadtaG_FD_104800 | JGI IMG/M metagenome (GOLD analysis project Ga0137363, IMG submission 104800) | Vadose zone soil microbial communities from Angelo Coast Range Reserve, California, USA - Mad1_115_16 metaG | ecosystem: Environmental > Terrestrial > Soil > Vadose zone | place: USA: California...
ATTCCGTTTCTCTTTCGGCTCAGGCGCTCCCTTCAGGAAACGGATGAGTTCGTCGCTCGCAAGCACCGCCCGACCAGTTCAGAAATCTTCCGCTCTCTCACGGCCAACTGGGCGGTCGTACTCGTGGGGACGATGATGGTCACCATGACCACCGTTTCCTTCTACATGATCACTGCCTACACGCCGACCTTCGGCAACTCCGTGCTTCACCTCGCAAACATCGATAGTTTGATCGTGACTCTGTGCGTCGGCGCGTCCAATCTTTTCTGGCTCCCAGTGATGGGAGCGCTCTCTGACCGGATCGGTCGTCGCCCGTTGCTTCTGGTTTTCACTTTCCTCATGTTGGTCACGGCCTACTCCGCGATGCTATGGTTGGTTCGCGAGCCTAGCTTCTCGAGGCTCTTGGCAGTTGAGCTCTGGTTGTCATTCCTCTACGCCAGCTATAACGGCGCCATGGTCGTTTTCCTCACGGAGATCATACCCGTCGATGTTCGTACTTCGGGCTTCTCGCTCGCCTATAGCCTGGCCACGGCCGTGTTCGGCGGATTTACGCCGGCCATCAACACCTATTTGATTCATCTCACCGGGAATCGCGCCGTTCCTGGGCTGTGGTTGTCCTTCGCAGCTGCGTGCGGGCTTCTGGCATCGCTCTTGGCTAGATCTCAGCAGGAACTGGGTGAAACTCGCCAATAGGAGGATTTCCTCCTCGGTCCATCAAGCGCTGGAAAATCTGTCGGAGTAACATCCGCGGTCAGACATGCCACGTGACAAAATGTAACGTATTTGACTCCCGATCAACGGTGCGGCTTCCGCGCTTATCCCATACTCGTATCGGATTAAGTGGCTAGCGAGACGAGCGAAGATCATTTGAATTTGCACTATAGCAGCCTCCCGCGCCTATGAAATAGGTTCGATTCGAGCGCCTCGGGTCGCGTCTAGACAAGCCAATGACGAACTGAAATCGAATGTGACAGTGCCATCTTTCATCGCGAGTTACCCGAGATCTGGGATGCGCGCTAAATCTTTTCAATGTAAGATGTTACAAGCAGTTAGGGGCGTAGCTCAGTGGTAGAGCAGCGGCCTTTTAAGCCGAAGGTCGTGGGTTCGATCCCCACCGCCCCTACCAACCTTCTCAGGAGCGAGATTTGGAGGATTGACTCCGCGCAAGCCCTAACGCGATGAGGCATAGGGAACCAATCTCCAGGGCGGATCCCGAAATCGCGAGAACTCTCGGCAGCGGCCCATGATTATAGATCTGGAACAGGACACCCAGAGGAAAGACGCACGCTCCCGCGAAAAGCCCAACCGCAAGCCAAAGTTTCGTCCTCTCAGAGAATGACACTCTATCGAAGCAAAGGCCCACCACAATCAGCACCATGGCGAGGCCGATCCAGTGGCTGTGGACGTCGACTTGGCGATCATAAATGAATTTGGATTCCTTATAGCGCAAGAGGGCAGCTCCAGACTGCGCAGCATCGCGCTGGGCCGCGCTCGAGAAGGCGGTTGAGAGAGAGGCCCCAATTTCTTCGAGGGCCTGGTGCTCGGCAAACACCGCATACCACAAGCCGTAGCCCATTCCCCAAAGGGCTAGAACGATCCCGCCCGCAAGAAGTAGCCGGCGTGCCCCGATCATGCTGTGTCTCCCGCATCGAGCCGCCCGGTGTCACGCAGGACGCCAATCCACATCGCCAATAGCGCCACGATTACAAACAGGCCGCCCACATCTGCTAGACCACCCGCGATCAACCCAAACTTCAGTTCCAGCAGGACGCAAACTGGTAGAACCAGCGATCCAAGCAAGAGAACAAACGCCCAGCGTCGTTTCCAGATTTCGCGCAGGTCTACATAGGGTTGAAAAAATGCCAGCAGAATGGAAAGCAAGCCGAACTCGATAATGTGAGCGTGCGCGGCGATATTCACCGCCTTTTCGCCTTGCAGCTGACTGTAGGCGGCCAGCCCGCTCTCAACAGCTGCGGCATTCTTCTCCGCAGCGCCCATGCTGATTTGCGAAAGAATGGAATAGTCAAGCGCCTCGTGACGATAGAGGTCAACAGCGGCGTAATAGCTGCCGTGCAGGAACCCCAGCATCATCAGTAGCACACCACCCGCCAGCAGCAGCTGCCCGGCAAAACTCGAAACGGCAAGGGGATGGTCCTGAACGGCAGAGCGCTCCCCCGAGAGAAGGCGCTTCCCAAGTCCATAGAGATAGCCAGCAAGGGCAATGATTACAAACAGGCCGCCGACATCGGCGAAGATGCTGGCCCATCCGATGGATTTAAGTGGGCTGCGAGCTAGCCCAACATAGTGAATCAGAAATACGCAGGAGGGCAGTAAGCCCGCGCCACATAAAAAGAGCCATGCCAGCCGCCTTTTTGTTTTGGCCGAAAGTACGGCCCATGGCGCCAGGAGCGCGAGCATTAGCGCCAGATAGCCAAAAGCAATCACGTGGGCATGAGTGTCAACTTTTGTGCCGCGATTTTCAAGGAATCCACCTACAGCTTGAAAATTATTGGTCACGGTGGTGCTATCCCCGGCCAGAGCTGCGTGAGCGGCTGCAGCAAGGCTGGCACCAACTCGGGAGGCATTCTGGTGAAGGATAAAAATCGCGAAGACGTCACCAAAAATCATTCCGACGAGGATCAGGCCGATACCACCCAGAACGAGAAGACGGCGGGAACTGAGGGGAGCAAGCGTTTCGTATCGCTCCGAAAGCATGTTCGATCCGTGCGCGCTTGCATTTTGCGAGGAGTTCATTGGTTCGATTGTCTTCGTGGCCGGAGAAAGGTTGAGTTAGTCTTCACGCCCCTACTCGGGAGGCAGTGACGTTCCCTCGGAAGGCCGGCATAACCCGATCAGCAAAGAGTTGCTGGGTCTTTATGGATTTCCAATGCTCGAGTCCGCCAAAATTGGAAACGATGGCCAGCTCCCCGATCCCACCTTTGGCTTGCAAATTCCGAATCTGGCGGATGACTTCGTCAGGCGTGCCAATGAAACCAATCTCCTGGTCTACGATCTCTTCGTAGGTCAACTTGGTCAGAGATTCCAGCGCCCCGCTGGCGTAGAAGCCATAGCCCTTGGCGCGAAGTTCCGCTTTCTTCGGTTCGTCCTGCAATGATTCGACAGGCGAGGCATTGAACGCCAAGAAATTGTGAAGAGCGCCCTCCACTTCCTTTCGAATTTGTTTCTCGTCTTCGTCCAGATAGACCGGCCGAATATAGACGATGTTCGGCCTGTGTCCATGCGCGGCACAGGCTTTCTTATAGATGGTGAGCGGCTTCTCCAGCACACCCCAGGGCAGTAGAGGAGGCACGAAAATCCCCCACCCACGCTCCCCGGCCATCTGATAGGTGATATCGCTCGTGCCACCCGTATATAGGGGAGGGTGCGGTTTCTGCACAGGCTTGGGCACGACGCAAAGGTCCTTCACTTTATAGAATTTGCCTTCAAAGGTTACTTTGTCCTTTGTCCATGCCTCGATCAATATTTCGATTGCTTCGTCGAAGCGTGGCCGGCTTTCTTCGAGCGGGACATTCGAGGGGCCGAAGAGCCAGGCATGGCCGCGCCCCAACCCGCATTCGAGGCGCCCATTTGTAAGGATGTCGGCTTCCGCGATCTGTCCGGCCAAACGCATTGGGTTTTCGAGGGGAAGGGTAAACAGAGCGACTCGAAATCGGATGCGTTCAGTGCGTTGGGCCGCTGCGCTGAAGAGCGCCAGCGGATTGGCAGAGATGGAAAATTTCTGAAAGAAATGATGGTCAATCACGGAGTAGACATCGAAGCCGACCTGGTCGGCGTGCTCGATCTGGCGGAGGATTTCCCAGGTCATGTCTGCATGGGATTTTCCCGGCGCGGTTTGCATCTCCGCGTAGATGCCGAATCGCATTGCTCCTCCGCGTCTTTTGCTTTCAAGCGTTAAGATAAAGCCGAGCACTCGCCTTTCGTTTCGATGAGGCGAGTGCCAGGCGCTGAACTCTGGGCGTTTCAAAAGCTCGGTGCGGCATGGCACTCGAAGTCTAATTCCAGGGACATTTAGAAGTTGAACTTTATAGCCAGCTGAATCTGCCGCGGGTTGAAAACTGCGCGCGGCGTCCCATAGTACTGGTTCGGCGACGCTTCAAGATGATTGAACGGGCCGCCGGCGCATTGAGGCGCGACAACCAAATTCACAGTGGCGGTGCAGAAATCCGCCGCACCATAGACCGTGTTGAAGAAACGGATATTGGTCGTGTTGAAGAGGTTGAAGGCCTCGGCGAGCACTTCCAGGCTACGGCGCTCCTTGAAGGGGAATGCGCGCCCCACTCGAAAATCAACGGAGCGGAAATTATCACCAATGAAGGTGTTGCGCGGCTCGATGCCAACGCGGTCGTTGTTGCCGAAAACATCGCCGTTGGCGTCGAAGCCGGCAAATTTTGTGAAACGCATCGGCGACTGGATAGTTGCAATCAAACCGAACTGATAATCCCGGGCGAAAACATTCCATTCCTTGGGGGTCGCCACAGTGCCATTCAGGACGAGACGATTCCGCACGTCGTCTGAAGAAAGCGCACGCTCCGCACGGAAGTTCTGGCTGTCCTGGGGGATGAGCACGAAGCTTGGATTGGGGCCATCGTCGATGGACTTCGACCAGGTGTAACTGATGCCATAGGAGAAATGATGGGCGAGCCGCTTATTCACATTGATCAGCAAGCCGTCGTATTGGGAGTCCCAGCGCGAAGTGGCCTCGAAATAAATGGCCCAACGCGGGTCGCGAGTCCCGGGCTGCCCAGCGCACGCTGGGGCGGCGGTGCAGAAATAGGTATTCTTGGTGCCCACGCGGCCTTGCGAATCGTGCACCTGGACTGTGCCGGATGGATCAGGCTGGTTCACATTGTAAAAGCTGCCGAGATGCACGCCGCGGATATGCAATCCGCTGATGCTGACCGAGGTGTCCTTGAAGGGCTCGAATTCGACGGCCAGGCTGGCCTGGATGCCATAGGGGTTTTTGTGATCTTGAACGAATCGCACAACGGTCGCATCACCAAAAAACCCACACTGGGACAGGGTTGTTTCCCCGGGGAAGCAAACGTTATTGAAAGGAACGGCGTCCGGATAAGTCCCCGTGGTGAGAAGCTGCGAGAGTCCGAGTGCGGTGATACCGGGACCGCTGGCGAAAGCAAAGAGCCGCGTATTCGCGGCAAGTGAATCCTGAAAAGGACGTCCGGGGTATTTGCCAAGCGTGCCGCCGCAGGAGGGAATCTGACAGGCCAGGAGCGGTGCGGGAATGATACCGTGGAACAGGCCGAAACCGGCACGGATGACCACGTTCTGCTTAGTTCCAACGTTATAAGCTATGCCCGATCGCGGGTCGAAGTTCTTCCACTGGGTATTGAGCACGCCGCTGGGCCAGGTTTCCCACTCCCAACGAATCCCGCCATTCAAAGTCAAACGGCTGGTCGCGCGCCACTTGTCCTGAAGGAAAAGGCCGTCGTAGCTGTGATCAAGCGTTCCTTGTGCTTCGTTGCGAATCGCGGAAGAGAAACTGCTTCCTCTGTAAACGGCAGTGTTGAGCATGGGCTCGGTGAAATTCGAGGCTTTATCGAAGCGCTCGAAGAAGATAACGAACGGGTGCTGGCAGCCGGCAGGACCGGGGCCTCCGGGATCCCCCACGGGAGAGACGCATTGTGCTCCGTTGACGCCGTCGTTGCCGAAATAGGCTTTAGGATTGGCGAAGTCTGCTTCGAAGGGGTAGAACAGAGGAAAGGATTCGGTCGTGCGGACGAAATTGTAGTTGCCGCCGAGGCTGAAAGTATGGCGGTCATGGGAGATCGAGAAATTGTCGACCAGTTCGAAGCGGGATTCGCGGTAGAAATCGGGATTGCCGCGGTTTACGCCGGTGGTGAAGGTGTTCGACAGCTCAAGGTGCGGCTGCGTGGAGACGGTGGGGAAATCGAATGAACGACGCGCAAACTGCATGCGCAATTCGTTCACCATCGTCGGTTTGATGACGGAAGCGAGCGTCCCGGCGACGGATTGATCGCGATAGAAGTTGTCCTTGAAAGCCGATGGCAAGTCAAAGCCGTCGTTGAGCGGCGACTGGTTCAACAACCTCCCATCGTCGATGAAATAGCGCACGAACATCGTCTCTTTCTGGCTAAAGCTGTGGTCCAGTCTCACGAAACCATTGTCCGTGTCATTCGTGCGAAGAACGCTGCCCAAGGCGGGTTCCGGCGTCAGGCCGTAAACAGCTTTCAGTTCATTGATGAATTTGATGTTGCTGAGGACTGCTGAATTGTAGAAGGGCGACTCGCCACGACGCTGGACTTCATAGTTGCCGAAGATGAAGGTCTTGTCTTTCTGGAGAGGACCGCCTATGGCAGCGCCGAATTGATTCTGCCTTAGCACATGGGCGCCGGTGGCCTGGAGGAGATTGATGGCATCGAGTTTGTTGTTGCGAAAATATTCGTACGCGATTCCGTGCCAATCATTGGTGCCGCCGCGTGTAATGATGTTCACGATGCCCGCGCTGGCCCGGCCAAACTCAACGGAGTAGTCCGTGTTGATGACGCGGAATTCCAGCACTGATTCCTGCGGAGGCGTACCGCGCTGGATACCCGAAGCCGTCGAAATGTCGTCGGCCCCATCCACGGCGATAAAATTGTAATGGATGTTCTGGCCCGCGAAAGAGAGCTTGGTCACCGGCTCGACGATTACATCGGTGTTTCCCGCGGTCGTATCCCCGATGGTCACGGCGGGAGAGAGCAATGCAAAGTCGATGAATTCACGCCCGTTCACCGGAAGATTGACGATTTGATTCTCCGTGATCACCGTACTGACCTGGGTTCGGGTTGGCTCCGCCAGTTCTGTAGTGGCTTCGACTTCCACTTTCTGAACCATTTCTCCCGGCGAGAGGGTGAACCCGAGCTCCGCGGCTTGCCCAACCTGGAGCGTGATGTTTTTGGTCTGTTTTCCGAAGCCCGAAAATTCGACACTGACCTTGTATTCTCCGGCTGGCAGCGCGGGGATGGAGTATTCTCCGTTGTCGGAGCTCTGCGCGGAGCGAGAAAACCCAGTGGCCAAATTGGAAGCGGTAACATTCGCCTTGGCAACGCTGCCGCCCGAAGCATCGGTTATCTTTCCCGAGAGCGTGGCGTTGACCGCCTGGCTCCTCGCGGAGATCGGCGAGATCAACAGAAAAGTTGCGCAGAGTACAACCTGAAGAATCTGGAGCGAATAATTCCACTTGCTGCTAATCTCCACTGTGCACCCCCCCAAATTGACTTTATACCCCTAGCAGTCCAAATTGCGGTCGAAAAGTCGCTTTTAAGCTGCACCTTTGATTTTTGCGGCTTTGTCCTGGGTCTGCGTGTGAGAACCGCTTCTCAGGTCGCTCAGGCACTCACGCGACGGACTTGACCGCAAGGCACCATGGGTAGACTAGGGGCATCCAGAACGAGGTGTGACTGGCAATGCCGGGAAAAGCAAATCATCGATCATGTCTTGGCGATGCATCAGTACTGACCCCATCCCCGGTCCCCACCTCGACACAAGAAAGCCAGAATGGAACGATACACTATGCGCGGCAAAGAGACATGTCAAGGAGAAAGAGGAGACCAATAGGATATGGGAATTGTTGAACACTTGACTCCCCCACTGGTTTGAGAGCAACATGTCGCACTGCCCCGCGCAGGTTGAGACCAAAGATGGAACTAGCCGAGATCAATCGAATCTCTGTCGCTGATCAGGTTGCCTCGATTCTTCGGCAGCGCATCCTCGACGGAGAATTGCCTCCCGGAACCGCCTTGCAAGAAGTTCCGATGGCCGCATCCCTGGGAGTCTCCAGAAATACCGTCCGGGAGGCGACGCGAATCTTGTCGCTGGAAGGTCTCTTGAAGCGAAGCGCGCACCGCGGTGTGGCTGTCGCACGACTCTCATTCGAAGACGTGGCCGAAATTTATCGCCTGCGCCACCTCCTGGAAATTCCAGCGGTACGAGCAGCGAAGGCGGATGATTCCGATGTATTGACGGAGATGCGCGCCGCGTTGGAAGGATATGAGAAAGCGGTTGAGGGCGTCGATTGGGTAAGGGCCGTCCGTTTTGATTTGAATTTTCACACGCTGCTGATTCGCTTTCACCGGAACCGCCGACTGGAATCCTTTTATGAGAAAATTCTGGGCGAATTGCGGATGGGAATGGTCCTTGTGGATCTTCGGCATGATGATCCGGGCGGCCTTGTTCCCGTTCACCGTAGAATCTACGAACTGCTAACCGGCGGAGAGACAGAAGCGTGTGCAACGCTTCTCGCACAGCATTTGCGAGATTCGGAAACAAGATTGACTGCCGTGATGGATCAGCGAATCGCAAGAGCGGCGGCCCGTTAGTTTCGCCGTGGACGATGTAGTCAGCTCGAGCTGGCAACTGTAAACGGAACCAACCGAAGGCAAGCCTACCGGCAATCCTTCGATCCAAAAGCTGGAGCAGTGGTTCGAGGGCTTACGCAAGATGTATCCTCAAGCTTTTACTTATCATCGAGCTAGCTCCCTCAAGGACGCGGCGACGCTCCTTTCCCAACTAGGGGAAGGCGCGAAACTGCTGGCGGGGGGACAGAGCTTAATTCCGCTGATGAAGTTGCGTTTTGCGAATCCCATTCACCTCGTTGATCTGAACTTTATCCAGGGGGTCTCCTATATTCAACAGGAGGATGACGCTCTGCACTTCGGCGCACTTGCGCGGCATGCCGAAATCGAAAAATCTCCAACCGCTGCAAAGATTCCGATTCTGCGGGACTGCGCGGCGGGAATCGCGGACGTACAGGTCCGGAATCGAGGAACGATCGGCGGTTCAATCGCGGAGGCCGACCCCAGCGGCGATTGGGCCACAGTGTTGCTGACGCTATCCTGCGAAGTCCGATGCGCTGGCCTGACAGGGGAGCGTTCTTTAAACCTGAGTGAATTCCTGAAAGATGCTTACACAACCGCGCTGTCCCCAAACGAACTTGTCTCAGAAATTGTCGTCAAAATTCCGCAAGAGAACAGCGGTAGCGCCTATCTCGCCTTCAAGCGGGCAGCGCCCGTTTATCCCACCGCGAGCGCCGCCGTGCAGTTGACCGTGGACGGCGATCGCTGCAAAGAGATTGCAATCACGGTGGGCTGTGTCGGTCTGTTGCCGATTCGAGTTCGACAAGGAGAATCCCTGCTGCGAGGACAACAGATTACGCCGAAGCTCATCGCATCGGCTGGAGAAGCCGCGCGTGCAGCTGCCGATCCCCAGCCGGATATGCGGGGTTCAGCGGAATACAAGCGGCAACTTGTGGGTGCGCTTGTCAAACGCGCGACGGAAGCCGCTCTCCAGCGGGCCCGCGGACAACAGGTGGAGGTCAGCCACATCTATGCCTGAGGCCGCACAAAAAATTTCCATTCAGGTCCGCGTCAACGGGAAGCTCCATTCGCGGGAAGTCGAACCTCGGTTGTTGCTGGTTGAATTTATCCGCGAAGGCCTTGAATTAACGGGCACGCATGTCGGCTGCGACACCACCTATTGCGGCGCATGCACGGTACTGATGAACGGCGCTGCGGTGAAATCCTGCACGGTCTTTGCGGTGCAAGCCGACGGCGCGGAAATTACCACCGTCGAAGGTCTGGAGAAAGACGGCGAGCTTCATCCTATTCAAAAGGCATTCGGTGACTGCTACGGTCTGCAATGCGGCTTTTGCACGCCCGGGCTTATGCTTTCTGCGATGCAACTCCTTAAAGACAACGCCAACCCCAATCAGAAGCAGATTCGCAAGGCAATTGCGGGAAATACCTGCCGTTGCACCGGCTATCAGAACATTTTCAAAGCCATCGAAACCGCTGCGGCAAAAATGCGGAGCTCCAGCCATGGCGATTAAGTTTGGGGGCGACTTCAAAGTGCAGCGCTCTCCCGAGGAAGTGTTTGATTTCCTGACGGACCCGCGCAAGTTCGCTCCGTTGCTCCCGGATTTTCAAGGGATGGATATTGTAGATGAGCGTCACTTCGCCGTGCGGGTGAACGTCGGCATCTCCTATATCAAAGGCACCGCAAATGTGAAGATGGAGCTTGCGGAAGCCAATCGCCCGAGCCGCGCTCAATATAAGGGCCAGGGAAGTGTCGCTGGCGGAAACGTGTCACTGACGGCAGGCTTCGATCTTGTTCCGGCAGCCGGTGGCACCAAAGTCGCGTGGCAGGGCGAAGCACAGATTTTCGGACGTTTGACTTCCGTGGCAGGTGGATTGCTCGAGCCGCTCGGAAAAAAGAATGTGCAGAAGCTGATTGACGGCTTGCAGGCCGCACTTCGTTAAGAAGAGTTTCGGACGATTTAGGAGATAAGTGAAGTGAGCGCGGGATCCAATAGCGGAGGATGGGTCGGCAAGGGGCTGGCGCGCAAGGAGGACAACCGCCTCCTTCGTGGCCGCGGCAAGTTCGTCGACGACATCAAGCTGCACAACATGCTGTATTTGAAGTTCGTGCGCTCCCCGTATGCTCATGCGAAAGTGACCAGTCTAGATACTTCCGCCGCGGAAGCCCTTCCAGGCGTAATTTGCACTCTCGCCGGCGCGGAAATCGCGAAGCAGACGAATCCCTTCATCGAGATCGGGCCCGATCCCTTCGCGCGGATCAAAGATTATCCGCTGGCGGTTTCCAAAGTGCGCTACCAGGGGGAACCGGTAGCTGCTATCGTCGCGACGTCGCCGCAAATCGCCGACGATGCCGCGGAGCTCATCCAAGTCGAGTACGAGTCCCTGGACGTTGTGGTCGACGCCGAAGAAGCCTTGAAAGACGCCGTCCTTCTTCATGACGATGCGGGAACAAACCGTGTTTGGCGCGGCGTCTTCGAGTATGGCGACATTGAAAAGGCGTTTCGCGAAGCCGCCCATATCGTGCGCATCGACAAGATGCATTTTCACCGTTTTTCCAGCACGCCGTTGGAAAACAACGCGGTCATCGGTCAGTGGGATCCGAAAGACGAGCAAATCTATTATTGGTGCAATAATTCTTTTCCGTCGTTCGCAATACAGTTCATCGCGGCGCATCTCGGCGTCCCGATTGACAGGATTCGCGTGCAGACCTTTGATATCGGCGGCAGCTTCGGCATCAAGATCACCAGTTATCCCCAAATGTCGGTTTGTGCGCTCGCTTCGAAAAAAGCCGGCGGCCGCCCGGTGAAATGGATCGAGACTCGCTCCGAGCACAACGTCTCAAGCGCCCACGGCAACGAGCGAACCTTCCGCGACACGCGGGTGGCACTGGATAAGAACGGCGTTATCACCGCAATCGACTCGCGCCATATTGACGATTGCGGCGCATATCCGCGTTATGAGCCGCTGGGTTGCGTGATTTGGGCGCAGGTTTTTCCCGGTGTCTACCGCTTCCGGAATGCGCGCATCGATTTCAGCCAGGCGGTGACGAATAAATGCCCGGTTGGTCCAAACCGCGGTTATTCGCGGATGCAGCATCTTTGGTTCCTGGAGCGCGTCGTGGATATTTGCGCGCACCAATTGGGCATTGCTCCGGACGAGATGCGGCTGCGCAACTATATTCGACGGGAAGAATTTCCTTACACGACTCCGAACGGCTGCGTCTATGACTCCGGCAATTACCCCAAAATGCTGCAAGTCGCCATAGAGCAAATAGGGTGGGAGAATTGGAAGAAAGTACAGGCGGCGGCCCGAGCCGAAGGGCGCTGGATGGGAATCGGAATCGGTACTACGCTCGATTCCGGAACGAACAATTTTGGCCAGTCGCAGATCGTCAATCCCAACGCGCCGTTTTCCGGCAACTCCCAGGGCGCGAACTGCAAGCTGGATATCTATGGAGAGGTTGTCGTCGCGGTGGGTTCTTGCCCGCAGGGCCAGGGCCACGAGACGACCGCCGCGCAAGTTGTCGCCGACGTCCTCAACATTCACCCGGACCTCGTTACCGTGCGCACAGGATTCGACACCGAACGCAACGTGCACACTGGGGCATCCGGTACCTACGCCAGCCAGTTTGCGGTTTCCGGATTGTCGGCTGTGCACGGCGCCGCTCAAAAGCTGAAGACCGAGATGAAGCGGCTCGCAGCTTTTCTGCTTGAAACCAATGAAGAGAATCTTGAATTCGGTATCGGAAAGCAGGGACCAGAGGTCCGCGCCAAAGACAGCGGCAAATCCGTGAACTACTGGCAGTTGGCAAACGTCGTCAACGTAAATTCCGCTGTCCTGCCCGCTGACCTTTACGAACTGACATTGAACTGCCGGTACATTTGGCGCGCTCCGTTCAAAGTGCCCGACAAGGAAAAGAAATATGGCAGCTTAACGCTGACCTATGCGTCGCAGTTGCACGTTGCCGTAGTGGAGATCGATCGCGACACGTTCATCCCGCACATTCTGGATTATGTGGCGGTCGATGATTGCGGCAAGGTCATCAACCCTCGCATTGTCGAAGGCCAAGTCTACGGCGCGACGGCGCATGGGATCGGCGCGGCACTGATGGAAAGCTGCGTCTACGATGCGGTTGGCAACATGCTCACCGCGACATTTAGCGACTATACTCCGATCACCGCGATGAATATGCCGAACGTAAAATACGCGCATATCGAGACGCCATCGCCGCACAGTTACAGCGGCGCGAAGGGCATGGGAGAAGGCGGCGCCGCTCCTATTCACACGATTTCCGCCGCGCTGCAGGATGCATTGTTTTCCAGCGGAATTTTGGTCATCGATTCTTTTAACAACGCGGATACGCTGTACCGGGCGGTTGTGAAAAAAGAAATCTATCAGGCAGGCGACTTGGTAAAAGTTGAGAAAAGAGCATAGCGCTAAACGATTATGAAGCGAGTTTGCATTGTCGGATGTGGTGCTATCGGCTCGCTGTACGCGGCGCATCTAGCGCGCGTGGCGGAGGTTTGGGCTTTCGTGCGCCGCGAAGATCATGCCCGGGCGCTCAACCGCGATGGATTGCGTGTCAGCGGAAAGCATGAGTTTCATGTTTCCCTCAAGGCCACCTCGCGCCCGGTGGAAGTTCCTGACTGCGATTTCGCCATCGTGGCCACGAAAGTGAGGCAGGTTAAGGAATCCCTTGCGCCGGTGGGACATCACTTCAATCACGGGGCGGTGCTCTCTGCGCAGAATGGCCTGGGCAGCGAAGAATTCATCGCCGAGCATACGCGCGGGCAGATAATTCGCGGCGCAACCTTCATGAGCGGCACCCGGCACAGTGACACGCACGTACAATACGAGTTGGATACGGCCACTTGGATGGGGCCGTATGAACCACGGGGCACGCCCTTTTCTCTTGTCAAGGAAGCTGCCGATCTGATCATTGCGGGAGGATTGAAAGCCGAAGCGCTCCCCGACGCTAGGCCTGCGCAGTGGTCGAAGCTAATCTTCAATTCTTCTGTTAACGCAGTTTCCGCTCTAACCGGACTGCCGCACTCGCCGCATTTTGCCGATGAGAGTCAGCATGGAAGCTTGGGGCACTTGCTCCATAGCTTGATCGAAGAAGGAAAACAAGTAGCCAAGGCGGCTGGAGTTGAGTTGCGCGAAGATCCCTGGGAAATGAACAAAATTGGTGCGATGACGAATCATCCGCCATCCATGCTCTACGATGTCCGCCATAATTTGTCCACGGAAGTGGATTTCTTGAGCGGAGCTATCGCCCGCGAAGCGCGTCGCGCTGGTATCGCTGCTCCGCTGCACACGGCCGTCTACCAACTAATCAAAGGCAAGGAAGCTTCCTGGACCTATAAGCACGAAAATAAGGACGCGGTGGTGGAAAATGGCGTGGCCCACTGATTTCGCCAAACTCAGCCGCGTCCGCGCGCTGATGAAGGAGCAGGATCTGGATGCACTCGTCGTCCGTGCGCCCGATAACCTCGTGTACCTATCAAGCTATTGGTGCATGAAGGGCTATGACGCTCTGGTTTTCCCGCGCGAAGGCGAATCCACGCTGATCGTCCTCGAACCGCAGCTTGCGGAGGCGCAGCGCAACTCTTGGACGAAAGATCTCCGCTTGTTCAAGGGCTACGAGGAAAAAGATCCGCGGCCACCGCAGTCTCGCTCGCTGGATTCGGCAATCAGCGTCTTGAAAGAGCGCGGCCTGACGAGAAAGATCGGTATCGAGCTGAATATGGGTACGCAGTCCGCCGACCGTATGGTGGGTGAGCCCACAACGCCGACGCAAATTTTCTTCGATTCCTTCAGAAAAATCGCCGGCGAAGTGGCTGACGCCACGCCTCTGCTGAACGAGGCTCGTGCGATCAAGACGTCGCAAGAAATAGAGCGGATGGGTCTGGCGAACGAATTGGCCGCCCTCGCCATGGAACACGTCCGCGATCACATTCGCCCCGGGATGAAAGAAAGTGAAGTCGGCGCGATGTACGAAGGATTCGTTCACGGATTGGGCGTCGGATACAAGGGAAAAGTGGAAATGGCCCGGGCTTTCACGCTTGTCTGGTCCGGAAAGGGAATTGCGACCTTCACGGCTACAGGAGACCGCCCCGTTCAGGAACACGAACCGACGCTGCTGGAAATCTGGGTTTGCGTAGACGGCTATTGGACCGACTTAACCAAGAACGTTTGTCCCGGTGACCTGACGCCTGAGTATCACCGGCTGCTCGATTTCTTGCTGAAGGTGTTCAATGAAGCGGCTTCTTATTCGAAGGATGGCGCGAGCTTCCCGGAACTGGACCGCTTGACGCGGTCGCGGATTTCCGAGGGTGGTTATCCCGGCCAGCCGTCGCATCCGATCTGTCATGGCGTTGGAGCTCGCGCCCACGAACCTCCCTATGCGCATCAAGCCGGTACGGGAACGATTCGCAAGGGAATGGTTCTGGCGATTGAGCCGGGGATTTACTGGCCGGGTGGCGGCGGCTTGCGCCTGGAAGACAATTTTTGGATTACGGACGCGGGGAATCAAAAGCTTTGCTCGTATCCGGATGATTTTCGGCTGGCGCGCGCCGCCGGCCAAGCGAGATGAATACTTGACGACTCCTGCTCCAAACGTGAATCCGGCATCAGCTCTCGATCCCAGGCTCGTCGAGAAAATCCTCGCCGCGGTCCGCGAAGAAGAAATCATCGCGATGGCCTGCGATGTCATCAACATTCCGAGCCCCACCGGCGAGGAATTGCAGATGGCGGAATACATGCGTAGCGCCCTTGGGCAAGTGGGTCTAAATGTGACTTGGCAGGAAGTGGAGGAGGGACGCGCCAATGTTGTTGGCCGGTGGACCGGCTCCGGCAGTGGCAAGAACCTGATGTTCAACGGACACATGGACACGTCCAACACGGGCCGCGAGGAATTTCTTACCGGCATCGGTTACAAGTCTCACGCGGTCGTCAAGGACGGCGTCATTTACGGCCTCGGCATTTACAATATGAAAGGCGCGCTCGTTTGTTACACGCAAGCGGTCAAAGCGTTGCAACGAGCCGGCGTCAAGCTCAAAGGCGACCTAATCATCGCGGCCGTCGCCGGCGAAATCGAGAAGACGCAGTGGGGCGAGTTCAAAGGCAAGGAATACCGCGGCTACGGCTACGGCACGCACTATCTCGTGAATCGCGGCGTGCTGCCGGACATGTGCATTCTCGGCGAGCCGACAGACATGCACGTTGTGCTGGAGCACTTCGGCTCGATGTGGGTCCGCATTTCCTGCACCGGCATCTACGTGCACACGGCATTCTGCGAAGGCCGCGAAGAGATGAACTCCATCCGCCGGATGCATGAACTGATGGAGACAATCATGCGATGGACCGCTGCGTGGGAGAAAAAGGCCGCCCACGGCGGAAAGAAGGCCGTCGTCAATCTGGGCGGTATCCGCGGTGGCCACGCCTGGCGAGCCAGCCGCACGCCGGAAAAAACCGATCTATTTCTCGACGTGCGCGTCCCGCCAACAATTCCCATGAGCGAAGCGCGCCGGGACATTCAAGCGGTTTTCTTCGATCTCGAAGAGAAGCATCCGGACTGGGGCCTCGAATTCGAAACTTACGTTTCCGTCCCAGGCGCCCGCATCAGCGAAGAACATCCCATGATTCGCGCCATTGACGCCAATCACGAGCGAGTGATGGGCCATCGTCCAGAGCGCGAAGTGGTCACCTGGTGTTCCGACGCCAGCGTTCTCAGCCGCTACGGAATCGAGACTGTGAACTATGGTCCTTCCAGTGGACCGCGCGATGCAGAAGGCGAAAAGGTGCGCATCAAGACTCTCGTGGATATTACAAAAATTTATGCGCTGACCGCCGCGGATCTTTGCGGCGTGCAGTGATCGGCTATTCGGAGGAAGTCGTTGCCAAGTCAAACGGAAATCAACCGGCGATTCAAAAATATCCGCGATGCCATGCAGCGTGAGAGCCTGGACGCTCTCATCGTTTGCGGCAACCAGTACGCCGGCTTCGAAGGCGCAGTTTTCTACGTTTCCGGTTTTGAAATCGTCCACCGGTACGTTTACGTTCTGATTCCCTTGGATGGCGAACCGACGCTCGTATTTCCACGTGAAGCGCGTTGGATCGGTGACAAGGCCAAACCCTGGGTCAAAGATCAAGTTTGGCCGGATGTCCCCGGTCAGTGGCTCGCCAACCGCGCCTCGGAAAAGAAGTGGAAACGCGTTGGAGTGTACGGCATGAATTTCGTGCTGGCCGTTCGTGATTACCGCGAACTTGCCAATGCCTCCTTCGAGCTGGTTCCCTTCGACACGGCCTTCGACATGGTACGCGCCGTCAAGAGCGACGAGGAACTTGTCGAAGTGCGCGACGCCATGGATATCATCCTGGATGGCTTCTGGGCATTGGTCGCCGCCTACGAACCGGGCAAGACGGAAGCGGAAATCATGGCGCCTGCCGTGGAACGTTTCTTCGCCCGTGGAGCAGGTCCGCGCATGATGAACATTCTTCTCTCCGGACCTCGCGGCGAAGCCGAAGCAGCCTTCAAAGTTCCAGGAAATCGCGTCGTCGCCGCCAGCGACCTGCTTCTTTATTCGCTCGAAGTCACCGGCGCGGGCTGCTACTGGGTGGAATTCTCGCGGCCGCTCATTCGCGGAAAGATCAGTCCGCGCACCCAGGCGATGGCGGACGCTTACCCGGAAGCGTTGGAAGATGCGCGCAAGCTCATGCGTGCGGGCGAACTCGCCAGCAACGTGCATCGCACCGTGGCGGAAAAATTCGCCAAGCACGGCTTCGCGCTCGGACATCTCTCCGGCCACAGCATCGGTACCACGATGCTTGAGTATCCTGCCATTGGCGCGAAGAGCGACGTCGTTCTTCAGGAAAATATGATTTTCTCTTTGCACCCGCAGGTCGTCGACCAGGACGGAAAAGTGTGCCTCTACACACAGGACACCTATCGAATCGGAAAAACCGAAGGCGAATGCCTCGCCGACGTGCCGTGGAAATTCTTCACCGGCGAGGAAGCTCGGCACCGGGCCGCATCCTAAGCTGTGCCGTTGGGGTGTTCGGATTTCACGCAAATTTTGCTCGAACAAGCGAGCCAGGCATGGGGAGTCGAAGCGTAATGAAGATTTGCGTCATTGGATGCGGTGCGGTTGGAAGCCTCTTCGGCGCGCATCTGGCGAAAGCCGGCGAAGTGGAGGTTTGGGCCTATGATGTCTGGGCGGAACACGTCGAGGCCATTCAAAAGAACGGCTTGCGTATTTCCGGCGCCGCTGAATTGACCGCGCGCCTCAACGCGACGGCCGACCCAAAGAAATTGCCGCACTGCGACTACGGCATTGTGGCCACCAAAGCGATTCACACAAAGAGGGCCATCGCTCAGGTGGCGCACGCTTTTGATGAAAAGAGCGCCGTATGCTCCGTGCAAAACGGCGTAGGAAACGAGGAATTCATCGCCGAGCACGTGAAATACGTCATTCGCGGCACCACGTTTCCTGCGGGCCATCCGATCGCTCCCGGCCATATCGGCTACGACATCAAGGGTGATACCTGGATCGGCCCTTTCGAGCCAACCAACACGCCGATGTCGCGCGTCGAAGAACTCGCCGGGCTTCTCACGCGCGCGGGAATGAATACCATTCCCCTGAAAGATGCCCGCGGCGCGCAATGGACCAAACTCATTTTCAACGCGTCCACCAATCCTGTTGGCGCTCTGACGCTTTTGCATCACGGCGCAGCCACGCGATTTGCCCCGACCGGCCAGCTCTTTAATGACTTGATTGCCGAAGGCGAGGCCGTCGCTCGCAAGCTCGGCATCGAATTGCATGGCGATCCGCGGCAACTCGTCCAGAAAGGGGCGAACGCACCGGGGAAGCACCGCGCCAGTATGCTCCAGGACGTTCTCGCCAAGCGCCAGACGGAAGTGGACTTCATGAACGGCGCCATCGCCGAATGGGGCGGCAAAGTTGGAGTGCCCACGCCGCTGAACAAGGCGCTATGGGAATTGATTAAGGGTCTCGAGCGTTCCTGGCAGGACCCGGACTAGAGGAGCGCACTCGCACGGATGAGCGTCCCATTCAATATCGGCGTCTTGCAGTTGAGCATGGAACCGGTGCACGAGACCGCCGCGATGGCGAAAGCCTGCGAAGATGCCGGCTTCGACGCGTTCTGGATCGCGGAAGCTTATCCCTGGTGGCGCAAGCACGGCTTCGAGGCGCGCTCCTCGACGGCTATTCTCGCCGTCATCGCCGCGCAAACGCGGCGCATTCAGCTTGGTTGGGGCATCATCTCACCTTACACCAGGCACCCCGTCCAGGTCGCCATGGAAGCGCGCGTCATGCAAGACCTTGCAGGCGACCGTTTCCTTCTTGGCCTCGGCGCTTCTAAAATTTTCATGAAAGAAATCGGCGAGGGCGAAGGCGAGAAAGTAGGCCCCGCGACGGTGATGCGCGAAAGCATCGAAATCATCAAGGGTGTGCTCAAGGGTGACGCGTTCGAATATCAAGGGAAGGTTTTCGCTGCTTCTGTGCCCGCCCTGAAGTCCGATGCCCACACACCTCGTGGGATTCCGCGTATCTACGTCGGCGGAACCGGGCCCGTCCTCCAGAAACTCGCAGGCTCTATCAGCGATGGCCTCCTCACGGCCAGCATCACCACGCCAGCATTTGTGCGTTACTCCCGGAAAAATATGGAAGAGGGCGCTCGCAAAGCTGGTAGAGATGCATCGCAGTTGGCGCTCGGTTCCGTCATTGTCGGCAGCATCGGCCGCGATTCCGCTAAAGGAAAAGAAGGAGCCCGCGAGCAAGCCGCGATGTATCTCGCCAATAAGGTGCAAAACATCAAGGGATCCGCGGACGTGCTTCTCGAATGCGCGGGGCTGACTTTCGCGGAGCTTCAGCCCGTCGCCGACGGCATGGAAAAAGGCGGACGTAAAGCGGCGGCCAAGGCTGTCACCGACGAAATCCTGCAAAGAGTTTGCGCCATCGCTGGCACTCCCGAAGAGTGCATCCAGCGGATCGAAGAATACCGGTCCGCGGGCTCCACCCACATCATGCTGGAAATTTGGGGCGACGACCGCCTCGGCCAGGCCAGGCTTTTTGGCGAAGCTGTTCTTCCGCATTTCAGGAAATAGCGCGCCGGCAGTTTTCGCCGCATAATCGTATGTCTATTTTCATTTTGGAGCATTCATGCGACTCGTAACGTTTGAAAACCTGGCCGGAGCCTCACGCATCGGCGCCTACGTCGGCAGCGGCCAAATCATCGACCTCAATTCCGCCTGCGCTCTCCATTTGCGCGACGACCGGCGCGAAGCGGCCTTCGATCGCTTGGCGAACGCTCTCGTTCCGCCCAACATGCGCGCCCTCTTCGAAGGCGGCGACACCAGTCTCACCGCGGCGCGCGACGCTCTCGACTTTGCCTTGCAGCGGAGGAACAACGTTTCTGGTTGCCACGGTGAACCGCTCTCTTACGATCTTTCCGCTGTCCGGCTCAAAGCGCCGATTATTCCGAAGAAATTCTTTCACACCGCGGGCAATTTCCGGGAGCATCACGAGGAAGCCACCAAAGCCGGCTTTTCCCACCCCGTCATGCCCTGGATTGTCTTCTTCCAGAACGTAGACGCCATCATCGGCCACGAAGAGCCGGTCATTTTTCCGGAGCATCTGACACAAGAGCTGGATTACGAACTCGAACTAGCCGTGGTGCTGAAGAAGAGCGGCAAACATTTCACGCCGGAAGACTCAGTGGGGTACATCGGCGGCTACGTCATTTTCAACGACATCACCGCGCGCGACATCCAGCGCCGCGAAATGAAGTCCGGCGTTTTCAGTTTTTGCAAAGCCATTGATACCTTCTGTCCGCTTGGCCCTTGGATCGTCACCGCCGACGAAGTACCCGACGCCCACAATCTCGCCATGCAACTGCGCGTCAACGGCGAGCCGCGCCAGAACTCTCATTCCAGTAAGATGTCCGTCAAAATTCCGGAAATCCTCTCCCACTATTCCCCGATGGGCTACAGCGCTGGCGACGTCGTTTCGACCGGCACGGTCTCCGGTGTCGCGGCGTTTTCCGGAGATCCGAAGGCATGGTATCTGAAGCCTGGCGACGTCATGGAGTGCGAGATAGAAAAAATCGGCATCCTTCGCAATCTGGTGATCTCCTGGGAGCAGGCCTATGGGAAAAAACCCGCCGCGCTTGCCACTCAGGAATCCTTCCGTTAGGTCGAAGCCATGACGCCTTCTCACAATTCCGCCATCTGGGTCAGCGAACTCAACGCGCGTCCCGAAATCCGCTCCGCCTTTTCCCGTTCCACAGTTCATTTTTACGACACAACTCTTCGCGACGGCGAACAGACCGTCGGCGTCGTCCTCTCTCCGCAGCAAAAACTGGAAATCGCCCGTAAGCTGGACGAATTGGGTGTCAGCCGCATCGAAGCTGGTTTTCCGCGTGTTTCTGTCGATGATGCCGATGCCGTCGCGCTGATGCTCAAAGCCAATCTCAAGGCCGAACTTTGGGGCTTCGCTCGGGCTGTAAAATGGGATTTGGAAGAGCTGGTTCGCCTGGGTCTGCGAGCTTCTGTCATTGAAGCTCCTACGAGCGACATCAAATTGCGTGCCTACCGCATTTCGGCGGAAGAGGTTCTCTCTCGTGTCAAAGAGGCTGTTTCGTTCGCGGCACAAAACGGAATACGCGTGGCGTTCTTCGCCGTGGATGGCACCCGCTCGCGTCTCGATTTTCTGAAAGAAGTTTATCTATCCGCCCTCGAAGCCGGTGCCCAGGAGATCGTCGTTGTCGATACCATTGGCGCCTGCGGACCCGAGGCGGTGGAGTTCTTAGTACGCCAGGTTTGCGAGTGGGTTGGGCCGAAGATCCCCGTCCACTTTCATGGCCACGACGATTTCGGCATGGCCACTGCTTGCGCCATCGCCGCCGTCCGCGCTGGCGCGGCGTGGATTCAGGGAACGATCAACGGTATGGGCGAGCGCGCAGGCAACGCTGATATCGGCGAGATCGCTCTCGCGCTCCGCTGCCTCTATGACGTTCCGGTGGCGTTGGACCTCAGCAAGGTGCGCGAAGTTTCCGAAGTCGTGCGCCGCGCCAGCGGCTACCAGATGGCCCCATGGAAGCCCCTTGTCGGCGAAAATCTTTTCATGCGCGAAAGTGGCGCCGTCGCCAGCCAATTTCACATTCCCGAGGCCATCGAGCCATTTTCTGCCGACCTGGTCGGCGCACGGCGGCAAATTGTCCTAGGAAAGAAGAGTGGGCTCGACAGCATTGTTTTGAAGGCCAAAGAACTCGGTCTTAAGGTCCCCGAATCTAAACGTTCCGCCGTCCTTGCTGCTGTCAAAAACAAAAGCATTGGCGAGCATCGCCTCGTCACGGACTCGGAGTTCTTCAATATCGTTCACCAAATCTGCGGCAAGTGACCACACAGCCAAAGCAAACGTTGGCCCTTTGTAAGTGAGGCGCGGGCCACGAAACCCGTTTTCCCCGCATCAAATCTTCAAGTACAGTAGAGAATAGGAAAGAGTGAGGAGCCCAGAGAGAATGCGCGCAATCATTTCCAAAATCGCTGTGAATGAACGCAAGAACTTGGCAGTCATAACGCTTTTGGTGATCGCGTGTACCGCACTCGCGCTGCCGATCGCCGCGCAGCGGCAAGGTCCGTTGCCACCTCCTCCCCCCGGTACCGCGGCTCTATCCAGTGCGCCTGCGGAGTCAGCGAAGAAAAACGCCTCCGGGCAAGAGGCGCCCTCGCATGTTACCAGTGAACCGCCAGGTGTCCCTGTTCAACAAATCATCCAGAAATTCACTGAGCACGAAGAGGAGTTTCGCAAAGAGCGCGACAATTTCACTTACACGCAGATTTTCATTTTCCAGGAACTCGATGAGGATGACCGCCCTGACGGGGAATACCGTCTGACTAGCGACATTCTCTTTACTCCAGCAGGCAAGCGCTACGAAAAGGTGATCGAGGCGCCATCGCCCAGCCTCAAGCGCATTTTCATGACGCAAGAAGATTTCGATGACATTGAGAAGGTATGGCCGCTTGTGCTGACTCCGGCCGAGTTGCCCAAGTACGACGTGAAATACGTTGGCCGGGAACAGGTCGACGAAGTTGGCACCTATGTCTTCGACATAGCGCCCAAAAAACTGGAAAAGAAACAGCGCTACTTTGAAGGCCGCATCTGGGTCGAGGATAAGGACCTCCAGATTGTCAAAACCCATGGAAAAGCTACGGGCCTGCAGAAGAAGAAAGAAGAGCAGGCCTTTCCAGTTTTCGAGACTTTTCGGGAAAATATCGAAGGCCACTACTGGTTCCCGACGTACACGCGGGCCGACGACACTCTGCAGTTCAAGTCAGGGCAATCGGTGCATATTCGTTTATCAGTGCGATACCAGAACTACAAGCGGTTCGGCTCCACCATCAAGATTGGAAAAGCAACGCAGGTGGATCCCGAGAAACCACAATAGCGAAGATTTGAATCAGCGTCGGCTGAGCCACACGAGCGTAACCCCAGCGCAAACAATCACAACGCCGAGCCAGCGCTGCCGGCTGATGCGTTCATGCAAGAACAACATCGCGCCAATCGCACCCGCGGCATAGCTCAAGGCCGTCACGGGAACAACGAAACTCACGTTTTCGATGGAAAGCATCGCCAGAAGCGAAAAGAACGCCACCGTCATCATCGCGATGCCGATCCACATCCAGCCCACTCGGATTGCGCGCAGGACAAAACGAACCAGTTCGCTCGGGCGGAAGTCGTGAACTTCGCCCACCGCTTTCATTGCGTGTGATACACACAGCTCCCCACCGGTACCTGCGGCAATAATCATAAACAGGAAGAAAAGCTCCAGCACGTTTAGGCCTTCTCCGTCGTTCTCGGATGCGTATGCCCCACTATGAACACTCCGACGCAGATAACCAATATGCCGGCCCAGCGCAGTGGAGGCACTGCTTCTCCCAGAAGGAAATAACTGAGCACGGCCACAACAGCGTAGGAAAACGAGGAGGCTGGCTGAACGTAACTGTAGTCCGCCCAAGTGAGAACCAGCATGTAGGCCACAAAGAAGGCCAGCAAACAGGCGATTCCCATCCAGATGTAGCCTGAGCTGAGGACACTGACAAGAATATGAAGCAGATCGCCCAGCTCCCAGTTGTTGGCTGAACCAACTCCTTTCATGCCTTTGCTGAGCAGCACATTCCCGAGCGGAGCAAATAAAACCATGAACAAAATAAGAATGTATGTTTTCAGGTGCAAGCCCGGAGAATCTTTCATAAGGTTGGTCAAAATTTATCTTACAGGATGTTTGGCTTTGGGCCAAAGCCCGGGAAGCGAAATGATTCGTTTTTTGCTATGCTTTTTTTATGAACTAGTGGTCTTCCTGGGCGCGCTTTCACCATTCGAATTCGACGAGGTGCAATTATTTCGAAAGTTGCCGATTACTTTTTTCTTGCCTTGGCTGCGGCGCCTTTTATCTACTATTTGCTCGTTCTTTATAGCTCCTGGCGTTTCTTTCGCCAATCCAGTGACAGTCCAGCGAAGAATCTTGATTTTACTCCGCCGGTCAGCAATTTGAAGCCTGTTCGCGGCCTCGACCCCGAAGCCTACGAAAATTTCGCCAGCTACTGCCGCCAGGACTATCCCGACTACGAATTGATTTTTTGCGTCGGCGACGAAAACGACGCTTCGGTCCCCGTTCTTCAAAAGCTGATGCGCGATTTCCCTGAGCGCCAGATTCGCATCCTCTATGGCTCTGGCCGCAACGCCATCAACGACAAAGTTGCCAAGCTCGTCCGCTTGGTGCGCGAAGCCCGCAACGAAGTCCTGGTGATCAACGACAGTGACGTTCGCGTCGAGCCAAACTACTTGCGCACCGTGGTCGCCCCCTTGCGCAATCCCAAAGTCGGCGGCGTCACCTGCCTGTACGTTTCGATCCACGACAAATCGTTCGCCCAACATCTGCACTCCATCGGAATGATTTCCGACTTCTATCCCGGGATTTTAGTCGCGCGCCAACTCGACGGCATCAAGTTCGCCTTGGGACAGACTATCGTCACCACTCGCGCGCATATCGCCGCATTCGGAGGCTACGAGTCCCTCGAGAATCGCCCCGCCGATGACCTTCTCGCTGGCCGCTTGATCGCCGGGCAAGGCTTCGAAGTCGAACTCCTTCCGTACGCCGTTCAGACCGTTCCAGATTACGATTCCCTCAAAGATCTTTTCATCAAGCGCCTCCGCTGGATGACCGTTATGCGCCATATGCGCCCCTTGGGCCACTTGGGGCTCGCCTTCACACAGGGCTTGCCGTGGTGCCTCGCCGTTGCGATCACGCATCCAGCCGCAATCGGCTTCTCTTATCTCGGCGCCTACCTTTTCTTCCGGGTTTTGATCGGCTGGCTGATTGGCGTCTGGGGACTAAAGCAGAGCCGTCTCTGGAAGCAGATGCCCCTCATCATCGTGTGGGACGCAACCGCGTTCCTGATCTGGCTGTTGACCTTCGGGCGCAATAGCATTCGCTGGCGTAATGTGGATTACCGGATACGTGAAGGAACGCTCGTGCCGGTCGTCCAGGCTCCCGCTCAGAATTCTTCTCGTTGATCAAGTCGCACGCCCGGTTGACGAGAGGATTTTCCTGCCATGGCTAAAGCACCTGACTACGTTATCCTCGGCCGCGGGCGTTGGGCGCAGCGGATGCGCCAAATCATCTCCGGCGAGGGGAAAAACGTCGTTTCTGTCGAACACACGAGGCAACACCCTTCCGAAAACGAACCAGACTACCTTGAGCGCCTCGCGACCTCAATGAAAGCAAGCCGTGCGCAGATCGCGTGGCTCTGCGTGACGCCTGGCCCTCATGTGTCTTCGATGATTCAGGCGGCCATCAATGCGGGGTTGCACGTCATCGTGGAAAAGCCCTGGTACGGTTCGAGCAAACAGACGCAGAGATTGCAATCGCTGGCCCGCGCAAAAGGCCGCGTGATTGCCGTCCACTTTGAATACCTGGTCCTCAAGGAAGTCGAACAATGGAGAGCGGACTTTCATCCTGGAACGAGGTCCCGTTTTGGAGGGCGCTTCTTCCTGAGCCGTTCCGACCGCTCGGGAATCCCCCCGATCGACAATCTCGGCTGTCACTTGCTGGCGATTCGTGAATACGCTGTTCCTGCCTCAGCCATTTCCGAAATTCGCTGTGACTATGAGCTTCCCGATGAGCGGCTAGTATGGATTGACGTAGGAGGGCAGCCGCTTTCTTCGATCGATCTCCTAGCTCACCGTCAACCGATTATCCAGCGTTTTATGCAAAAAGTTGAGGCCGCACTTGATGGCGCGGCCATTCCTTTTGATTTGGAATTTGCGCTGCGGGTAGCCACCCAACTCAATGACTATAAGACCAGAAATCCCGCAAGGTAATTCTTACGCCTTCTTCGCTTTTACAGCCGCCGATTGCGCATGAGGCGCGCGGGATTCCGTGGCTGAGATTCTTGTCGGCATGCTCATCTGCATGCGCCGATCGTTCTTCGGTTCTCGCCAGTTGACCTGCGGCAGCATCAGCGAAGCATCCACGCGATCGCGGTACTTCATGGCGATGTTCATGAGCGAATCGAGCAGCGAATCCGAAAGATGGTGAGGCTGCAAGCCGAGGTCCACCAGCTTCGAATGCTTTGCGTTGTAATAGTGTTGTTCGGCTTCGACGCGAGGATCCGGAATGTGATCGATCTCCACGGTTACGCCGAGTTTTTTCGCCGCCGATTCCACCATTCGGGCCAGATCGAGCACGGAGAACTGCTCGGTGAACTGGTTGTAAACGCGGCATTCGCCCTTGGCTGCGGGATTGTGGCAAGCGATCTCGATGCACCGGACGGTGTCGCGGATGTCGAGGAAACCACGGGTCTGACCGCCCTTGCCGTAGACCGTGAGCGGCTGGCCGATGGCAGCTTGCACGCAGAATCGATTCAGCACGGTGCCAAACACGTCGTCATAATCGAAACGATTAATGAGCGCTTCATCCAGAGCCGTTTCATCCGTCGTCGTTCCATAGACCACACCCTGATTGAGGTCCGTGGCGCGAATGCCCCAGATCTTGCACGCAAACATCATGTTATGGCTGGCGTGCACCTTCGACAGGTGATAAAACGATCCCGGCTGCTTCGGGAAGGGAACTACATCCTTGCGGCCGTTGTGCTCGATGGCGATGTAGCCTTCTTCGATGTCGATGTTCGGGGTGCCATATTCGCCCATCGTCCCGAGCTTGACGAGGTGGCAATCCGGCAGGAATTCGCGCATGGCGAAGAGCACGTTCAGCGTGCCCACCACGTTGTTCACTTGAGTAAACACGGCGTGCTTGCGGTCAATCATCGAATACGGAGCCGAACGTTGCTCCGCGAAATGCACGATGGCTTCCGGCTCGAAAGACTTGAATGCGGAAGAAAGAAAATCGTAGTCGGCCACGTCTCCAACGAACATCTCGATGGTCTTGTCGGTCAAGTTCTGCCAGACCCGCACGCGATCCGTCAGCGGGCGAATCGGAGTCAGCGTCTGCGCGCCCAGTTCGTGGTCCCAAAGGCGCCGCAAATAGTTGTCAACGATGGCGACCGCATGTCCCTTCTGCGACAAATAAAGTGCTGTGGCCCAACCGCAATAGCCGTCGCCGCCAAGCACGGCAATCTTCATGTACCCTCCTTAGGGTTAACCTCTTCGAATTTCCGCGTCAATGCAAACTGCGAACGACTCTCCCTTGCCTGCGCAGCGGGCAAGCAGGGACCTTAAGCGAAACACGGCTCTGACCTGGGTCTTCTTTTTTTACCTGTATACCGATGGCTTTGCAAGCGGGTTTTTGGAAGCTGCTGACAATCGGACCATCCCCTCCTGTTGGCCGGAGTGTTCCAACGGATGATTGGTAAGAATGACCTTGCCCCCTCCAGAAGCCACGATGTTCAGATTATTCCGGCCAACCAAATCTTCGAAGCGCCGCAGGTTTGTCTGGAAGGTCACTAGATAAAAGCGCGGCGGTTCGAGCCAGAGGCTCTTGAATCGGCTGTCGTCGATGAAGACGTCCTTGGCGCCAGGAGCATACGAGCCATATTCCAAATTGAAGTAACGTCCGTTCAAGGTTAAAGCGTCGCGATTGGTGTAAAACGTGACGGAAGAAAAAGTCCAGTAATTACGCTCCTGGATCAACTCTCCATCCGGGCATTTGAGGAGCGCCTCAGCCAGTTGCCGCGACGACAGAAATGGATCGAATACGACCATCGCCACGCGAGCGGCGTGAAAGAACAATACCATCATGAGCGCCGCGGCCAGGAACGCCCGCTGGCCCAGCCATCGGAACGTTCCTAGTGCTCCCAGCAAGAAGGCCACCGAAGCTAACACCAGCGGCAGCCGCAGGTACGCGAACGAATCGAATGTGAGATCCATCATGTGCCCGAGCGAAAGCTTGTAAGCGCCCGGATGATGGCCGAGCGCCTGCGAAATATCTCCCGGCGTCGGAAGCTTGTGGACCGCCCAAAAAATGCCGAACGTCGTTATCGCTGCCAGCGCCGCGATCGCGCTCAGAACTCTGGTCCCGCGGCGAATCCAATCACCGCCCAGTGCCATGGCCGAACCTAGCAGCAGCGCCACCGCTGGGTAACAAGGCATCGAGTAATACTCCTGCGTAGTGGAAAACGTGAAGAAAATCAGGATGAATCCGGTCCAGCAAAGCGCCAGCAGCCGCGCTCGTCCTGCTCGATCCACTGGTTTATATGACAGCTTGGCGAGAGCCGGAAAATAGACACTCCAAGGAAACAGCCACAGGAAATGGAAGAGCCAGAACCACAGCCGTGGAACAGTGTCGTAGTCGCGTGGATAGCGCAAATTCAGAAAGCGCAACAGTTGCTCGTTGATGAAATAGAACCACAGAAAGCCATGGTATTGCCCCGGTCCACCGTGAAGCGCGAACGAGAAGTAGGGAGGGTTTCTGCGTGTCGCGAGTATGTGCCACGGCGCGGCGATCAAGAGGGCGATGATGAATCCGCTGATTGGTCTGAGCCGTTGCCACGTGCGCAGGACAAAGAGTTGCTTTGTCACAAGAAGATAGATCAGCGCGCCGGCGACGGGAAAGACGAGTGCCACGAGGCTCTTCAGCAGCAGTCCGGTTCCCAGGCTTGCTGCCAGCACGAAGGCCCAGAACCCCGGATGCGGTTCTGCTTCGTCAAGCGCGCGCAGAAATGCCCACATCGCCAAGGCAATCGTGAAAGTCAGCATCACGTCTGGAATCAATATGCGTGTGAATAGAAAGAGTCCTATGCAACTCCCAACGCACAGGCCGGCATACAGCCCGGCGCGCCTCCCGAAAGCCCAATTGCCAAAAGCCGCGGTGAGCCAGGCGAGTGCCATAACGGAAAGAGCGATCGGAATGCGCGCGGCCCAATCGTGTAAACCGAAAAGTTTGAAAAATATCGCGATGATCCAATAAATCAGAGGAGCCTTTTCCAGATAGGGAACGCCGTCCAGGCGCGCGGTGACCCAATCGCCGGAAGTCAGCATATTTCGCGCGATCTGCGCTTGAATCGCGTCCACGTCATCCATCAGGGAAGGCGGAGATACGCAGCAGCCCAGGTAGATGGCTCCGGCGAAAGCCAAAACGGTCAGATAAACGCGCCAGCTCTTGCTTGTAAGGTAGTCTTCGTCTCCGCGGACGACGCTGCCTGAATTCGCCATTTTTTCATCCAGAGAAATAGTATCAGCAACCCCCACAGGTGATAGCCAAGATTGGCTCTTCTCTCCAGATGCAATCGGAGATAGGTATCCAGGACATCGGTTCGGAAAAGGTCGCCGTATTCAGCTGCGCCATCATGCAATGCGTCAACCAGCAGCGAGCGCAGCGGCCCGCGAAGCCATTCGTGCGCGGGGATATCGAAGCCGATTTTCTTGCGCTGAAGAATTGCAGGCGGCAGCTTCTCCTTCATCAATTCCTTGAGTACGAATTTCTGCTCTGCGCCACGAATTTTCAGGGAAGCCGGGAGCTTGGCGGCAAACTCGACGATGCGGTGATCGAGGAAAGGAGGCCGCACTTCCACGGAGTGCGCCATGCTCATGCGATCGCTTTTCGTCAGAATGTCATCAGCGAGAAAGTATTTTTGATCAAACCAGAGATACGGCGCCAGGTCGTCCGAGGTGGATGGCAGCCCGTCCGTCTCGGCCAGAACTTGGCTGAGGGAATTTGGCAGTCTCTGTTTGAGGAGCGCGCTCTTCTCGGCATCGGAAAACGTGCCGTTCCAATAGACATGGGCGCGCGCCGAAGGCATCAGAGAGCCTTCCAGAAAACGCTTCACCTTGTATTCAAAGCTGATTTTTTCGTCCGAAACCGGCCAATGACGAAAGGCCGCAAGACCCAAACGGGGAATTGCCTGCGGCAGAAGCCGTGCGCGCGCGGCGAGACGATTCGCCCGATACGTCAGGTAGCCACCGAAGAGCTCATCCGCGCCCTCGCCGCTGAGCGCCACAGTCGTTTTCGTCTTGCAAAGCTTGGAAAGGAACCACACCGGAAGCGCGCCGGCATCGGCGCTCGGTTCATCAGAATAATACGCGAATTCTTCGATGGCGCCACGAAGGTCCAGTTCCGGAGTCAGGTCCAACTCCGAGTGATCCGTATCATACTGTTTCGCCGCGCGGTGAACATATTCCGTCTCATCGAAACTGCGGCCACGAAAGGAAATCGAGAAAGTTTTCAGTTGAGAGCCGGAAGCCCTCGCGGCGTAATGAAGAATCGTCGATGAATCGATGCCACCGCTGAGCCAGACGCCGAGCGGGACATCCGATATCAGGTGTTCTCGAACGGCGTTTTGCAGCAGAACATCGAGTTCTTCTTTTGCCGCTTCGAGAGTGAGATTCTGGGACACACCAAAGGGCAACCGCCAATAGGCGCCCGTGGAAATCTCGCCGTCATTCCATTCCAGCCACTCTCCCGGAGGGACTTTTTCAATGCCCTCCACCAGCGTCCAAGGGGAAGGGATGTAGTTCAGCGCGAGGTAACAATCAAGGCCGTGCAAACTGAGCCGGCGCTCAATCTCCGGATGGACGAACAGCGCCTTGAGCTCCGAGCCGAAGAAGAGATCCTCTCCGAGGCGCGCAATGTACAGTGGCTTGATGCCCATGCGGTCGCGGGCAAGAACAACGCGTCTTTTTGATTTCGTCCACAGCGCGACCGCGAACATGCCCCGCAAGCGCGAAAAACAATCTTTGTCCCACTGAATGAAGGAGCGCAGGACGGTTTCGGTATCGGAATGCGACTCGAAGCGATGCCCGAGTTTCTCCAGCTCCGCCCTCAATTCCAGGTGATTGTAAATCTCGCCGTTGAAGGCAATTCCAAAATCGCCGTCCTCCGAGAGGATGGGCTGGTCTCCGGACTCCAGGTCAATGATTTTCAGCCGGGCGGCGCCTATTGAAAAAAGCTTCGACTGGAACACGCCTTGCTGGTCCGGTCCCCGGTGAATCAGCGAGGCAGTTGCCTGGCGGATGCGCTCTGGCGGCGCGCTCCAATTTTTAGTGGTGAATCCTGCGATGCCGCACAATTCCGGACACCCCTCGCTCGTTTCCGAGTGGAAATTGAGTTACCTGCCTTCTTCTGATCAACCCTCAAAGAATATCATCTTCTTTGTTTTGCTTCAGGCTGCGAGCTTGCTGCCGCTGTTCTCAACGAGCTACGGGAAGGGGGCGCAACAGCGCGCTGGCCCCATTCCAAAGAATTTGGACGCCGATGCAAACGAGGAGAAACGAAGAGAGCCGCAAGATGATGCCCATACCGCTTTCGCCGATGACCGCGGCAAGCCGATCGGCAAAACCGTAGCAAAGAAAAATGCTCAGCGCCACGAGCGCCGAAGCAATGACCGCCGCAAGAATGGCGAGGACGTTCGGGCCGAGGGGATGCGGCTCGTTGGCGCCAAGCGTGATGGCCATGGATATAGAACCTGGTCCAACCGTGAGGGGGAGAGTGAGAGGGTAGAAGGCGCTGCGAAAAACATCGTTGGGATTCACTTTTTTCTGGACCTCTGCGCCGCGGTCCACTTCCTCTTTGCTTTTCAGCATAGTCCAGCCATTGGAGATGACGATCAGGCCGCCGCCGACCTG
>Ga0137363_10000224_pt1 | contig 31252 bp, 24 predicted proteins | sample MadtaG_FD_104800 | JGI IMG/M metagenome (GOLD analysis project Ga0137363, IMG submission 104800) | Vadose zone soil microbial communities from Angelo Coast Range Reserve, California, USA - Mad1_115_16 metaG | ecosystem: Environmental > Terrestrial > Soil > Vadose zone | place: USA: California...
GCATCACGCTTTTTGAGAAAACGCCCATTTTATGCGCCCTTCAGACTATCGACCCGGACGCCAATTTTGCCGAAAGCGCCAACCAGTTGATTCTCTTCGACTTTTAACCGGACAGTAGTGAAGATGTATATGGTCTATCCCGCCGCCAATTCCAACATTCTCTGGTGGGCGACTTTTAACGGCACGAGTTGGTCCAACAATCAGCCGATCCCTAACATCGGCAGTCCACAAAGCACAACGTCGCCGGTGTTGGCCACCCTAGGGAACAAGATGTATCTCGTCTACTTCGCCGCCAATAGCAAGCTTCTCTGGTGGGCAACGTTCAGCTAGCCTCCGCCGCAAAGAACCAGGGCGATGAGGGTAGTTGCCTTCCTGAATAGCCCGGTAGTGAAATTTATGATCCCGTTCAGAAAGCCTGAATAAAGCTAGAACCAGAATTTGTATTTTGAAAAGGACAGAGAAAATCATGTGTGACCACATAGCACTTGGCTTCAATCAAAACTTTATTTCAGCCCGGCAATTGGATCTGGGCTTTGATATCCCCACTGACGTATGCTTTGTGCCTCGAAACCAGGAGTTTCCGCTCCTGCCACCAGTCCACAATCCTCTTAAGTGGCGCAACCAATACAGCTTTGTCGCGGTTGGGGTCCCGCATCCGGGAAATAATAAGGTCACCTATTATGTCGACGGCCTGAACGAAAAAGGTCTGTCAGTTGGCGCACTCACCCTCGCCGGCACCCAATATTCGGAATCTGGCGCGAAACTTAGTATTTACTATGTGGATTTTGCAGGTTGGCTCCTGGGAAGATTCGAGAGCGTGGCGGAAGTAGAAAGCCGCCTCGCGGACATTGCTGTCATAGGTTTTACGGGCAACAACCCGCCCGGAGCAGCCGTGGCCTTCCTAGACCTTCATTTCATCGTCAGCGATGCCACCGGGCATCACCTCGTCATAGAGTTTACTAACGGAGCCATGCACACTCACCGGAGCGAGAACGGAGTAATGACAAATGCTCCCACCTATGACTGGCAGTTGGCGAATCTGAACAACTATTTCAGGCTGACCCCAAGAAATAGCCCAGAGAAGTTTGGCGGTGAGGAGGTGGGCGGAACGGGCTTATTCGGACTGCCAGGGGATCCTACACCAGCTTCACGATTTGTACGCCTAACTCAAATGGCAAAGAGTGTTTATGCGCCCAAGAACACGCAGGAAGAGGTAGGGCTGGCGGTGCAGATTCTTAAGACTACTTCGATTCCTTTTGGATCTTGTCTCACCAGCAACGGACATCTGGATGCTCAGAGCCAGTGGATCACTGTAAGGGATCTGACAAGGCGTATATTTTACTTCGCCTCAGCTTTCAATCCCAGTTTGTACCGAGTCAATCTGGACGAATTGAAATCCAGTCCTGTATCCAGGCAGATTTCTTTGCAGCAGACGAACTGGTATCAGGACGTAACAAGTCAGTTCCTCGACAAGAAGGCGCTTTCTGCTTGATCTTGAACCAGCGCGGCAGGATGGCCGGCCGCGCTGGTCTGTCGCGCAGTCATTTTCGGCGGCAAGGTTTCTTTGCCGAAAAGCCAGATTACACCACTGTATGCGAGCAAAGCCTGAGAGATATAGGATTGGGAAATCAGTTTGTTGGAATCCGAAGCACCTGCCCGGCGTAGATCAGATTCAGATTCTGAATACCATTGGCTGCGGCCAGCGCGGATACCGAAACTCCGAATTTATTGGCGATGCCGCTCAGAGTGTCTCCAGCCTGGACGGTATATGTCTGCGCCGGGGCAGGGGAAGGCGAGGGAACCTGTGGCGTCGTCGCTGGCGATTGGCAGAAAGCCAATAGTTTGTCCGGGTAGTCCGCGTTGCACGTGGAGTCCATAAATCATATCTTTGCAATCCGTGCGAATTATTTGACCATGCGAGGTTGCGAGCGCAATACTGTGCTTTCCTGCACGTGCCGCGAATGGCCGGTTACGACTACGTGCCGTACCCCCAGGAAGCGCCGCTCGAGTATGCCAGTGATCTCAAATCCGTTGAGCTTGGTTGCTTCGGTCTTCCGCAAAACTCGAATTGCTGCACGGCGAACGGCAACCCCGCTCCAGTATCCCCAGGAAGTGCCCTGAAGTTCGCCACACAGAAAAAAGAAATTCCAGCCCTTAGCTCGAATCTGCCGATCCAGATCGTCGCCATTGGCGTTCGTGATCGCCTGCCATCCGGGGCAGAAGATTTCCTTTTGCACACAGACCGAATCGGGAATGAAAGTGCCAGTCTGGAGCAGCACAGTGCCGATTTTCAAAGGACTCAACATCTCGTTTCTTCCAAGGGCAGGGCTGTTATCGGGCGTCGAAAAGGCTACTTTTAGCCGAAATCGCCCACCGGCTGGGGCGCAAAGCTCTGGAAGGATTGACGGCTGTGGCTAAGCCCGGACACGCTGCTGTCCTGGTAGCTGGTTAATTCATTGCTTGCATTTCGCGAAGAAATTCTTCACGTTCCTCATCCGTGTCCCAACTGCCGGACACCAAGCCGCATTTCTTGCACTCCATCACATACGGGCGTTGGCGCGTGTATTGCTTCTCCGCAACTTTAATCACTTTTCCGGAACAACGCATGCAAATAAACTCTTTGCCATTTGCCGTTTCCCGAGCCGTAAACTCAGCCTTTGTCATTGGATGATTGTAAGCCTTCGATGAGTCCTGCATGAAAAAGCTCTGCATGAGAGACAAATGGCAATCAAAGTGAACATTTCGCCAGCAGGGTTGCGACTTTTGCGGCACACACTCTGCGGGCTCTGAAAGTTAAGGGGAAAGGTGTCCGAAAACCGTTCCCAAGCATCTGGCCTCTCTTTGTCGAAGTCCGAATGTGGTATCTGGACTTCGTTTGATCTCAAACTTCAGACCGAGTCTGCAATGTGCTCCGCAAACGGTGCGCTTTCAATTTTGGCGAAGTACAGGAAATGAACATGCTTCTTTTTTTTGAGAAATTGCAACATCACTTGACGCCGGAGGGCGTTACTATATTGGGACTGCGCGAGACGGCCACGTATGGGATGAGATTACGGCCATGCTGGGAAGCAGCGTACCAACTTTAAAGAAACGCTTCTGGCGAGACATCGAGAATGCGAAAGCGACACTCAGGATCGGATCACAAGGGAAACCAACGGGCCGCGCAAAAGTCGGGCGCAGGGGCAAAGGCAGGGGCTCAGTCGCATGAGGGCCTCCCAAATGACTTAGACGGAGGCGAGGCGGAACTGCTCCAAGGATGGGGTGTCTATCTTGAGAATCTGTTCCCCAATCCCGACCGGATTTGTTGCCCGGAAACAGCTGTTCTCAAACAGATGGCGGCCAAACCTGGGAGCTTTCACGACCGGCAGGTGATCGATCATATCGCTCGATGCTCCGTGTTCGGACAAACTGCGCAAGCTACTCCATGCCGCCCGCTCTGCGGGCAAGGCTTGCCTCATAGTCGCGAATCAGGCTAGTTCCCGCTTATAGTCGTTGCCAGAACATTGCATCATCTGCAATGGAATCGCACTGGAAAGAGAATTTCAAATGTCCAAATTCGCATTAGTCTTTATCGTTTTGGTGTTGGCGATTTCAGCATCCGCACAGCTCTCGTCTAGCAACGTTTCGGGGCGTTGGAAAGATATTCATTCGACGAGCAAAGGCACGCCCGCGGGTTGGAATTGCGACAGTACCGCTCCGATGGACGTGCCAACGCCAGAGACCCTATGTGCGATGTGGGTCGATACCCAAACGCAGGCATACCCTGCATCGATCCAGATTCTCCAGGTCGGTGATCGAGTGACCATTAACACCACATACGACAGAAAACGAGGACCATACGACGACACAAAACGAGGGCAAATCAGGTACTTGAGGGAACGATCCACGGCGATGACGTGGACCTAAAAGCAACGTCACGCGACGGCTTCATGTTCGGATTGGATACGGTCGCCACCGAGCTGCATCTCAAATTGAGCACCGACGGGCAGACGTTAGCAGGACAGATGATTTGGCGAGTGCAATTCGCTCCTGCCGACGCAGAGTCGCCCAATCATCAAGTACACAGGACCTGGCGGGCGCAAGACCTTCCTAGTCATTCAGTCGTGCAGTAGCGCTTAGTCGCAGCTCTGGACGAGGGCAGCTTCTTGGGATCAAAATCGGGAGGCGTCTTCTAATGTCTAAAGTGCGAGCCGTCCTCATAACGCTGACAGTGGGTATCGTGCAGGCTTCCGTGGTCTACGCGCAACAGCCGCCGCTTTCGCGCACGGAGGTGACCGGTCAATACACGGGAACGACGGCTGGAAAGCCGACAGCCGTGACGATTTCCATTCATGCCGACGGGACGGTCGACATGGAGGGGCAACATGCGGATTGGCGCGGTGCGTATGACGCGAAGAAAGGAAAGCTGACCGCTAAGCGCACACCAACCGTGGATGACCTCCCGGGTATTGACGATAACAACAACCCGATACCGATATGGGCGAGAGAACAGGCCGTCGGTCGCCTTGTTTGGGAAACCACTCTTACTGCTTCCAGGGACGCTTCTTCCGGCATCGTAAGGCTCGACGGCGATATCGATATTGGCAAGATCACGTATGACGGCATAAAAAGAACCATTGCTATTTTGCCGAGTTTCGTATCAGTCACACTCTTCCTTCACTCATCGGTTCCCTGTCATCAATACCCTGGCCTCGTCGCGTGGACTCAGTTTGTTGAGGCGGGGCGAGCCGCAACAGACGCGATAAAAACCGCGACACGCAAGAAGAAGGCGTTCGACGATCTCGATGAAAAGTTCCAGGCTTGGCGGCGGGATCATGGCGACGTCGCAGACTTGACTAATGTTTCTGAATACAACGCCGCCAAGAAAGCAAATGACGAATGGACCAGCGCTAAGAAAATCGCCGACCTCCTTTCGCAGGATGCCAACGACCTTCAGAAGAAAGTTCTCATTACAGAGCGGCAAACCAGCCGGAACACTTGTGAGCTATGCACGATTGCGACCGTGGTAAGCACGTTGTGTGAGCGAGGCCGATGTTCGGACAAGAGCAAGCTCCCCACTGGCGCCAGTCCCGTTCGACCTGCCAAGGGAAACGACAGCAGAACGGCTCTTTGGCTCTTGAAAGTTCAGTATGGGTTTACGCACGCACAGGACAAGAATCTTGGAAACCAGAATGCTTTCACATTGAAAGACTACGTCGCCTGCGGGCCGGTTTTGGTCGGCATTCACCCTCCGCTCCAGAACATAGGGCATTCCGTCGTTATTTACAGCGTTGGTCTGGAAAGCGGCGAGGTTGTTGTCAAGGGGTGGGACCCGTCAGGCGGACGATTGTTCGAATGGGGCGAAAGCGAATTGCGTAGCAATCGGTGGGATGGGCACGCATTGAGCGCAAACTCTCCTATTGAATGAAGAGCGGATTGTAGTATTAGGGTTCGTCAACAGCCTTCCTCCGGGGCTCGAACACTCACTTGACCCTCAACACCAAGCGTGCGGAATGCACCAATGATCCCGATTGCGATTGCACCATGATGGTGTAAGTTCCTGGAGGCGTATCGACTGCCAACGTGTGGGTTGTGAAGTTCGTGCCGCCACACCCAGCCAGAGCACCCGAGCCAACTCGTGACTCCCAAGTCGTGTCAGTCCCAAGACTGGTACGTAGCTGGCATCGATCTGGCCGACGAATAAAACCGCGGCCTTCGCTTCCTCGTAACACGACTCAGGACTCGCCTGGACACAGCCTCTGTGAAGCCATTGCGAATGCGATTTTCCGACTGCAAATACGTTTGCAATGCCCAGTTGAATATCTTTACCCTACGGGCTTGACTGTTGGGTCTACCCCTACTTCTGCGCCAGCCAAAATCCCTGCCCATCGTAGACCAATACTTACTTGGCTAATATTCGGCTGATGTCGTCCAGGGTGAGGACTTGCCAAACCCGCACCGTCTGATCCGCGCTGGCAGTAACGACGCGCTGGCCGTCAGGAGAAAACTCCGCGATCTGAACTGAACCCGAGTGGCCTTGGAGGGTGGCGAGCAAGCGCCCATCGGCAGCGTTCCACACCCGCGCTGTGTTGTCCGAGCCAGCTGTGACGATGCGTTGGCCATCAGGCGAAAACTGTGCTCCCACAACATCATCTGTATGCCCTTGGAGAGTCGCGACCAAGCGCCCATCAGCAGAGGCCCATACCCGCGCCGTATGGTCAGAGCTCGCCGTGACGATGTGCTCGCCGTCAAGGGAAAACTGCGCTCTCGAAATCGGACCTGTGTGCCCTTGGAGAATCACTAGCAAACGGCCATTCGCAGCATTCCACACCGCGCTGTGTGGTCTTTGCTGGCGGTGACGATGCGCTGGCCGTCAGGAGAAAACTGTGCATTCAAAACTTGATCCGCGTGGCCTTCGAGGGTGGCGAGCAAGCGGCCATCCGCGGCGTTCCATATCCGCGCCGTTTTGTCATAGCTGGCGGTGACGATGCGTTGGCCGTCAGGGGAAAACCGCGCACCCACAACTATATCCGCGTGGCCTTGGAGAATGGCGAGCACCTGGCCATCCGCAGCGTTCCATATCCGCGCCGTCTTGTCATGGCTGGCGGTAACGATGCGTTGGCCGTCAGGAGAAAACTGTGCTTTCCCGACTTCATCGCTGTGACCTTTCAGGGTCGCCAGAGGACGACCATCCGCAGCGTCCCATATCCGCGCTGTATGATCCCAACTGCCTGTAACAATGCGCCGACCATCCGGGGAGAGCGCCTCACATACGACGGAAGTGGTATGCCCTTGAAGGACAGTCAGGGAGCGGCCAGTGGCGGTGTTCCACATCCGCATCGTACCATCGCCACTGCCTGTCAGAATCCGCTCACCGGAATGCGAAAATGTGGCACCATAGACCGCATCCGCTGCTCCTTGGAGGATAGCCAGTAATCGGCCATTGGCGCTGTCCCATACCCGGGCCGTGTGATCATAGCTGGTAGTGATCATCCGCTGACCGTCTCGCGCAAACTCGGCGTAATATACCTGCCCATCGTGCTGGAGCGTAAACAACAAGCGGCCGTCAGCGCTATTCCACACCCGTGCCGTATGGTCCGCACTGGTGGTGATGATGCGCTGACCATCGACTGAGAATATGGTCCGGTGGACGGGACCGTTATGCTGAAGGACGAAAAGCAAGCGACCGTCAATGCTGTTCCACACCCGAGCAGTATTGTCATAGCTGGCAGTAACGATGCGCTGGCTGTCAGGGGAAAACTTCACCTGACTAAGAAAATCTGTATGGCCCGAGAGGGTAGCCAGTAGCCGGCCGTTGGCCCTGCTCCACACTCGAGCCGTCTTGTCGAAGCTTGCAGTGACAATGCGCTGGCCATCATGGGAAAACTCCGCGTACATAACTTCGCCGCCATGCTGCAGGATGGAAAGTAAGTGGCCGTCGGCGCTGTTCCACACTCTCGCGGTATGGTCCCAACTGGCAGTAACAATGTGCTGGCCATCGGGAGAAAACCGCGCACACCGAACTTGATCCGCGTGGCCTTTGAGGACAGTCAGCAGGCGGCCGTCGGCACTATTCCATATCCGCGCCGTTTTGTCATAGCTGGCGGTGACAATATATTTGCCGTCAGGAGAGAAGGACGCGTCCTCAATGTTGTCTGTATGACCCTGGAGAGTGGCCAGCAACCGACCGTCTTCGGCGTTCCATACCCTGGCAGTATGATCATAGCTGGCGCTGAGAATACGCCGCCCGTCGGGGGAGTACCTTACCACCTCAACAGAACCTTCGTGCTTGAAGATTCCCAGTGGTTCGGGAAATGCCTTCGTCACGGCAAGATGGGTTTCTTCCGTTTTGGCTATTCCCCAGCTGCGTATGGCCAGATCGAGCGCCTGGCCGCGGTCCCGCGATAGAAGTTCTCCGGACTGCGCTGCCATGGCCCGTGACTTTTGAATAACTTGTTGCTGATAAGCAAACCATGCAACACCAACCGCGACTAGCAGCAGAGCCGCCAGAGCGCAGGAGAACCAGCGCTGGCGCAGAGCCTTCCTTTTCTGGGCTGTTAGCTCTTTCCTTTCGCTTTCATCTCTCGCCGCAATTCCGGCTTGCAGAAAGTCGCGCAGTAGAGGTGGCACACCGGGTGTCCTGGCTAACCATTCTTCGCCCTGCGCCAGGCGTGCTCCCCGCACCAGCGCTCCCGCATCTCTGTTGAGACCATCCCATTCTTCGGCTGCCTGCTGCAGCCTGCGCTGCAGCCCCAGCTCTTCACGGTTTTGATTCAACCATTCGCGCAAGGCTGGCCACTCGCGAATCAGAGCTTCGTGCGAAACCTCAACGAAGACCTTCTCGCCTTCTCGCCCCGTGGAAATAAGCCGGCTAGAGGCCAGACGCCCCAGAAGCAGTTCCACGTCCTCCGCAGCGCCTAGAGCAAGCAAATCTGTTTTAGACAACCGGCGGCGCGTGTCTTGAACTTTGCCGCTTTCACCCAGATGCACCAGTTCGAGAAAAATCCTTTGCGCCAGCCGCTTCTGCTTTTCATCCCCCAGGCCCGCATAGACCTCGTCGGCGTGCCGGCCCAGAGATCCACGCAATCGCCCGATCTCCGCATACGCGCGGTTGGTCAGCGTGCAGCCGGGACCTCCACATTTCTCCCATAACTGGCCCAGCGCGTGTTCCAACAGTGCCAAATTACCCGGCTCGGCGCCAACATCTTCCAGCAGGGAATCAATCAATCCGGGTTCTGCTTTTGCCACAGCCAAGTGCAAGCGCTTTACGATGGTCTCGCGCAGTTGCTCCCGGGTCATGCGGGGCACGTTGTATTGGTTGGCTGCCATACACCGGCTCAACTCAGCATGTTCCAGGCAACGCTGGTAAAAGTCCGCCCGCAACGCCAGCACCAAATGCACGGGAACCGCGCAATCCAGCCGGCTGGCCGCCAGAAGAGCATCAACGTAGCGATCACGGGTCTGCTGGTTCGTGGTAAGAGTGAAGAGTTCCTCGAACTGATCCGCCACCAGCAGGATGTGGGGGGGGTTGGAACCCGCTTGTTCTGGTATAGCACCAGCAAGCGCGCCGACAGCATTCCCGAGCGCGTCCCCGCCAGACGGCAGTTTGCTCCGGCAGTCGGCGATGAATTCGGCCCGGTCTGCTAAGCTCAACTCCGGCGTCAATTGGTTGGGCAGGACTTCGGCCAGGTAATCAAAAGGGGCCCCGGAAGGGCGAAACACCGCTATGCGCCACTGGTGAATCGGTGATCCCTCGTGGCAAAAACGTCCTTGCTGCAACGCCGGGATCAGTCCTGCGCGGAGCAGCGATGACTTGCCGCTGCCGGAATTGCCCACCACCACCAGCACCGATGAACGGCCGAGACGAACAAGCAGATCATCGGTCTCCGCGTCGCGCCCGAAAAACAGCCAGGCGTCTTCCGGCTCGAACACCTGCAGGCTGCGAAAAGGACTGTGCCCACTCCAGTAATTCGCTGACAGGAGGCCACTTTCAGTTCCTGCCTGTGCTTTCCTCACCTCAGCAACAAACTTATAGCCCCGCCGAGGTATGGTCTGAATGAAACCGTTTCCGTTCCGGTCATCGCCCAGGATCTTCCTTAGAATAAAGATATTCTGGGTCAGGTTGCCCTCTTCCACAAAGATTTTCGGCCAAATGGCTTGAATCAGTTCTTCTTTTTCCAGGATGCGGCCATTGCCCTGGACGAGGAAAACAAGGGTATCAAACACCTTGGGCCAAAGGGCGACCGGCTCCCCATTGCGCGCCAGTATTCGTTGGGCCGGATCTAGGCGAAATTCACCGAATTCGTAGACCAAACTTGCTTCCTCGCCCAACGCCAACACCCTTGAGAATTAGAATTGCTGTTTTGCATCCTCAATTATAAGGATGTTTTGACCGTCCAGAACAGAACCATCCTGCCACGATTGGCGTCGACCTTCCGAAGAGTCTACTGCAACCCTCGGGTTTTCCAGCATTTGATCCCATTCAAGCCCAAGTCTTTGCTGGAGCTAGGAACCTGGCAGTCGGGAGAGCTGTTTGCTCGTTCAATCGCGCCAAGAGCCTTGTTTTCAATAGGGCACGCCCTGTCATAGGAAACCAAAGCAATTGAATCTTGAGAGATTTTGAGAAGAATTTGAGGACTTTTTGAGGACTTTGACTTCCCGTCTTACCTATGGTCGAGCAGCGTCCGGAGCAGAAAACATGGATTGCTGTTTCGGTTGCTTTGCAGTTTGCCACGGCCGGTAAATCGGTAAATCGAAGGAGTACAAAGGAGTACAAATGAAAAACTACACTTATTCTCGAATCGGCATGCTCATCATCTTTTTTGTAGCATTGTCTTGCGTCCATGCTCTTGCCCAAACTGATTGCACAAATGCCCCGATTAGCTTCAGTCCAGGGAGTCAGAACCAGACTTTTGTAGGTGCTGGCGGAAGCGGTGTTGTCGGAGTGCTCATGCAGTCAGACTGCCAGTGGCACCCCTCCACCAATACATCATTCCTCCATCTTGGACAATTTGTAGGTCTTGGTCAAGGTAATGCATTTTTTAGCGTTGATGCCAATCCGAATTTCGCTGCTCGATCTGGCATAATAACAATTTTCGGTAACACATCCGGCTCGTCAGCAACCGCGACTATCTTCCAGGATGCTGCCACGGGCGATTTCCAGCTCGGTTCGAATCCCACTTCCCAAGCTGTCACCAAAGGCGGCAATGCATCCTTTGCAGTATCGATTGCGCGTTCCGGCGGCTTCAGTGGAACCGTTTTTCTAAGTGCAACTGGACAGCCTGGCGGAGTCACTGTCAGCTTCAATCCCAGTGCCACAACGGGGAGCTCTTCCACCATGACGGTTACGGTAGCCGCAAGCGCTCCTACCGGAAATTTCCCATTGACGATCTCGGGCAGCAATGGAAATGTCACGCGTTCAACAACGGTGATGCTGATGATTCAGCCCGTTTGCGGCAATGAAGTCTGTGCAACGATGCAGCCAGACGGCAATTTTGTTGTTAATGGTCCAGGCGGCAACATCACGTTCCAGACCAACACATCCGGATCAGGCGCAGTGATCGTAAGAGTTCAAGACGACGGAAATATCGTTCTGTATAAGGAAGTCTGGCAGGCAGGCACCGACGTTACACCGAGTCCGGGACCATTCCCTACGCAGACCTGTCCTATTGCCACTCTTTTGCATGCACCCCAGTCCTTGACATCCGGACAATGCATTATTTCGCCGAACGGTCAGAACATTCTGTACATGGCGCCGGACGGCAATTTCTATATCTATAACATTGCGATTGGAAGTGGCACTTGGGGTGCTGGAACTTCTGGCCATCCCGGGGCCTTTGCAACTTTGCAAACCGACGGAAACTTTGTGGTCTATGATTCTGCGAACAGGCCTCTTTGGAACAGCGGCACGAGCGGCACTGGTGCCGATTTGCTAAACATGGAAAATGACGGTCGCATCATCTTGTACCGCCCCATTTGGCAAAGCGGAACATCTCGAGGCTGGAGTATGGTTAGCGTCATTCATCCCACATGTGATGTTGGCCCTGGTACTGGCTGGACCGGCGTGCTAGGCGCAAACCAGTGTTTTGTATCGCCTGACGGACGTTACGAACTGTTGCTCCAGGCGAGTGGCGAACTACTATTGACGGATAACTCGGTCAATCCACCTGCTGTCCTGTGGCAGCGCCCGTAAAGCTGACTTTGAAGCGGCGCTGAAGAAAACTCAGCGCTGCTTTATTTACTTGGAGGTGTTTTCAACTCCACAGTACAGTTGTGTTCAACTTAACAAGCGGTCTGATACAGTTTGGTCATGGTTCGGCTCTTGTTAGGTCTGTTTCGGCGATCATTTTACTCGCGACGTGATCTCCTGCTGGAGAATCTGGCCCTTCGCCAACAGCTTTTGGCTATGCAGCGGCGAAAGCCGAAGCCGAGGCTCGCCCGCCTGGATCGTCTGTTTTGGATCGTCGTCAGACGGCTGTGGCCGCAATGGAAACAGGGTCTGGTTATCGTCACACCTGAGACCGTTGTGCGCTGGCATCGCGCCGGATTCCGCCTGTACTGGAATTGGATTTCTCGTCACCGAAAGGCATTCGGCAGGAAGCGAATCAGCAAAGAGTTGCGGGAGTTAATTTTCCGCATGATTGCCGAGAATCCCACTTGGGGTGCTCCGCGCATTCATGGTGAACTGCTCAAGCTTGGCTTCGATGTTTCTGAGCGAACCGTTTCCCGTTGGGTGCAGCATGCACCAAAGCAACCTGAACCAGCCCAGCGTTGGCGGGTCTTCCTGCAAAATCATCGTGAAGCCATCGCTGCGATGGATTTCTTCACTGTGCCAAGCCTCACCTTTGGAGTCCTGTATTGTTTCTTCGTAATTGCCCATGATCGCAGGCGCATCTTGCACTGCAATGTGACTCGGCATCCGACCGGCCTTTGGATCACACAACAACTGCGCGAAGCCTTCCCTTATGACTCACAGCATAAGTACCTGATCCTGGATCGCGATGCCAAATTCGGTGAAGAGATAAACAATGCGGTTGGATCACTGGGCCTGAGAGCTGTCAGGACTTCTTTCCGAAGTCCCTGGCAGAATGGAGTGGCAGAGCGCCGGGTGGGAAGCTGCCGTCGAGATATCCTCGATCATGTAATTCCTCTCAACGAGCGCCATCTGAAGCGGTTGTTGTCAGAATATATCCGCTATTACCATTTCGACCGAACTCATCTGGGACTGGAAAAAAACACGCCTCATGTCCGACCATGCACGAAGCCAACTCGTGACTCCCAGGTCGTGTCTTTGCCCAGACTCGGTGGTCTGCATCATCGTTACGACCTGGCCGCCTAATCCACGCTGGTTGAATTTGTTGATTTCGACTCTGAAAGTTCCGAAAGTCAGGGGAAAGGTCTGTTTGAAAACCGTTCCCAAACGCTCGGCCTCTCTTTGTCGAAGTCCGAATGCGGCATCTGACTTCGCTTGATCTCAAACTTCAGACCGTGTGAGTCTGCAATGTGCTCCGCAAACGGTGCGCTTTCAATTTTGGCGAGGGACACCATAAACCATATCTTTTCAATCCGTTCGAATTATTTGACCATACGGGGTGATCCAAGAGAATTCAGGCGATCTTGAATTGCCGCTATCGTATTGCGAGTCCTGTCCGCTTCAGCTCTGGTCGATTCGACTGCGTCTGGTCTTGCGCGCGTAAGGAAAGCAGGGTCGCTCAGGCGAAGGTCTAGTTTCTTAAGCCGGTTTTGCTCGAGTTCCAATTCGCGCGTCCGTCTGGTCCTCTCCGCCGCAAGATCGGCCTCGCCCATATGGACGGCAACGCTGAACTCCGGGTCAATAACGATTCTGGCTCCGGGCTGTATATTGCATGTTGGATCTATAGTCAGGTCCTGAACACGGGCCAACCCCTCTATCACAGTTTTGCAGGCAGCAATGATGTTTCCATCTCCATGAGGCCTTAAGACGGCATTTACCCTGGTTCCGGGAGCGATCTTTGCTTCCGCGCGCAGGCTGCGAATTGCGGCAACAATGCGAATCACCGCATCCACGCCCTTTGTCTCTTCTGAAAAGTATTGCTGCGGGTCTGGTTTGGGCCATTCCGCGTGAATCAGCAGCCCTGGCCAGCCGAATTCAGACCAGATCTGTTCGGTGACAAACGGAATAAATGGATGGCACAGGCGCAGATATTGATCAAAGACATTCAAAAGCACGTAAGCCGTTTCCCGGTGCCTGGCCAGGTCCTCCAGCTTGATAGTTTCAAGATAGAAATCACAAAACTCATTCCAGAAAGACTCTCTGATTGTTTCGCAGGCTTCGGAAAAGGAGAAAGCGTCCAGGCGATTGCCGACCCGTTCGATAAGACTGCTCACCCGGTACAACATCCAGCGGTTGACAGCGTGCTCAGCCATGATGCCGGATGACGTGTCAACCGCCTTGTCCTTCGTGGACAGGTGGATGAGCTTTGCGGCATTCCAGATTTTATTGATGAAGCGGCTGCTCGCTTTCATTTGCTCCTTTGCCAGCCGAGTGTCCCTGCCCGCGGTGCTGCCAAGTATCAGGGACATGCGCAGAGCATCGGCGCCCTGCTCCGTAATTACGTCCATTGGATCAATGCAGGTTTCGGGTTTGGACTTGGTCATTTTTTCGCCATCACTGTCCAGAATCAAACCATGCAGATAGATCGTTTGAAATGGAATATCTCCGAGGACATAAGTGGTCATCAGGATCATTCGTGCTACCCAGAAGAACAGGATGTCATATCCCGTTTCCATGACCGAGGTGGGATGAAATCGTTTGAAATCGGGGCTTCGATCAAGCAGTTGCATCAGATCTAAAGCAGGGTCGGCTGCTACATTCGGATCTACAAGCGTGCTCCATGTCCACAATGCCGATGAGAACCAGGTATCCAGGGTGTCGGAATCCTGGATCCAGTCAGCGCCGTCGGGTGGGTTGGGGCCGACATAGATGTCCTCCGTTCCGCGATACCACACGGGAACACGGTGTCCCCACCATATCTGCCTTGAGATGCACCAGTCATGGAGTTTATCTATCCATTCGTAATATTTCTTTCTTTCGTGGTCTGGCACGATGCGAATATCGTCCTGTTCGATGACGGAACGCAGGGTTTGTTTGATGCTGAGGAGCTTATTTTTCCATCGCACCACTGGCTTGTTTACATCAATGAACCATTGGTCTTTGGGCAAAGGTTCGATCGGCTGCCTGGACCGATAGCAAACGGAAACCTGCTGCATGTAGGTTTCTTCCCTGACGAGCAATCCAGCTTGTTTTAAGTCGCTGACAAACTGTTTCCGGCATTCAGCCACGGTCATGCCGTGATACGGCCCGGCTGCCTCCGTCATGCGGCCGCTTTCATCGATGACCTGAATTATAGGAAGACCGTGTTTGCGCGCGATCTCGGAATCAATCTGACTGTGTGCCGGAGTGACTCCGATCGCGCCGGTTCCGGTCTCCGGGTCGACATTTTCAGCGTCGGCTACCACTTTGACGGTGATGGCCGGGCCTCTGGGCCAGACCACATTGATGGATTTGCCGATGTAAGACTTCCAGCGTTCATCATCCGGATGAACGGCGAGCGCCGTGTCCCCGAGTTTGGTTTCGGGGCGACTCGTGCCCACAAGAAACGGCCCATACTGGATCGTATAGAAAGCCGCCTGGCGCTCGATGTGTTCTATTTCGTCATCAGCGACAGTTGTCTGAAGGCCGGGGTCCCAGTTGACCACGCGTTTGCCGCGATAAATCAATCCTTCGCGAAACATGCGGGCAAACATAGCCGCGACACATCTGGACAGCTGAGGATCCATTGTGTATCTTTCGCGTGTCCAGTCGCAACTGGCTCCCATGGCCCGGATTTGCGACCGTATCGTCGCGCGTGATTGCTCCACGTAGTCGGCAATTTGCCCAACAAGCTTCTCGCGGCCCAGTGTGGCGCGCGGATCGCCGATGCCTTCCTGCTGAAGCTTGCGAATGACCACATTTTCGGTGGCAATGGCGGCATGATCCGTACCCGGCAGCCAGAGCGCTTCGTATCCGGCCATTCGTTTCCAGCGGATCATGATGTCCTGCAGCGCCAGCATGATCGCGTGTCCGAGATGCAACACACCGGTCGCATTCGGGGGCGGCATGGATATGGAGAACTGCGGCCGGGAAGAACTTACATCCGCGGTAAACGCACCGCTTTCTTCCCAGCGGCGATAAATGAGTGGCTCACAGCGTGCATGGTCGAAATGTTCCGTAAACGGCATTTGCAGTCCAATCTCCTCTTATCCAGACGATTGACCAGCTATGTATTTCATAAGCGGCCAGAAAAAGGGTGCTGTCCTGCGATAGCCGCCGGATTTTCTGTCTGCAGTGAATCTAACTTGACCCGCCACCGGACCATCGCGAGTTCACCAGTCTTCGGATCAGTTTTTGGCCACGGCCGCGCAACAACTCCGGAGGCAGAAACTCCCTGCTGGCCTTGTCGGCTCTCGCATCCGCTGATGCCACCGGCGTGCGGCCCTTCTCCTTCGCATCCTGAAGAATTTCCAGCGTGTCGGCATATATTTTTTCGATTTCTCTTTCGGCCTCATCCGCGTCGACGAAATAGCCGCCACACCATTCATCGGCGCAATTCATGATGCCCATGCGGTTGCATAGGTAGTCAGGAATGAATGTGATCCCTTTCTCCCGCAGAAGTTCGGAATCTTCTGTCGGGTTTTTTAAAATGTTGTTTGCTGCTCCGCAGATTAGTTTTGCTTTTATGCCTGGTATCATGTCGGAATGAATCACCGCTCCCTGAGCGCATGGGGCGAGGATGTCAACGTCCAGATACAAAATCTGCTCCGTGTTCTCGATGCGAACTCGGGAACAGTTTTTCTCGATTTTTTTAATGGCATCTCGGCGGGTGTCTGCTGCATATACTATGGCGCCGGCACGATCCAGTTGCTCGATCAGTGGGTAGCCAACATTACCGGCGCCCTGAACCGCGATTCGTACACCTTTTAAATCCTCCGGGTTGCCAAGAAACCCCCACGCCGCCTGCATGGCGCGGAAAACTCCACGTGCGGTAAAGGGTGAAGGGTTGCTGCTGCCTCCGCGAGCAGTCGAAGTACACGTGATGAATCGATTCTCGCCTAGGATCGTATCCATATCCTCGGTTTTGGTGCCCATATCTTCGGCGGTGTAGTAGATGCCGCCCAAGCTTGCAATGAAGCGGCCGTATGCGCGGAATATTTCCCTGCGTCGCCAGTGGCCTGCTTCCAGATCGGTTGCTTCGGCAACATCGTTGGGAAGTGGAATGATGCCCTTGCCGCCTCCCCACCAGAGACCGGCGAGCGCATTCTTTCTGGTCATGCCTTGTGCCAGGCGCAGGCCGTCGACGAATACCTCACGGACGCTTCCATAGTGTCGGAGCCGCAGACCACCCTGGGCCAAACCGCGGTGTGTATTGTGGACAAAGGCGAAAAACAGCGTATTGATGCCGGGTTCGCGCCCCACGAAGATTGCTTCGTGATCATCCCAGTCCGGGCAGTCTTTTAAGAACTCTGTGATGGGGGCCAGAAGTTCCGGATGTGAAGCACGGATTTTCCCGTTTTCGATGACAATATAGGCGCGGTAAATCTTCGCGGTCTCAAATTGACCGTGAAGGTAGTGAATACTATCGTCAACCATCCCATTTGGCTTCATATTTACTCCTCTTCAATCAGGCCAGCTGGAAGGCTTCTGGTAACGGTACCGAGACACCCGACACCGAGATACCAGCAAGAAACCAGGCCGGCGTGGCATTTTTCATGTCAATCCACGAGCTTTGTTCTGTCCACGTTGCTGTTGGCGTCGTCGGATCGATAGCAAAGGTTCTCAGACTGGCTGGGCAGAACATATATATATGAGATATGCCTGGCTTGCGTTACACGCCGATGACAAAATGATTGAACGGCAAAGGTGTAGTGCGGAGATAGTGCGGGTGGAATTGCCGGGAATTACTTTAGCACTCACTGCAAATGATAAAGCAGCTCTACCGTCATTACGCAGATTCCTGTTGCCGCGGAGAGAGGTGGACGCCGGATGGCCAAACCGACGCTGAAGAGCAACTGCTCCACGGCATTTGCCGCCGTGGACGAACTGTCTGTCGCTTTACCGGGCAACCACGTTTTTCGGGCTTTAGAGGAGCGATCCGCAGGTTCGCTCCAGTGTGACCGACGCGTCACGCGCGCCATTTTTAAGGTAGGCGGCAGCGAGTTTTGTGCATCGTGAACGAGTAGGCTGTTGCTGATAAACTTCGTAGTATGCGCCTACGGCCTCCGAGTAAAGCCGTCGCTGCATGAAAACATCGCCACGCAGCTCAATTGCAGCAAAGTTCCCAGGATCTATCTTTAACGCCTGATCCAGGTCACGCAGTGCGGGTTGGAAGTCTTTCAAGGCCGAAAAACTAATCGCTCGTTCGACAAAAAGGTCGGGTTTTCGTGGATTCGTTTCGATAGCTGACCTCAGGCTGTCCACCGCCTGCTCATACTCGCCAGCCTGATTCTGGCATCTCCCCAACTGATAGAACACCTCGGTGTGTTTGGGATCTGCCGCGGCGGCGTTCCGGAGAAACGGCATAGCTTCCAGGCAGTGTCCCTGCTCTGCAAGTTGAATGCCGCGGAGCGCGTCATCCTCGGCAATCTGCGGTTGAGGCTTCGAGACAATTTTGATCTTTGCTGCTGCGTCCGCGGCCAATTGTACGGCATCCCTAGCTCGCAGGTCGGGGTTCAACCACTCGTAAAGGGTATGACTCTTCTGTGATTGCCACAGTTTTTGGGAATCCAGTTTTGTGAGAGTGAGAGTCAGGACAACGCCACCGAAACGGTCCTCTTTGAGTTCTCCATGCAAAAACCCATCTGCCTGGCTAAGCTTGATGAATTGCGCCGATGGTTGGTCCCCTTTCCTAACTGCATGCAGATCCTGCTCCAGCTTATTCTGACGGACAATCTCATTCAGGCTGCGCCGCTCCAGCACCCTGAAGTCGGCAGGTCGCTGTAAAAACGCCGTCTCGATCGTTTGTGCAAGATTGACCGCCACGTCGCGATTGTCGCCGGGAATATTAGTATCGAAATCGAGCACATAGATTGCCAGCGGGTTTTGCGCCCACACCGGCTGGCTACGTCCAGCAAGCAAAATCCCGAAAATCGCAAGTGAGACCCAGCCCTTTATTTGAGGTGACATTCGGCCTCCGTATTCATATCGCGAGTGACTGAAACGACGGCTGTGCAGATTTTATCAGGATAATACGCATCGACCTGATAAATGCCGGGATGTAACCGGATGACAGCCGTCCGGCCGTTGTACTCTGCAGGCGTTACAGGTTTTTTATTGATACGCAACTGCGGTGGAGTGGCGCTGCTGTACATCATGATCTGTACTCTGTAAAACGGAAGAACCGTCGGCTCAGGCTTGAGATTGCCTCTTTTTCCCATATTGGGAGGCGCTTCCAATGGGCGCGTTATGCTGGGTTTTTCAGGCAGCAGTTTTTGGACAAGGTATATTCCTGCGCAGGCAGCGGCTGCTGCCAGGCTAATCGTGGCCAACCACAGCCAGAGACGGTTCTGCTTCCGCCCCTCATTGCTATTCGGGCGTTGCCGTGCAATCGCCGGAGGAATTTCCCTGGGGCCAAATGTTTCGCTTGCGTCCTGCGATGCCACCTCAAGTCCACTCTTTTCGAGGAAGCCCACGATACAGTCCGCAAGTCTGATCCTCGACCTGACGCTGTCCAGGCCTCCCCGGGTGGAAATGCCGATGCAGAGCGCCTTTCCCCGAGCCTCGATCGAAACCGGCCCTCCGCTAAACCCGGAGGGCAAACCGAGATCCACCTGTACGTCCAGCAGTGTACCGGTCTTGTCGTCCCATTGAAACGCCGGTTCCCGGCCCGCCGAAGCAGCGCTGAGAAAAACTTCGGAATCACGAAGGTCGTAACCGATGGCTCGCCAGTTCAATTTGCGAAGCGCATTTTCATGATGTACTTTGAGTCCTTTCAGGAAGCAGACTGGCGTACGGGCTTGCTGTTTCGGAATCCGGATAAGAGCCAGATCGTGTGCTTCGCTCACGGCTTCCACCACGCCGGCCTGAAAGCCGCCGTCAGCGAACCTGACTTTCAAAGGTTCATCCGTGCCACGGTCCGTCACGTGGTCACAGGTCAGGATATGATCCGGGTGGACTAAGAATCCAGTCCCGAGGCACACGTCTCCGCGGAAGATGCGGACCACAACTGAGCTATGATCGCTGCGAGCGTTCTCAAGTCCCATTGTTTACCGCCCAGAGGGCCGCAATAGCGGAAGATAGAGCACCGTCATATTTGCTCCGGTTTCATCCTGCGCGCTCACCGCTATTTCGCGCATCTCCGGTGTGATCGGCACTTGTGCGTCAAATTGAAATCCGGGTTTCGTCGCCTGCCGTCCAACATCCTGACCTCCGATCGTCAGGCGGCAATCGCAGTTCCCAGGTATCTCCCCGTTGATCCGAACGAGTGCTGAATGCCCGCTTGCCAGCACCACTCCTCCGGGCGGTCGGTCAATTTTTATGTTGATTGCGTTGTTCTGAGGTCCAACAAGCGTGGATTGCACATAGGCTTTGTCCCATAGCAGGATGGTCCATTCACCAGCATACGAATGCTGGCCGGTTGCCGAGACGTCGATCCTGTGCTCTTCGTTGACAAGGAGCCCCATGGGCTCCCGGGTAGCGGCTGTGAGGAGATACCCCTCTGAATTGCTGGCGCGAATGAACTTCGGATACTGGCCATCCATGGTCAGCGTCAGAGTTTCAACCTGAACCTGAGCCGCAGCCCCTTTCTCCAGGCGCACCTCCAGTCGCGCAGCCTTGTTCCTTGGCACACGCACAATCGCGCCGCTGGGATACCAACCCTGGCTCAGGTCAGGGAACCTGAGCTGGAAAGGTTCCGTTGCAAACAGGAGCCCAGGTATCAGGAGCAGGAGCAGGATTCGGTGATTGAGGGGCATCGGCATCAGGGCTTCTTTACTGGCGTTTTGGGGGTTGAGATGACTTTACCGTCCTCACATTAGGTCGATCATCGTTCTTGCGAAGCTCTACGTTGTTGCCCGAAGCCGCCAGCTTCTGCGCCAGAGCGTGTTGTTCGGCAACCTTCTTCCCGTCCAGAACGTATTGAAATTCTCCTAATCGGCTCATGTAGTCATAGATCGTTTCGAGGTGCGGCGGATAGGACTCGGTTTGTTTGTCCTGCGTTGTCACGAGATAATAGTTTTCCACGTACTGTTTCATCAGGGACACCGCTTGTTGTTTTTCGGCGCCTGTCGCGTCGGGTGTGAGCAGCGCGACGGCGCGGTGCAGAGCGGACCCATAATTTAAGTTGCGATGGTCATTTTCCGCGGCGAGCCGGAAATACGTATTTGCTTTGGAGCGCTCCTCGTCGGTCTTCCCCGTTTCCTGCAGGATTCTGGCGTAGAAATACAGTGCCGTCGGATCGGTTTTCTTGATGGCAACCGCTTTTTCCAGATTGTCCCGGGCGACTTCAAGCATGTCGTATTGAAACGCAAGAATCCCGTTGTCGCGCTTCACCTCCGCCATCAGAATATCGAAGTCCGGATCGCTGGTAATCAGCGTCCTTTTTGAGAAATCCTCTTTACCCTTTTCCAAAGTGAGCATCTCGTCGATTTTCTTTGCGCGTTCCCGAACACGGTTTGATCGCCCCAAAAATCCCAGGGTGACCCTGTCGTCCCGGTCTCCCGCATCCTTGAGTGCGGCATAAACTTTGGGGATTTGCTGGACATCCAGGTTCGCATTGAGCACCCACTCAAATGCTGTCCGGTCGGCTTCATCTTCCTGAATCCGGTTCCAATCCTTAACTACAGGCCCCACTGAACGCTCACCCAGATTCCCAAGGAGGGTTCCCGCAGCTGCGCCGGCGATTCCTCCCAATGCGACCGCACCTCCGGATCGTCCTAAGATACCTCCAGTCACGGCTCCACCCAGTCCAAACAGCACGGCCAGCTTCTTTTGTACGGTTTCCTGGTTGGCGCCGCGCTCTTTTGCGTATTCCTCGGCGGCGAGATCCAGCATGATTTCGGTGCGGTAGTCGTTATGGTAGACGTGGGCCGCCTCATGGGCCAGGACATAGGCCAGTTCCGCTTTTGTGTTCAGCAGTGAAACCAGACCCGTAGTGACATAGATGGTCCCCGTCGACAGTGTTTCTGCCGAAGGAATCGGATCTGCTTTCAGCTTGAAGGTATACAGACGGCCACCGGTTTTGGGGACAACCGACTGACCGATTCGGTTCAACAAATCCTGCACCAGCAGGTTATCGTACAACCCGGAAAAGACGCGAAAGCGGTCCTCAATGACATGTTTCACTTCAGAATGTGCCGACAGGTTGACTGCGTAAGCCCGGTCCGCGTCTCGGCGCCGCTTGGCTTCATATTCCGTATCTACGCGGCGCTTAAAGTCGCTGTCCTGGCGGCTATCACCCGTTACCACCTGCTTGTTGTAGAGCCCCTCCGCAAAATCCTTCATGTCGAGATATAGCTCTTCCGAATTCTGGTCCGCGTTTTTTGCGGCCGCCGCTGGCGCCGAATCTTTTTTTCGTCCCAGACCTGGCAGCTGGCCGAAGCTCGAGATAGCCAGCGAACATACAGTGAGGATTGCGATAGTTATAACCCGAATGGACTTCATGATTAATTCTCCTGATTAGTTCTCTAAGCAGCCATGCGATTAGTAGTCGACTGTCTGTACGCCCATAAATTTCGCAAGCAGTGAGCACACCATCTGTGATTCGTCCCGGGAAAAATGCAGGGGCCGGAAGTTTATCGTTTCCTTCGCGGTCTTGATGTGAAAAGTGTTGCTGTCGCGGCCATAGGATTTATTGAGTCCGCATTCTTTTACCTCACTTCCTGAAAATGGCCCGAATGCTCCGGTGGAACTCCGGCTTGGTACAAACTGAAAACTCTCTTTGCGTATCTTTAGTTCTCCCTGAATTGCTTTCACAACGTACGGAGACATACTCTTGAGAGGATCGTTGCCACGTCCTGCCAGAAAAGTCGCCTCGCCGCCCAGTTCCACGACTTTCATGTTGGTTTCTAACGCTTTTTTAACATTGGCTGTTAAATCCAGCCGGCTCGATGAGTAAAGATAGGCCATGCCGAGCAGGGAAAGATCCCGCAGATCTGATGGATAATCGGTAGTAGCTTTCTCGAGTATTGGGATGGCCTGCGCGTAGTCGCCGGAATTGAAGAGTTCACGCGCCGCATTTTCCGCATCTACCGCCTCGCGCGGCCTGTCAGAGCTCTGGGAAAAGGCCATAGGAGATAGAAGGAATAAAAATAGGATCCATAATGAATCTGGAAGTGTTTTCATGGTCACTGGAGTCTAGCATGGGTGCAAGGCCGCCGCAATTTTAAAACATGGGTGCCATGATTCCCCGTTGCTGTCTCGGTCCTCCCGTAGTCTGTAAGAAGCTTTTACTATCTATATGACATGTACGCGATCGGTGTTACACGCCAATCCTGTTTTGCTATGCGGTGAGTGTAAACATGTCGATTTGCGCGGCTTCGGTCTGCATTCCTCGTTCCAGCGGCGGCGTGGTGTCCGTCGGGTGTTGCCCTGTTACGGCAGAGCAGCTGCTCGAACCCGGATAAGAAGGACAAGTTCCGGCTGGTGATCGTCCACGAAGTCTGCCTTCGGGGCGATGAATCCCTGGTTCGCGTGGTGAATGAAGCGGGAGAACCTGTGGTCTGCTTGCGCGCGTAACCGGGAATCAGGAGGAGAACGCAGTTGCGCCCTTCTCCTGTGCGCGCAGCCGCTCGCCGATCATCGTCTGAACGGAATTCGAGAATTGTGTCTGGTGGCGACGCAGCCACGCCACAAGTTTTACGGATAGAGCCCACTCCTTCGGCGCTGCGAGTATTAAACGAGCCAGTGTTTCGTCTGCGCTATCGGTCCCAGACGCGGTCTTTTCCAGACCTGCCATGACAGCATCCCGCCCGCATGGTCGAAGCTCTTCACTCAGTTCTTCCAGCTCTTCAAGCAGGATTTCGAATGCCGGGGATGATGGGTCCTCGGACGACCGTTTCACGGGATTACTTTGATAGCACCTCTTCACCAGCGCGTACATAATTTGGTGATACAGCAGTTTTACCTGCTGTATTACCGGTCTTGTGCGGCCCTTTGAACCGACCGGATACATGCTTTCGTCAATACCTGCCAACGCGGTCATGATGGCGGCCCGGAATACTTGCTCGCGAAGGTCTGCTGCTATGGCCGTCATCAGCCGGTAGACGGGCCCTGATTGGGGAGGAGATGCGTACTCCTGATAATGCATGACCTGATCGGACTTGATCTGATAGTGCTTGACCTTATTTGGCATGACCTGATCGCGATCTGGATTGGCCCGATAGTGTTTGAACAGATCTCCATTTGCGGTCCTTTCAAACAGACGATTCTTTTCCTCGTCGATCTGCAGGAACTCGATACATCTGTCGATGTCCTCGCAGATTCCGAGACTCCATTCCGCTTTTTCAGGCTTGAAGTTGCCCCGGAGGGACGACTGGATCGTCTCTTCAGACCCGATCTTTCGTCCACGCGTGCGTTGGGTGATGGAAAGCTCCTCGATCCGTTTGGGCTCAATCAGCCATGCCGAGGCAACACCGGTGTGCGATTCAAAAGGTTGAAAGGAGAGGGAAGACAACCCCTCGGATATCGCCCGGATTGGATCGGTTAGACCGGTTTTCTCGATCGCTCTCTGGAACGCCTTCACGATCTCGCTCTTCTTGTGGTGGCTCGACAGCCGCAATTTACTCTGAAAATACAAGTTTCGTGCCGGGAACTCGGTAACCACAAGATCATGGTTCCGGTACTTCTTGTCCGTCGTGTAAATCAGCCAGCCCGTAAGCCGTCTGACGCCGAGCAACGGTTCGACCTCTTCCGGCAGTTCCAGTGGGCAGCCTTGAATCGACTGCAACTCAACTTCCTTTCCATAAACCACTGTGCCGCTGTCGTCCACGTGAATCAAGGTGGCCTCAACGGACGAAACCTTGCGGGTCTTCCCGATCGGCAGGGATCGATTGGGATCCACTAAAACAGCCCCGTGGTCGCGATGCCAGTCCGTCAAGCGGTAAGGATCAAATTGGCCCATAAGTCTCCTGTCCAGAGTTTATAGAGTGCGTAATGAGTTTATTACCGTGGGTAGTTTGGCCCATCGGCGTCGCCAAACTCCCGGGCCGACATCTATTCAACAGGATTCCTGTGTTTCAGTCGAATTCTGCCTGATTCCTGTTGATATATGAACCATTCAGGATGGACGTTACATTACAACCATAATTTGTTGAGCAAGGCAAGCATCTGGCTGATTCGGTCTCCTAAATGAAGCAACCATCATTATTTTCAGCCACTACTGTCCAAATTAGCCAAGAATGTGCATTTTGGACAGACTAAGTCGTTGATTTCATTGGCTTGATGTTTGCGGGCGGGAAACAGGTTGGTGTTGGCCTCAGATGCTGTCCAAATTGCGCGACAAATGTCTGAAGACGTGCCGCGAAGCAAAACCGACACAAAACCGTGATCTAGAGATGGTTTTCAGCAGATTTGATCGGCGAGACGACCTGTGCATGATCAGATGCTGTCCAAATTGGCGAGCAAGAAAAAGCTAATTTGGACGAGAGTGATTTTCAGCTAAATCTCAATGCCTCTCCGGGGAAATGGCATGTGGAGCGGGAGGAACAAAAGAGTGAAAAAACACATTAGTCAATTCCGAATTGATCTCCATTTACGGTTGCGACCATATCTGAGGATCAAATTGGCATTATTGGTTTTCGTCGTGCGTCTGAACGATGAAACTCGACGGCCATCTCGAAACTTAAAGAGCATCCCACGCGGCGCCAGAGCTAACCGGAAAACCGGGCAATCGTTCATCAGGAAACGGAACTAAACGGTTAGCGTCAGCACCCTGAACTCACGTGGCGACGGGAAGGAGAGATTTCTCCTTCCCATTTTTATTGCAAAAAAACTTTTCCGGCCATCGCCAGTCACACGGGGGGAAACGGCAGCCGAGGACACGGAGGTAACAACATGAACGTGTCCATTCTGCTTCCAGTTCTGCTCGGCATGGCCCTGAGCATGATTCAAAACACCAGCCCGGCTGCAAGCTCTTGCCCCAGTCAGCCGGTCGTTCAGCAGGAAACAGGACTGGGTGGATAGATAACACCGCTCGGTCCAGTTGGGAAGGAGAGATTTCTCCTTCCCATTTTTATTGCAAAAAAACTTTCCGGCCATCCCCCAGCCACACGGGGGGAAACGGCACCCGACGACGGAGGCAACAATATGAACGTATCCATTCTGCTTCTGGTTCTCGGCATGGCCCTGAGCATGATTCAAAACACCAACCCGGCTGCAAGCTCTTGCCCCAGTCAGCCGGTCATTCAACAGGAAACAGGACTGGGTGGATAGGTAACACCGCTCGGTCCAGATGGGAAGGAGAGATTTCTCCTTCCCATTTTTGTCCCCATTTTTCATCTGTTACGTTCATATTCGGGCCTGCCGGATCCTTTGGAACGAGACCCGCATGGGAAAAAGAGGCGTGGCCTTTTTTGCCGTTTTCTGATGTAAAATATCGATGCCCAAACGCCGAAATTCTCCTCTTAATTATTTGCGGATCGGATCGGTACTGGGTGCTGGTCAGTCTTGCCATGATCTTAGCCCTGATCTTTGCATCCGCTCTAACGCAATCCGTCAAGCCCCAGCCATTTACGGGCGAATGTCCAGAACTGGTGGTGGGCAGACCGTTGTCCGCGATGACCTCGCCTGCCATACCTTCGTGCATGCAGGTGGACGTCTTTCCGGGCGAAGCCACTCAGGTCATCGCCGACTATACTGCAGATCTCGCTCTTCGTGTTGCCGGCCCCATTGACCTTCTGGCCGATGGATTTGAGTTCGACCGCGAAACCGTGACGCTGAGCACTCCCGGGCAATATCGCATTGAAATCGTCAACCTCGCACAGGATTCCGGCAGTTCCGCTATTACCATGTCGCGAATCCCTTTATCGTTACAGGTTGCGGCTCAATGGCAGCAGGCCGAACGGCTGGCCAGCGAGTCCAAAAGTTCCGGAACTATAAAGGACATCTCCGCCTCTCTTGAACTCTGGCAGGCTCTCGGTGATGCTTCTTCCACAGCTCGCACATGGCTCAAACTCGGGGATGCGCAGCTTTCCAGCGATCCTGCCGCGGCCCGGGAAGCCTATGAGCAGGCTTTCACAATCTGCCATGCCCTGAATGAATTGCGCTGCATCGCCGAAGCGGCCAACAACAGCGGCCTTACGGCCCGGCAATTAGGCGACTTCCACGGTTCGCTCAACCGTCTTCAGGAAGCGGCTCGCGGCTGGGAGACTCTGCATTTGCAAAATTCCCAGGGCAAGACGCTTTCCAATCTCGGAATCCTGTATACCCGCACCGGCAATTTCGAGAAGGCCGTGAATAGTTACAATCAGGCGATTGCGATCCTCAAAGACCAGGACAATCTGGCGTATGCGCGGACTCTGAACAATCTGGGGCTGTGCTATCTCGCGTTTGCGCAATACAACAGAGGAGCAGACTACTTCCGGCAGACCATCGAGATCGAAAAAAATCTCAAAGGCGCCGAATCAGATTTATTCCGCACGCGCATGAATTACGGCCGGACCCTCATGCTCGAAGGCAAACTTGATTCCGCTCGCTCCGTGCTCGAAGAAACGCTCGACTTGTCCCGGAACCGCCCTGACCGTAATCTGCGCGCCTTTACCCTGAACAATCTTGGTCAGACGCTGTTGCGGATGCGCCAGCCCGATGCCGCGGAACCCCGGCTGAAAGACGCCCTCGATCTTCATCGCATGACGGGTGATAAGCACGGAGAAGCCCTGGCTCTCCACTATCTGGGCCAGATCGCGCGCGGACGCGGCGATCTGGCCGGAGCCCGGGAACTGCTGAACCAGTCATTGCAGATTCTCCGTGACTACGAAATGCGCGACGATGCCGCCGACTCTCTCTATGAACTGGCATCCCTCGAATTTGCAGCCGGGGAATCACAGCGCGCGGCCAGTCTGGCCACCGAAGCGATCTCGTTCCTTGAAGCTGTACGCGGCCAGGTCCCCGGCGCCTCGCTGCGCGCGTCCTTCTACGCCCGCAGGCGCAATCTGCTCGATCTTCTGGTGACCATTGCCACGCGCCGCGATAATAAGGATGCGGCGGTCGATGGGCTGATTGCCGCTGAACTCGGCCGGGGACGTGCCCTGCTTGATATTCTCGCGGAACGCGCTTCATCCCGCACGGAGGCATTGTCTTCACGCCAGAAAGAGATTCGCCAAAAAGTTGACATGCTCATAGCCGATGCGGCTTCGGCGGCCAGACCCGAGGATTTTGAAAGGAAATACGCCCGTGCGAAGCCTCGTATTCAGGCTTTGATCGCTGAAGATGAAGAAGTCGAGGCCAGCATTCGCGAATCCATCGGCAACCGCGAACCCGGCGCTCGTCCGCTTAGCTCCGTCAGTGCTCTTCAGCACGAGGTACTCTCGCCGCGGAGCACAATTCTCGAATATCAGCTGGGGGAACAAGCCAGCCATTTATGGCTGGTTCGGGACAGGCAGATCGAGGTATTCACGCTTCCTTCTCGCGCCGTTATCGAAAAGCAGGTTGCCGCCGTCGTGGGCTTGTTCGATAAAGTCAACGACCGCCTGCGCGATCCCGCGAAACAGGCCGCTTTTCAGGACGGTATGCGCCGCTTGTCGTATGAGTTGCTGGGTCCGCTGCAGAGCAGAAAGCTTCCTCAGCTTGTAATCCTTGTTCTCGATGGTGATCTGCATCGCGTGCCGTTCGCGGCGTTACAGCTTCCCTCCGGCGATTATCTGGGCCTCCGTCATGATCTGCTCCGCGCCCCTTCCGCCGCTTTCCTTATGCAGGCTTCCGGGCCTCGTCCTTTGTACGCATTTCCCAAAACCATGATTGCGTTTTATGACCCGATATTTTCCGTCAGCGACTCTCGCGTTCCAGCGGCCGTGCGCAAGGCAGCCGATTCTCCCGGCCCGGCCCGGCTCCCCTTTGGCGATGAACTCAATACCATTGCCGGCCTGGTTCCCCAGGTACGCCGTGATTTCTTCGGCAGCTTCGACGCAACTTATCACAAACTGCGTAACGCTCATCTCGGGCGCTACGCCGTGATTGAACTTTCCACCCATGCCGTCATCAACGATCAGGCCCCGGAAATGTCGAGTATTTCTCTCTCTGTGGTTGACCGTGCCGGACATCTCGTCAGTGGTCTGGTTCTTCCCTACCAGCTTGCCGGCATTTCCATGAATGGTTCAGTCGTGGTGCTGTCGGCGTGCGATACCGCTCTGGGCAAAAAAGTTCTGGGCGAAGGCATGATCGGATTTACCAGTGGTCTCTTTTCCGCCGGAGCCTCCCAGCTCGTTCTGACTCTCTCTGAGGTCAACGCTGAAGCCGCCTCGGTATTTCTCAGTGAAACTTACAGTCATTTCTTCGCGCCCGGCTCCATAAGCATGGAACATTCCCTGACCCTGGCCCGCCAGACGCTCCAGAAGTCTGACCGCTGGTCGGATCCTTATTATTGGGCTTCATTCGTCGAAATCGGCGCGCCGGCCCCGGCATATCGCCAGCATAAGAATGGGGCGATCTGATCTATGTTCAATAGCCGCTCCATTTCTCCCGAGCTCTGGGTTCATGCTCGCAAATGCCTTGTATACTACTTCACCCACCGGCATGGAGCCTCGAACGCCGAAGACCTCGCGCAGGATACCCTGATGGCTGTCTGGGGCCGCAATGACTACTCCTTTGAGAAAGAAGAAGATTTTCTCAAAGTCTGTTATGGCTTTGCCCGGCACATTCGTCAGCAGGGCATCCGCGTCGACCAAAAGCATGCCGCCGATGAACTGACGATTGATGTCGAACGTCCGTCGCCGCGAGTACAAGGCATGCACCACCAGGAAGTGCAGGTTTTTCTCAATGAGATTAGCGAGCAGGCAGAGGCCGAGCTGCTGGCCGATGAACGGGCCCTGATTACGGAAGCCATGAATCGTGATGGCCACGATCCGCCACTTTCGTCAAAACTTCGCGTGAAGCTATACCGCGCAAGAAAAAAACTCGAAAAGATCACCGGATTGCGTAAATGAGGTGTAACAAGCAGTGAATTCAGAGCATATACAAACGAAGACGGTGAAACAATATCTACTGGGAACGTTGCTCGAACCCAAGGCTTCGGCCATCGAGGAACGCTATTTTACGGACCCGTTATTTTTCCGCCAATTACGCACGGCGGAAATCGAATTGATCGGCGACTACCTTGACGGGAAATTGTCACCCGAAGAGCATACGCAGTTCGAGGGCCGTTATATGGCGGTTCCCGCGTTGCGGGAAATGGTCGACCGGGTCAGCGCTCAGCGGGTCGTGTCGATCTCCGTAGGGCCACGCTGGCTCCGGCTGGTTCTGGCCTCTTCGATCGCCATGCTTGTAATCGCGGCATTCCTTCTCCGCAAGGGGTCGCAGCCGCCGCAGCAGGCGTTTCATGCCCCGGTTAGCGGCATCAGCCTGTTTCTTGAACCGGGAGTCACCATGGGGGCGGCATCCCAGGCAAAGCTGTTGAAAATTCCCCAGTCGGTTGCGCCCATTTCACTGATCGTGGAATTACCCGGGGAGACGGCTCCTGCCGATTATATTGCTCGCCTGAAGAAGGTAGAGGCTGACCGTCAGCCGGTTCTCTGGAGCAGCAACTTGACCCGGTCTGCGCCTCGCGTGGGAGGGAGCCAGGTCACTTTCACCCTTGACTCTTCCATCGTCTCACCTGGAGATTACATCCTTGAACTGGCCACGCAGGGCGGTAAGGTGCGCGAGACCTATGTATTCAGAGCAATTCCTTCATCCCGGTAATCTGCGGAAACTGCATTCGCTGACGGCAGGCCACGAAATCCTGGTCGCATTCAGGCAAAACAGACTTTCCAGTAAGAACAGAGTTGGACCGGAGAGCCAGTGTAGAGTTATAAACCTTTCCCGTTCTGTCCTCTGTGCAAAATCCGGCGTACAGCCATGAAAGTTTATGGTTGTGGTTCGCCAAAACTCTGATCTGGCGTGACTTCAAGAGTTTACATAAATCAGCCCAACAAGCCATCTGATACAGTTTGGTCATGTTTCGGCTCTTGTTCGGGCTGTTTCGGCGATCATTTTACTCGCGACGCGATCTCCTTCTGGAGAATCTGGCTCTTCGCCAACAGCTTTTGGCCGTGCAGCGGCGAAAGCCGAGGGCGAGGCTCGCTCGACTGGATCGTTTGTTTTGGGTTGTCGTCAGACGGCTGTGGCCGCAATGGAAGCAAGCTCTGGTTATCGTCACTCCCGAGACTGTCGTACGCTGGCATCGTGCCGGATTCCGCCTGTACTGGAATTGGATTTCTCGCCATCGAAAGGCATTTGGCAGGAAGCGAATCAGCAAAGAGTTGCCGGAATTAATTTTCCGCATGGTTGCGGAGAATCCCACTTGGGGCGCTCCACGCATCCATGGTGAACTGCTCAAGCTTGGCTTCGAGGTTTCCGAGCGAACCGTCTCTCGTTGGGTGCAGCGTACACCAAAGCAACCGGAACCAGCCCAGCGTTGGCGAGTCTTCCTGCAAAATCATCGTGAAGCTGTCAAGGCCGGTGGAAGATTAGTCCAGCAGGCCGGAGTAAAACTAGACCAGCCGAAGGATTGGGAAGTTGGAGAAGAAGTGGCTTTGAAGGAAGGATGGCGTCTGGAGCGGAGGCCTGCGC
>Ga0137363_10000249_pt1 | contig 29906 bp, 23 predicted proteins | sample MadtaG_FD_104800 | JGI IMG/M metagenome (GOLD analysis project Ga0137363, IMG submission 104800) | Vadose zone soil microbial communities from Angelo Coast Range Reserve, California, USA - Mad1_115_16 metaG | ecosystem: Environmental > Terrestrial > Soil > Vadose zone | place: USA: California...
GCGCTGGCCCTGCCGCTTGAGAATGCCGAGCCGGCTTCGCCGTCACCGCAGCCGAAGTTTCTCTATGGAGGCCGCGATGATTACCGCTGGCAGCTGGGCCTCGGCTTCACCTGGCTGCGCTTCCAGTCCTCGGTCTTCAATGCCAGCGCCGTGGGCATCAACACTTCCCTGGTTTACTTCACGAGTGACTGGTTGGGAATCGAGGGCAATTTTACCGCCGCTTTTGCCCCAACGCTTTTTGGGAACGAGCACGTAAAGATCGCAACGTATGGCGCTGGCCCGAAGATCGCCTGGCGACAGAAACAGTGGGAACCCTGGCTGCACGGAATTTTTGGCGGCGCCCACGAACAGCCTCAAATCACCGGACAAAGCCGCAACAGTTACGCCATCAAAGCCGGCGGCGGAGCGGATTACCGCTGGAATCCGCGGATTTCCTTCAGGTTCGAGGCGGACTACGTTCGCACCGGTTTTTTCAGTCAATCACAAAATGACATACAGCTTGCGGGCGGACTCGTTCTTCACTTCTAGAGCGAGGCGGCGGTGAAGTTTTTAGGCGCCTTGGAAAGCTGATTTGGACATCATTCGTCTTCCCCCGGCCGCGTCCGGCTACCAGATCTTACAGGCTTGCTCGCGCACCATTGGCTCGCCTTTTTTGCAGCCGAAGGCCTTTCGAAATTCCGCCATATTCGAAAGCGGAGCGTTGCCGCGGAATCTGGGCAGCGGGTGCGGGTTGGTGTTGGCCATTAAGCGCGCGTACTCGATGCGCTCGTTGGCGCCCCAGACTTGCGTCCATCCGAGGAAGAAGCGCTGCTCGGGAGTGAAGCCGTCCTTGTCTGGAGGCCGCGGCTTGCCCGCTAGTGATTTTTCGTAGGCGGCATAGGCGATCGTCAGACCGCCCAGGTCGGCGATGCTTTCTCCTAAAACCAGCTTGCCGTTCTCATGCAAGTCGCCGTCGACGACGTAGGCGTCGAATTGATCGGAGACGCAGGCAGCGCGCGCCTTGAAGTTCTTCAAGTCCTCCGGGCTCCACCAATCTTTCAAATTGCCTTTCCCGTCGAACTTGCTGCCGTGGTCATCGAAACCGTGCGTGATTTCGTGGCCGATCACCGCTCCCATGCCGCCATAGTTCACGGCATCGTCCGCGTTGGGATCGTAGAACGGAGGCTGCATGATGCCCGCGGGGAAAACGATTTCGTTCATGCTGCTGTTGTTGTAGGCGTTCACCGTAGGCGGCGTCATGCCCCATTCCGTGCGGTCCACGGGCTTGCCGATCTTGTTCAAGCGCCGCGCGAAATCGAATTCCGCCCCGCGCCATTGGTTTTCGGCGTAGGACTTGCGGTCGATTTTCAGCCCGGAGTAATCGCGCCACTTGTCCGTGTAGCCGATTTTCAGCGCGAACGCTTCGAGTTTCGCGGTGGCTTCGGCGCGGGTCTCCGGTCCCATCCAGGGCAGTGTTTGCAAATCATCGCGCAGTGCGGCGATCAGGTTGTGGACCATTTCCAGCGCCCGGGCTTTGGCCGCAGGCGGAAAATATTTCTGCACGTAAACTTGGCCAAGAGCCTCGCCGAGCACGCGGTCCGTCGCCTGCACGCAGCGCTTCCAGCGCGGCTGAATTTCCCTGGCGCCGGTCAACGTTTTGCCCCGAAAATCAAAATCCTCGTCGACAAACTTGTCCGAGAGCCCGGGCGCAGCAGTGTCTACAAGGTGCCAGCGCAAGTAGGTTTTCCAGTCGTCGATGGACGTTGCGGTCAATTGTGCGTCAAGAGCCTTGAAAAAGTCCGGCTGGCCGACATTGATTTCTTTCAATTCTGGATGTCCCGCGGCCTTGAAATAGGCTTCCCAGGAAAAGTCCGGCGTCAGCGTCCGCAACTCCGCGAGCGTCAACTTGTGATAGGTCTTGTCCGGATCGCGCAAGTCAGTATTTTTCATTGAAGCGCTTGCCAGCGCAGTTTCAATCCTCAGAATGGCGGCTGCTTCGGCCGCTGATTGATCCGCTGAGTCGCCGAGCAATTCGAGCATTTTTGCGGCATGTTTCATGTAGGCATCGCGCAGCTGCTTCGATTTGTCATCTTCCTTGAGGTAGTATTCGCGTTCCGGCAAACCGAGACCGCCTTGAAAGGCGCTGCCTATCACGCGGGTACTGTCCTTGGCATCCTGATTCGAATTGAAGCGGAAGAGCACGCCCACGCCTCTGCTGTGCAGCCGCTCCGCCTCCGCTTCGAGATCCGCCACAGTTTTGATCGCGGCAATCTCAGCGAGTTCAGGATCGAGCGATCTTGTTCCCGCGGCGCCGATCGCCGCACTGTCCATGCAACTCGCGTAGAAGTCGCCGATCTTTTGTTCGTTCGAACCGGGTCGAGCGTTGGCGCTCACAGCGGCTTCGAGAATCTGTCGCAGGTTCTGCTGATTCTTGTCCGCCAGTTGGGTAAAGGTGCCCCAGCTTGAATACTCCGGGGGAATTGGGTTGGACTTCATCCATCCGCCCATCGCGAACTGGTAGAAGTCATCACAGGGCTTGCAGGTCTTGTCCAGGTTCACGGTGTCGAATCCCCACGAATTTGTCTTATCCCCGGCTCTAGACGACGCGCGCGGCCCGGCGTCCGCAAGAGTTACAGCCGACACAACCACCATGGCAAGGACCGAACCCAGGGGGAAAAGTCTTTTTGACATCGCCAGCCTCAGTTTGGATTTACTCTGAAACCGCGGCAGTTTCGACTCGTGTCCGACCCCGGCCGCCGCGTGAACTGTTTGTGAGACGGAGGAAGCGGCACTCGCGTTACGCCGGCCCGGAAATCTTCAGCTCCGGCAAGGATCAGCGCAACACCGTGCCGTAGAGGACGTTGCGTCCGCCGCGCAAGTCTCTGCCATACGACAGAACGATCGTCAGACTTCCGAGCACTCGGATCTTCGATTGCGCGCCGGCATCCCATAGCCAGCGCTGCGAACCGAAAAGACCGGAGGAATCGGCCACCGTGCCACTGTCGAGAAATGGGCCAAGCTTCACGGTGACGAAACCGTTTTGGTAGAGATTCTTGTCCATCTCCCAATTGGCAAGAAAAAACTGCCGCCCGAGTGGTGCGGCGCCCTTGCGCCCGTCGCGGGTGCCGGCGTGACCGCGGAGCCAGAGGTCGTTGTCGCGTTCGATGCCCAATTGGAACATTTCATCGAGAGTGGCTTTGCCAGCCGTTGCGCCCGCGCGGACCTGCGCTTCGATTTCATAGTCGTCACCTTCGGCTCGCGGGAACCAATGCGCGCGAAGCGAGCCGCGGACGGTCGAAAACGGCCCAAGTCCATTGGCAAACTCCCGGCCAGCCTTTGCTTCGGCCGATGAATCGAGCGTGAAGCGTCTCTCGGGCACCCGCAACAAGTTTCGCTGGACGCCCAGCCATCCTGAAACGGAGATCGCGTTTGTAAAGAACGTCCGCTCGGCAGGCAAAGTGAGGCCATTGAGATTTCGAAAATTCCGGCTGGCGATTTCCGCGCCGGCGCTCCAACTCCAGCGGCCGTTCACAATGGAACGCAGCTCGGCTCCGGCAGCCGCGCGGCGCATGTTCAAGTCCGTCAACGGGCTGCCCGCGCCAAAAAAAGTTTGCGCCAAATTCCAATTCTCGTTGCGCGCGTCGGCGTAAAGGCGCAATCGAAACCTGGGGTCGCCATAGAGCGGCAGCGAAAGCGTTAGACAAAGGCGGCGTTTTTCCGAATCCCATCTTAGAAGCGAGGTCAAATTCACGGCGTCGCGTCCAAGATTGTAAAACTCCGGATAGATTGTGGCGTAAGGCAAGCCGCCGAAGAGCGCTACGATGCCCTCGACTTTGGAATCGCCCCAGCCGTTTTTCTCCGCCAGGTGCAGCGTCAAATCGTAATTCCCGGATTCCGCGGGCGTGAGCTCGATGCGCCGATTTGAGAAAATGTCGAGATTGTCCAACCGCGCTTCGATCGAGAGTAACGCATCGGTCGTCAGGACTTGCGGAGCGTTAAGAGCCAGGGCGCGATTCCGCAACGATTCCTTCAACTGCAGCGCTGGCGCGAAAGCCACGCCCCTTAGCCGTGGCTTTTCCTCGGGATTCCAGTATTTGAGCGCAGCTTCGAGGTTGCCTTCTAGGAAATAAATGGTGGCGAGAAATTCGCGGGAATAGGAGTCTTCTGGGTTTAGCTCCAGCGCCTCGCGCAGACGTTTTTTCGCGGTTGGAAAATCTTTTTGCTTGTACGAAATGCCTGCCAGCTCGACCAGAAACCGCGGATCTTTGGGAGCCTTCCGCGATCCAGCTTCCAGCGCCAATTCCGCCTCGCTCCATTTTTCCAATCGCGCGAGCGCCAGCCCCGCCAGGAAATCAAGATCCGCTGATTGTTCGGCTGGACCGCAAGCGAGAGTGGCGGCCTGTTGCCAGCGCCCGGAATCGAAGGCGCTTTGTGCGTCTGCCAGACGAGTCTGTTCAGAGGAAGGGCTCTGAGCGAAAGCCGCCGGACCCAGCATCAACACCCCGATTAGAAATCGGATCACCCGCCCTTTTCGGGAAGGGCCAGCAGCATCCAATTGCGGTTTGGGCGCCATTGCTTTTCGAAATCCTCGCGCGCAACTCGGAGAAGTTTCCCACGAGCAGGGTCGTTGATGAAAACGGCTTCGCTCTGCCAATCAATGCCCGTCACTACGACATAATGCAACGGGGCTTTGGCACTACCAGGCTGGAGACTCACAATCAGCGGGCGGCCTCGTTTGAGGTGCTCCAGAAGTTCGCTCCAGTTTCCGTCGAGAGCAAACACGCGAAAACCTGAATTCTTGAAATAGGCCTGCATATCGGAAGCAAAAATACCGCGGGCTTTTCGCGAATAGAGCTGTTTTTGAATCGCGGTGACGTCGGCGCGTTGCGAGTCAATCTCCGCGCCATGAGCGTTCCAGTATTCGAGAACCATGGAGATTACGGCGGACCCGCAGCCATCCTCAGCCTGTTTTACGTATGGGACGTCGAGCCAAATTCCTGCTTTTTCCTGGGGCCCGGCGCGGGCAGAAGGCCCCAGGACGAGAAGCAAGAACAGACCGAGAACGACCTGGTTTACACGAATAAGGAATGACTCCAAATGAGCTAGCGGAGCGCGATCGCCAGGACGACGATAGCGAGCGCGATCAGGATAATCCAAAGCATGTCGCGATCAGAAATGCGTCCCGCGGCAAAATCACTTTGCGCCTGGCGAGACCGCTGTGCCAGTCTGGCAAGATCTTCATCGTTCAGCTGGCTTACGGCTTTATCGACTTTTTGGTAGTCGAGATTCGCTGATTTCATCGCTTTTTGGGCCTGGTCGGAAGAAAGAAGCGTTCGAACGGCTTCTTCGTTCGATTGGCGCGTTTGGGCCGGCCGCGCGGCATCTTTGTTCAAGTCGCTCAAGGAAACGACATGCTGCTTGTCTTGGGCCCCTGCCGGTGCTCCTGCCGAACCGAACAAAGCGGCCAGCGCCAGCATCAACACCCACACCTTCACGCGAAAGTGCATTCTTCCTCCTATGTTTGGCTGGGCTAAGACTAGTTTACGAATTGCATCGTGCCGTGACAAGAAAGTTCTCCGGAGCTGTTCTTTCCAGAGAAATGGGTGCTCCCGGCCAAATCCTACTTTTCCGGTAAAGGCTGCTGATACTTGGTGGCGTCAACCGTTTTCCATTCGCCTTTGATGATCCCTGCCCGAATCTCGGCGGCGCCCTTCCCTTTGCGGGATTGCTCGTAGGTATAGAAATCTTCGTAGATGCAGGTGCCGCATCCGGATCCGTGCTTGCTGGCAAAGCAATCCAAGAGGCTCTTGTGCCCCTGGCTACGGTCGCAATGGCAATAGCACGGCTGCTGGTAGAGCGCCCTCTTGATTTTTGCAGCGACAGCATAGGCGTTCTGCACCACCGGGTCGGTAAAGAGCGCTGGATCGATCGTCGCGGGTAGCCCAGCCTTCGGCGCTTGCGCATGATACGCGGGCAAGTCGTCAACTGGCGATTGCGGCTGACTCGGATCTTGTGACATTCTTGAAGCGGCTTCCTGCGGGATCAACGCCAATCCCAGTGCCAAGCCGAAAATCGTGATACCGCTCAAGGTTTTCCAGTTGCTGTTTCCACGCATATTTGCCCCAGTACTTCTCTTGATCCGAGCAGCATCCCTGCCACTCTACTTTAAAGCGCGCAGATCACAAATTCCACTACGTCCTCGTCAGTAGCATGTAAGAAACGCTACGGCAGCCGAACAACGGCAATGCGAACGGGCGCAAGCTTCGTCACGTCCAGGATCTTGTCGCCGTTCAGGTTGTCAACCTGGCTGTTCGCAATGAAGTAGAAGTCGTTGCCGTGAAGCGCCCCCGTCGTCGGAGTGGTAGTAAATGCAGTGCGATTTTCTAGAACCATGGTTTGCGTTACACGAGAACCATCTCTAGAAAGGCGGAAAGCGGCAATACGCGGCGAACCAATGCCATTTTGAACTGCAATCAGGCTCCCCTTGTGCCAGTAGAGTCCGTCAATTCCGGCCAGCGTATTGCGAGGTCCGGGGATGACATCCACACTCGTTCCGCTGTCCAGGTCCACACGCACAACGCCAAAGTCGTCCGCGACAAACAACTGGCGATCATCGTCGGCAAGCGCAATTCCATTCGGAGCCGAGAGCGAACGGTGAACCATCAAGCGTCGAAAGGTGTGCGCGCCACCATCGAAACGGTAGACTTGATTGCTGGCGCTGTCGGTCAAGATGATTTCACCGTTCCTGCGCAGCACCAGATCGTTGAAACCATGCTTTGCTCCATCCTCCGGCGCAAATCGCCCCATAAGATTGCCTGCAACGTCAAAGTGCACAAGTTCGGACTTCCCCGTGGCTTCACTCCATGAATCGGCCCACACCGTTCCGTCACGCGGATCAGGGCGGATGCCCAGTACAGGTGCTAGGTTGTCGCGGCCCGCAGGCACGAAGTCCGAGACTCGGCCCTCTCGGGTAATCTTGACGATCTTCCGCCGATTGAGACTGCTCAAGTAATAGACATTTTGCCCGGCGTTATAGGCGAGGCCTTCCGGCACTAGATCCCTTTCCTCGGTAACAAACGCCAGACGTGACTGACCGACAGCGGGAAAATCACGATGGACGCTGGCGACGATGTCGTCAAATTCCTTTGTGCCCTTTAGTACTTTTAGCGAGGGGCTCCCTGCTGGGTCGAAGCCCTCATGCAATTCCACACATTCTTTAAGGAGGTGCAAAGCATCGAGGGTTTCTCCCAGGTGCTGCTTCGATGTGGAAAGAAAATAGAGTGCCGCGCCGCGGTCGACAAGTTGCGGCAACAGCTTTTCAACCGTCGCGATCTGCTCGCGAACTTCGGCAGCATCGACAGGCTCCGCCACCGTACCCTTTACTTGCTCTTTTTCTTGCGCGCGAACTCGAAAAGGAAGTGAGGCAAGTCCCGTCAGCAGTAATAATGCGGGGAAAAGGATAGACCGCGGGTAAGTCATGGTCACCTGCGAGCCAGCAAGAATGTCTCTCGGCGAGCCCTTCCCTGAGCGGAGGCCGCCATTCGCTGTACCGGTCCGGCTGTTAATTGAATGCCGCTTCAACCTCACGATACCCGGGAGGCGGCGATGAAATTTTTGCTTCGAGATGCTTTCTACGAAGATGACGCTGCACGCGGCGGCCCCAGCCCCTGACAAACGAAAAATTCAGCGCGCCGCCGATGGCCGAACTGGCTAACGGAATCAATCGCCCGGCCCACTTTTCCACTGCTTCGGTGCCAAGTTTCGCGGCGAAACGTTCGGCGATGCGCGGGACGAGCTTGTCGAGAATCTGTTTCTCCGCCAAGTCTTTTCCGTAATCGATGCCGGAGGCAGCCGCGGCCGCCTTCCACATTTCTACTCTCTGGTCGTGGCCATGAGCCTCGAATCCGTAGAGCAGAGAAAGTCGCTGGATGAGCCGCAGCGTGATCACGGTGAGAAGGCTCGCATCGGGCAAAAACGTGATCATGCCACCGAGACCGAATCCCGCGCCTTCGGCAAGCGCTAGCCGTTCGGCGTCGCGAATCAGCGCCATGGCGATAGCGTCCAGGCGCTCCGTGGGAACGTCCTTCATACGGGCAAAGTCCGGAACCCATAAACCGTGCTTGTCCGCGAGTTGTCGGCGGAAATCGTCTGGGTCAATTTCGACCGAACGCAGCCCGCGGAGAACGCCGAAGCGCAGCAAGCGTTTGAACGCGCCTCCCGCCAACCGCTGTTTTCTCGAATTGTGTAACCCTGCCATGCCTATAAGCATCCTAAGCCGGTTAGAAGTGCCTGGCAACCATGGCGTTCGATAGCTGAGGGCACTGTTGTCAGGGCGGAGAGCCTCCGGGAGAAAAGGGGGAGTTACCCGGAACGCGGCAGGAAAACGCCAGTCCTACTTGACGCCGCCCGGCTTTTCGGTAAACTGCATTTTTCTCTATGGCCACGATGCCACAATTCGTTCCGTCCGAAGTCGTGCATGACCTCGACTTCCCGCAGCGTGAAGCCGCCTTTTTCTACGGCTTGTTTCTGCGCGGCCATTCCGCGGACAAACTGCGGCGGGACATCGAAGTCCCCGCTGTGGTTCTCGCCAAGTGGCATCGAGAGGCAGAACGCGATCCGCAGCTTCGAGATATATTTGCGCGCATGGTGGACTACCGCCGCCACGTCCTCGCCATCTTCGATACCCTGGTGGGTTCGGATACTCAACTGCAACGCGTTCAATAGTCACCACCTTCCGTTCCTGCCTGTCGGCAGAATCGCGGGCAAGATTCTCGTGTGAATACCTCTGTTCCCGGGTGCCATCCTCCCTGTACCTTCGTTCAGGTCAAAAACTGTCAAGCAACCAAACAAGAGTCTCCATGATCTAACCGATTTCGGGGGACAAGTGCCACAAAATGAACGGGATTCCTCTGATTGACGGGGAACTGGTCTGGGGTTAGAATCACTAGCGTCCTAGAGCTTGAGGTGTCTTCATGTCAAGGGTAGTACGGACCCTGTTCGTTGCCATATTTTCGCTAGCTATCTCGATCCCGTCGGTTTCCGCCCAACAAGCGCAAGATCCGGGTGCAGCTCCGGCACCGCAGAAACTGAATAAAGAAACAAAGCGCAAAATGAGGCGGACGCTGAAGGAATTGGACAGCGCTTACCGGCAGTGGCTCACCGAAGACGTCACCTATATCATCTCTCCGGACGAACGCAACGCTTTCCTGCAATTGGACACCAACGAAGAACGCGAACAATTCATTGAGCAGTTTTGGCTGCGCCGCAGCAGCAATCCCGACCTTCCTGAGAACGATTTTAAAGAAGAGCATTACCGCCGAATCGCTTACGCCAACGAACATTTTGCTTCCGGCATCCCGGGATGGAAGACCGACCGCGGCCGCATGTACATCATGTGGGGCCCGGCGGATGAGGTCGAATCACACCCGACAGGTGGCACATACGATCGGCCCATGGAAGAGGGTGGGGGCTCAACAACCACATACCCCTTTGAGACCTGGCGCTGGCGCTATCTCGAAGGCATCGGCGAAAACATTATTTTGGAATTCGTTGATCCGAGCGGGTCGGGCGAATATCACCTGACCATGGATCCGTCGGAGAAAGACGCGCTGCTGCACGTACCCGGAGCGGGTCTCAGTTTGATGGAACAAATGGGCATGGCGTCGAAAGCCGACCGCTTCACGCGTTCCGACGGCACTAACCTGCCGACAACCATGGGTGGCACGCCAGCTAGCATGAACGAGTTCAGCCGGCTGGAGCTCTACGCCAAAGTCAATAAACCGCCCGAGGTGAAATTCAAGGATCTCGAAGCGGTGGTAACTTCGCGCATCGTCCGCGATCAACTGCACTTCACCTGGCGCACCGATTACCTGAAGGTGACAAATGAGACCGTGCTGGTGCCGGTTACCATACAAGTCCCGAACAGCCAGCTCTCGTTCCAGTCGAAGGATGGTATTCACTCCGCGACGATGAATATCTTCATCCGTGTGAGTACGCTCACCGGGCGAGTCGTGCAGACGCAGGAAGATCCCGTAAGCCGTGATTTTCCAGATTCTCTCTACCAGCAATCCCTGAAACTGCAATCGATCTATCAAAAGGCCATTCCGCTGCGGCCGGGTTTGTACCGCCTGGATTTGGTAATCAAGGACGTGCAAAGCGGAAATATCGGCGTCGTAAACTCGCGCCTGCAGGTTCCCCGATACGAGGACGAAAAGCTGGAGGCCAGTTCCCTGATTCTGGCCGATCAAATCGAGCATGTTCCCGCCAAGCAGATCGGCTCGGGGCAGTTCGTGCTGGGCTCGTCGAAAGTCCGGCCGCGCCTGGAAGGCGATTTCACCACCGCCGACAAGCTCGGAATCTACCTGCAGGTGTATAACTTGAAGCCGGACGACAAGTCACACAAGTCCAGCGCCACATTCGAATTCACCGTGAAAAAAGGCAAAGATCAGGTGATGCAGTTTAAGGAAACCTCTGAAGAGATGAAACAGACGGGCGATCAGGTAACCATCGAGCGCCTCTTGCCGCTTGCAAGTCTCGTGCCAGGGAAGTACAGCCTCGAAGTGAATGCCAGAGACACGCTTTCGAATCAAACTATTTCTCGCTCCGCAGAGTTTACGGTGAAGGCGCCGGCGGAAACCAAGACTGCCGTGAATGCCGCACCGGGGAGGTAAAACAAAGTGAAACAGGAACGGCTCCGAATCCTGGGGGCCCTGGTCCTGACCGTCATGGTTTCGTCCTTTGCGGCGAATCCGGCGGCCGCGCAAGCGAAGCCTGTCCCGGGCAAGCTTGCAGGCGTAGTGCGCGACGCTGCGGGTACGCCGCAGATGGGCGCGAGCGTGGAATTAATCTCCGAAGCAGTAGGATTAGCTGCGACTCGCGGCTTCCTGACCAATACGCAAGGCATGTTCCGAGGCGACAAGCTCGCACCTGGTTTTTACACTGTTCGCGTGACTCTCGCCGGTTTTCTTCCCACACTTGAAAAGCACATTCGCGTCACTTCCAATCTGACTACCGTCGTTCGCATTGAACTGGAGTCCATGTTTGCGTCCCTCGATCAGTTGCGACGCATGCCGTCGAGTACGACTGCCGAAGGGGACGATTGGAAATGGGTTTTGCGATCCGCCTCGGCGATGCGCCCCGTTTTGGAGTGGGTGGACCAAGATACCCTGAGTATTTCGACTGTTTCGACCGAATCGGGCAGGCCCCGCGCGCCCAGAATGCGCATGGAATTTACTGATGGCGCGCGCCGCTCCTCTTCAGCTTCGAGCGTCGCTTCTTCCCCCGCCACTGCCGTGGCTTACGATCAGAAGTTGGGCGGCACCAGCAGGATGATCCTGGCCGGCCAGATGAGTTATGACAGCGATGCTCCTGCTGGCGGCATCGCTACCGTATGGTTGCCGACGGGAACCCTGGGCGCCGGCCCACACACAGCGCTGGTCCTCCGAGAAGCCAAGCTCGGCCCACTCGGCCCAACCTTTCGCGGGGTCCGATTTGATCAGGGTGGCGCCTTGGCCCTTGGAGATCGCACCACTCTTCACTACGGCGGCGAGTATGTCTTGGTGGGACTGGGTGCGGCAGCCTCATCCATTCGTCCACGAGCGGAATTGAATGTGCGCCTCACGGATGACTGGAGCACCGCGCTGATCTTTGCTTCGATGCCCAACGGACCTGGTCCCCTGGAAGGCAATGACGCTCAGCCAGGCGGGGCTCTTGCCGCGGCGCTAAATGAACTCGACGCTTTTCCCGCCCTCCTCTGGCGCCAGGGCCATCCCGTTTTGCAGAATGGTCTGCACGAGGAAGTCTCGGCGGAACGGAAAGTCGGCACCCGCGGAAAGTTTCAAATCGCCGGCTTCCATGACGACAACCGCCATGTAGCTATCTTCGGCCGCGGCAGTGATCTGCCTGCCGCCGATTATTTTCAGGATTATTTTTCCACCGGGTTTGCTTACGACGGGGGCTCCTCGAGCAGTTGGGGCTCGCGTGTCGCTTTTCGCGAGAAACTGGACGGCGACGTCGAACTGACGGCTGTTTATTCTTTTGGTGGCGCTTTGGCGCCTTCGGACGACGCAAGCGACCTGCTTCGCGATGCGCTACGTACCGTGCAACGGCATTCCCTTGGGGCGGGAATCTCGGCAAAGGTGCCCCGTCTCGGTACCAGGGTTCAAGCAGGTTACAAGTGGGTCAACGGCACTACGGTTTCTTCCGTGGACAGCTACGGCGAATCGCTCTTCAACATGGATCCGTACCTACACCTGATTTTCCGCCAGCCTCTTCCAAAGTTTGCTTTAGGGCGGTGGGAAGCCATCGCGGATTGCAACAACCTCTTAGCGCAGGGTTATGTTTCGACTAGTAGCCGAGATGGCCGCGTTGTCTTGGTGCCGGCATTTCGGACATTTCGAGGTGGACTCAGCGTTCAGTTTTAGGGATTTCTGGGCTCTAGAAAGCTGTATTTGCCCTTCCAGAAACAGAATGTTGTAGGGTTGTCCGGCCCGCCGCTGTGGTAAACTGTTGAATATAAAATGGTTGTCAGGATGCACAGCTTCCAAACAATGGACATTGGGTTGCACTTGATTTCCTGGAATGGGCTGTAGTCCTGCCCGGTAGAGCCATGAGGCAAAACCTCCGAGTCAGCGTTGGGGCGGTCGTGCTGGCGTTGGCCACGCTGGCCGCGGTGATTTTTGGCCTGATTAACTTCGACCAGCGCAGCCGCTTTGAGGTGGTGTACGACGGTGTGGCCTGGCTCGATACCGACCATGGCATTCAAGCTAGCAGCGTTTCTCCTAATTCGCCTGCAACTCGTGCCGGGATTCGTCCCGGCGACATCCTGCTGACGATCAATAGTGCCGCGGTTAGCAGAGCCGCCGAGGTCTCCCGGCGTTTGGACCGCGCCGGGCTCTGGACCCAGGTGCACTACAAGCTTTCCCGCGGGGGCGAAGAATTCGAGACGCCGCTCCTCACCGCGCCTGCCGAAAAACCCCTTGCGACCGAAAACTACCTGCGCACCGTAGGGCTGCTCTATCTGTTCATCGGCCTGTTCATTTTCATCCGCCGTTGGAACGCGCCTCGCGCCGTGCATTTCTACGTTTTTTGCCTGGTTTCTTTCGTGCTCTGGTCGTTCCATTTCAGCGGGAAGTTGGACACTTTTGACTGGGAGATTTATTGGTCGGAGATCGCGGCGCGCCTGCTCGCTCCTGCTTTGCTGCTCCACTTTGCACTGGTATTTCCGGGGCGGTCTGAAACCACCATTCGTTCGTCCTCGAAATTGTTGGCCGTTTATTCTCTGCCCCTTGTTTTGCTCCTGATTCATGTGAGCACGGCCCTCGACGCCCTGGGTTTTGTGCCTTGGCTAGGTGCCTACGTTCTGCTTAGGAAAATCGAATTTGGCTACCTTGCCCTTTGCTTCCTGGCAGCGGGGCTGGTCTTCTATCGAAGCTACCGCGAAGCGCCTTCCGGTGTGCTTCGCCAGCAATTGAAGTGGCTCACCGGTGGAACTCTTGCCGGCATTCTGCCCGTGTCCTTGCTCTATATCCTGCCCTTGGTGCTGGGCGCCACCCTGCGGCCGTGGATGCAGCTCTCGGTCCTAAGTCTGGTGCTGATCCCGTTGTGTTTCGGCTACGCCGTCATCCGTTACCGCTTGATGGACGTGGACATTATCTTCAAGCGCGGATTGGCTTATACGGCGGCAACCGCCGGGGTGGCGGCCGTCTACTTCGCATTGGTTGCGCTAGTCGCGCTGGTTTTCCATACGCCCACGAACGGGCCGGCTGGCGGCATGATCGCCATCGTCGTAGCCGCGTTTTTGTTCCAGCCGTTCCGCACGGGGATTCAGGCGCGCCTGGATCGCTTTTTCTACCGCGACCGCCTCGATTATCGCCGCACGCTGATTGAATTCGGGCGCACGCTGACAAACGAAGTGCGGTTCGATCCCATGCTCGGCTCGGTCATGGACCGCATTTCCCAAACATTGCTGGTCGACCGTCTCGCCATTTTTGTGGAAAACGCAATCGAACCCGGTCAGATGCGTATTGCCCGCTCGATGGGGGTGCGCCTGTCTGAATCCTTGGATCTTAGTTTCCTCGAGCCGGCCCGGCCCGAGTTTGCCCGCGGGGCGCTCTTTTTCGAGTCGCCCCGTGCGGCAAGAGAAGTCAGCGACTCCGTTCGGCGCACCCTTGAGCAGTTGGACCTGAACTATTTCGTCCCCTGCCGCATCCGCGAGCATACCGTTGCGGTTCTCGGTCTCGGCAAGACCGTGGACGGGGATTTTCTATCGAGCGACGACGTTGAGTTGGTCGAGACGATTGCGGGCTACGTCGCCGTCGCTCTCGACAACGCGCAGCTTTACAGCTCGCTCGAACAAAAAGCGCTCGAAATCGCACGCCTGAAAGATTTTAGCGAAAATATCGTCGAATCCCTGAACGTTGGTGTGCTCTCTGTCGATCTCGAAGGAATCGTGGAATCCTGGAACACGCGCATGGAACAGCTTTTCGGAGTGTCACGCCAGGAATCCGTTGGCCGCCAGCTGAGTTCGCTTCTGCCGGAAGAATTGGCGCGCGAAATCGCTGCGCGTGGTGACCAGGAACAGATTACCGGCATCTATAAACAGAGACTCCAGCATCAGGGAAAGTCGCTGACCTTGAACGTTTCCATCACACCGCTTGTCAGCAAATCGAATGAGCGCATCGGCCGGCTCCTGCTCTTCGATGACGTTACCCAGCGCGAACGCATGGAAGAGCAGATGTCGCAGACAGAAAAGCTGACGTCTCTCGGGCTTCTCGCGGCCGGCGTCGCGCATGAGGTGAATACCCCGCTCGCAGTCATCTCCAACTACATTCAGATGCTGGCGAAGCAGATGCCGGAAGGCGACCCGCGGCAGTCGATCATCGAGAAAATCGTCAAGCAGACATTCCGCGCCAGCGAAATCGTAAACAATTTGCTCAATTTCTCCCGGACCGGGGCTGCCGAAGCCGCCGACATTGATGTAAACCGTGTCGTCGAGGAAACTTTGTCGCTGGTGGCTCATCCCCTCAGGACCTCCCACATCCAGGTCGTGAAGCAGCTCGGCGAGCCGCTGCCCGCCGTCCGCGGCTCAGCCAACAAGCTGCAACAGGTCTTCCTGAATCTTTTCTTGAACGCGCGCGATGCCATGCCCGGCGGGGGAATGCTCGAAGTCCGCACCGCGGCGCACAACGGCAGCGTCGAAATTGAAGTCGCCGATACGGGCGCTGGCATCGCTCGCGAGCATATCCATCGCATTTTTGACCCGTTCTTCACCACCAAAGCCAATGGCCGCGGCACCGGTCTCGGACTTTCCGTGAGCTACGGAATCATCAAGGAACATGCCGGAAAGATTGATGTCCGCTCGACCCCCGGCAAAGGCACCTCGTTCCACGTCGAGTTCCCGGCTGTCAGGAAAGCGGTCCATGTCTAAGGGTTCCATCCTTGTAGTAGACGACGAATCAGAAATCCGGGAAGGCCTCGAACTCCTGCTAAGGGGGGAAGGTTACGGAGTCTCCAGCGCCGAAACTGGAGAATCCGGCCTCGAGAAGCTGGAACAGCATCCCTACGACCTTCTTTTGCTGGATGTAAGCTTGCCGGACCGCAACGGTCTCGACATGCTCAAGGAAATTCACCGCCGCGATCCGCAGCTCTCGATCGTTCTGATTACCGCCTATGGTTCGATCGAAATGGCTCGCGCGGCCTTCAAGAATGGCGCGATGGACTACATCACCAAACCGTGGTCCAACGATGAATTGCTTGCCCAGGTGGCGCAGGCCGTGGAATCGCGCCGACTTCGCGAGGAAAACGTCCAGCTCAAACGCGCCCTGAAGCAGCGCTTCAATTTTCCAAACATCGTGGGCAAGAGCGACAAGATGCACGTCCTGCTGGACCTCGTCACGCAGGTCGCGCCGTCGCGCTCGACGATTCTCATCAGCGGTGAAAGCGGCACGGGTAAGGAGCTCATCGCCAAGGCCATCCACTCCGCATCCACGCGCGCGGATAAAGCCTTTGTGCCTGTGAATACTGGATCGATCCCTGTGGATCTCCTCGAGTCTCAGCTCTTCGGCCACGTGAAGGGCGCTTTTACCAGTGCCGTGGCCTCGAAAAAGGGCCTCTTTGAAGTCGCCGATCAGGGCACTATTTTCTTCGATGAAATCGCCACCATCAGCCCCGAAACACAAGCCAAGCTCTTGCGCGTGATCCAGGAGCGCGAATTCATGCGTCTTGGCGGCACCGAGCAACTCAAAGTTGACGTGCGCATCGTCGCCGCTTCCAATGTCGAGCTTCTTATGCTTGTGCGCGAGGGGCGCTTCCGCGAGGACTTGTACCATCGCCTGAACGTGATCCACCTCCAGATTCCCCCGCTGCGCGACCGCCGCGAAGATGTGCCGCTCCTGCTGGCGCACTTCCTGGAGCGGTATTGTCATGAAAACGGCAAGCCGCTCCGGCAATTCACGCCCGCGGCGATGAAGTTCATGATGGATTACGACTGGCCCGGCAACGTGCGCGAACTGGAAAACGTCGTCGAGCGCGCGGTCGTCCTCTCCACGCAGGAACGCGTGGACGCAGACCTGCTTCCAGAAAGCATTCGCAGCAAGGAAATTGTTCGTGGTGTGCGCCTGCAGCTCTCGGAATTTCTGCCGCCGCTTCCCGGTGAGCCAGGTTCGCGCGCTTCCGCCGACAATCCGCAACCTTCCTTGTTTCAGATCATGGACGAGATCGAGCGTCGCATCATTATTGATATGCTCGAACGCACCGGCTGGAACCAGACCGAAGCCTCCGAGCGTTTTCTCATCCCTCTCTCCACCCTCAACCAGAAGATCAAGCGCCTCGGAATCGACGTCCGCCGCCGTGGCCGTGGCGATGAAGTATTGTCCGCATCGACGGGAAAGTAAGAGTTCCCCTCGGCCCGAAGATTTCTTCCCCGGTATCTCCCGCGCGAAATAGGCTCGCCAATCGACTACACTCTAGTTCCATGGCCGTGTCCGAGCCCATCGTTCCCCCGGATCCCTCCGACGTCGCTTCGTTCCGGAGCGAATGGTCCGCGCTCGTCGAGTGCGCTTCTCCATCGCGCGATCGTCGGCGCCTTGAGGTCTTGCTCCGTTCCCTAGATTGGATTCGTTTGCTCCTCCTCGCCGAAGAGCACGGTGTGAACGGGCATCTGGCGGCAGGCCTTCGTGACCTTGATTCGGACTTGGTGCCGCCGGAAATACGGCAGACGCTCACTGATCGCCGGCGCGCGCAAAACTTTTTTACTTTGCGGCTGACCGCAGAACTATTTGTCATATTGGAGCGCTTCAAATCCGAAGGAATCGGCGCTTTGGTGGTTAAAGGGCCGGTACTCGCGATCGAGGCCTACGGCGACCCGGCGATGCGCAGCTACGGCGACCTGGATCTGCTCGTTCCTCAGCGGGACATTCGCCGGGCCACGGAATCGATGATCACGATGGGCTTCACTCCGGCCGTTTCCATCAGCACGATTGACGCTGGGAAAATCCCTGGCCAATATCTCTTCTCGAAGCCGCAAACGAAGCTCATCGTCGAGTTGCATAATGATCTTACCCTGCGCTATTTTCCGCGCCGGCTCCCTCTTGATGAATTGTTTGCCCGCCAAATCCGTGTGTGCCTTGATGCCCGTGAAGTCTCCGCTCTTTCCGTGGAAGACGAACTCGTGTTGATCTGCGTCCATGGCGCGAAACACCTTTGGGAGCGATTGATGTAGGTTGCCGACGTCGCTGCCCTGATCACCCGGCAAGCGGGTATCGATTGGGAACTCGTCCGGAAATCGGCGAAAACAGTGGGAGCCGAGCGCATGTTAAACACCGGGCTGTTGCTTGCCTCAGATTTGCTTAAAGCGCAACTTCCGGAAAACATTCAAGCCGCAGTTCATAGAGATACGCGAGCCGCCCGGCTCGCACCACAAATCTCTAAATGGCTTCCCGCCGCAGGTCATTCACCCCCCGGCCTCTTCGAACGTGCCGCGTTTCGCTTGCGCATGCGCGGCAGTCTTCTTTCGGCTCCTTCTTATCTGCTAAGACTTTCTTTTTCGCCAACGGAAGAAGACTGGATGGTTGGCGCCGGGGCGGAAGTACATGGGCGTGGTTTTCTGGATGCCGTGCGCCGGCCATTCCGTTTGGCACGGAAATATGGCCGGCGAGGCAAATCCTGATGTTCTTATTTTGGGTCGCCGTGGAATCGAATGGAGCGATCTTGAAAGAACAGGAAACGCGACACCAACATGGCGCGGCCTTCGATACGGTTCTTTCCTTGCTGCCGTTGGAGTCGAGATGAGTGGCTTTGCAGGCGTTGTGTGTGCCGGCGAGAGCGTTCCGGACCCGCTCTTGCTCGAACGCATGGCCGCGCGTCTCGGGTTCCGCGGACCGGACGCCACACACATTTGGTCCCGAGCCGGCGTGGGTTTCTGCTTCACGCTTCTCCGGACCGGGCCGGCGCCCCAATCTTCGGAGCAACCGTGCACGCTGGATGGACGCGTGTGGTTGCTCGGCGATGTGCGCCTCGACGGGCGGGAAGACCTGCGGCGCCACCTCGAACGGAGGGATGACCCAATCCCACCAGAAGTAACCGACGAAGAGTTGATTCTTCGAGCCTGGCGGCAATGGGGCAAGGATGGGTTAGGGAAACTAAGTGGAGATCTATCCTTCGCATTATGGGACGGGATTGAGCGTCGCCTCTGGTGCGTGAGAGATTTGTTGGGCGTGCGCCCTTTTTTTTATGCCCAGTCGGCTGAAAGTCTATATTTCAGCAATACGCTCGAAGTTCTCCGCCAGGTGCCAGGTGTCTCGTCGAATCTCGATCCGCAATTCATAGGCGATTTTCTTTTGAGAGAGTGGTGTCAGGACGGGGCGAGAACCGTGTATCGCGACATTCGCCGGCTACCCGCAGGGCATACCCTGGTTTATTCACCAGGGGAGCTGTGCGTTCGTTGCTACACAGATTTTCCCATTGAAGAGCCACTGTCGCTGAAGCGCCCAGAGGAATACGTCGAGCAATTCCGGGAGCTTCTCGAGAAGGCAGTTCGCGACCGGTTGCCGCGTGGGCCGTGTGGCATTTTCATGAGTGGCGGACTCGACTCGACTAGCGTCGCGGCAGTGGCCTCGAAGATTGCCAAGAAAAATGGCACAGGCGGCCCGCTGCGAGCTTACACCATCGACTGTCGGCCGCTATTCAACGACGAAGAAGGTGTCCTGGCGTCGCTGGTTGCCGAGAATCTTCGCATGGACATCGAAATTCTTTCCGGGGCGCGCTGTGTCCCGTATGAATGTTGGGAAGACTCGCTGCGGGGCACGCCAGAGCCGTATCACGATCCTTTTCTACTTCTAAGCCAACGACAATATCGCCGAGTGCAAGGTCACGCGCGAGTCGTCCTCTCCGGGTACGGCGGAGACGACGTCCTGACCGGGCAAGCCTGGCCCTACCTGACGTTCCTCCTCCGCCAGCGGGATTTCGGGACCATCGTGAAGACGTTCGGACGGTATATCCTGAAGCATGGACGCATCCCGCCACTCCGGGGAGGCTTTCGCACCCGGCTGCGACGCTGGATGGGCCGTAGGAATCCGCTGACGGAATTTCCGCTATGGCTCGAGCCAAACTTCGTTGAGCAACACAATCTTTCCAGCAGATGGCGGGAACTTCAGGAATCGCCCAAGACCGGTCATCCGTTGCATCCGCTTGCTTTTGCCAGTCTCTCCGGCAAGTTTTGGTCGAGCATATTCGAAAGTGAAGACGCCGGCTGGACTGGCGTGGCGGTCGACTTGCGTGCGCCCCTACTTGATCGGCGCTTGTTGCGCTTCCTTCTGCGCGTGCCGCCTGTGCCATGGTGTATGAAGAAGGAGCTGCTCCGCGAGGCCATGCGTGGCCTGCTGCCGGATGCAGTCCGCGCGCGCCCGAAAACTCCGTTTCTCGGTGATCTTATCAAGCATTCTATCGAGAGCCAGAAATGGAAACCAGTGCCCCTTCCCGAGCCGACAGGAGACCTTCGGCAGTTTGTGGATTGGGAGCGGCTCGGAACGACTTTGGCGACCGCCGCGGGTTCTACTCTTTGGGTTGGCCTGCGCCCCGTCTCTCTATGCTATTGGCTAAAAGTAAAAGGGTTGTAAACGAAGAACGGATTCGCTACAGTTCCCAGTGGAGACAATGAATGAAACGCGCTTCAAAAGTTCGTGTTAAGAAGCCATATCATGCACCCAAACTCATTGTCTACGGTGACTTAACTCAGTTGACCATGACCATGGGGACTACGGGACAGACCGACAATCCGGGCAAGATGGCTCGAACCTGATTCATGCCCTTCGAAGGTCTTGGATTGTGAAAATTCCAAGTCAGTGATTTATCCCTATCGCGCGTACGGCTTGACCCTCGGTTGTGACATTCCCATTTCTGCCCTCCGGCAAGAACACACTCATTTTGAAATGTATGACATCGTAGTGAGCCTCGGTCCAGAAACGGACTGGATGCGGGAAGCCAGGCGTCTAGTGCCCCACCTTGAGCACCCAAGGTCAGGGGAAATCGAACGAGACGATTCACCATTCACACTTACTTCATACGGAGCCGGAAAGTTTTTCGAACTGTCCTATGGCAACGAAGCACGCTTCTTTGTGGATGGTGTGGCGGAGCGTGTCTGGGGCAACTGTTCGCCCCCTCTCACCAATGAGGATATGGCAACGTATCTCCTGGGGCCGGTCATGGGATTTGTTCTGCGACGCCGGAGCGTCTTGGCACTCCATGCCAGCGCCGTAGCTATCGGGGGACAGGCAGTCGCACTGTGCGGCCCGAGCGAGGCCGGCAAGTCCACGACTGCGGCGGCCCTTGCGCTCGGAGGAGTTCCCGTCCTGTGTGAAGATATAACTCCGCTCGTCGAAGTGGATGGAAAATTTCAAGTTGAACCTGGCTATCCTCGCGTGTGTTTGTGGCCGGACGCGGTAGAGAAACTGTGTGGCGCCCGCGACGCGTTGCCGCGGTTGACACCCACCTGGGAGAAGCTTTTTCTGCCGCTGGATGGCGGGAAAGCGAAATTCGATGCGCAACGGCGTGTGCTAAGCGCGGTGTACCACTTCGCTCCCCGTATTCGGGAGGCCGATGCGCCGCGGATAGAAACAATGAGCGGGCGTGAAGCGTTTCTCAGTCTCGTGCAGACTACCTACATGAATTGGCTCCTAGACCGGAGACAGCGCGCCGCGGAGTTTGACACGCTTGCTAAGCTCGTCGCCGAGGTGCCCGTACGGCGAATCGTTCCCCACGTCGACCCAGGACGTATCGGCGCACTCTGTGAGTTGATCGTAGCCGACGCAGAACGTGTATCTGCCGCTTGTGCCTTCGCCGCCGGAATTTCCTCCATCTAAGATGTATTCACTCTGCGATTTCGGAAAGATGATTGCTGATGCCGGGCGCTTCGATGCATACGCCAAAGCGATTGCGGCGGCGGTGCGTCCCGGTGACACCGTCGCGGAAATCGGTTGCGGCCCTGGCGTGTTCTCGCTGTTAGCCTGCCGGGCAGGAGCTCGGCGCGTATTCGCCATCGAGTCCGATGACAGTATTCATTTCGCCCGGCAGCTCGCGGCCGCCAACGGTTTCACGGACCGCATCGAGTTTTTCCAAAGTGACTCGCGCAAGACGGAACTGCCGGAGCGCGTCAACGTCATCGTTTCTGATATCCGGGGCGTGCTGCCGCTCTATGACCATGTGATTCCGTCAATGGAAGATGCGCGACAGAGATTCCTCCGGGCGGGCGGTATCATGATTCCGCAGCGCGATACGCTGAAAGCGGCGGTGATTGGGGCGGAGGAGTACTACTCTCGTCTTATATCCCCCTGGCGGAAGTCGGTTCCCGGAGTAGATCTCTCGCCATCGGTTTTGCCCATCCTCAATCAGTCCTACAGCTCGACTTTCAAAAATGATCAACTTCTGACCGAAGCGCAAAATTGGGGCTTGCTCGACTATACGGTGGGGGCTGCGGCGCGAGTTGCCGCTGAATTGGATTTTTGCGTGGCTCGAACCGGGACGGCCAACGGCCTTTGCCTGTGGTTCGAGACGCAACTCCTCGGCAGCATCGGTTATTCTTCCGGGCCGACAGGTAAGGCAACCGTATACGGCCAAATCCTTTTACCTTGGCTGGACCCCGTGACTGTTGCGGAAGGCCAGGAAATTCATGTTGAATTGCGTGCCGATCTCATCGGCCCGGATTATGTTTGGTCCTGGAACACCACCATTCTTGCCCGCCACGGTGCGCCACCTATTCACTTCGAGCAATCCACATTTCAGGGCGCAAATTTCTCGCCAGATTCGCTGCGGCGCCAGGCAGTGGACCATACTCCCCGGCTCTCTGTCGAAGGACAGGCGGACCTATGGATGCTAGAACGGATGGATGGAAGTGCCTCGTTGCAGATCATTGCGCAATCGGCGGCACAGCGGTTCCCAGGCCTCTTTTCTTCGTGGCGCGAGGCCTTCCAGCGCGTAGTGGACCTTTCCAAAGAATTTTCACGGTGAATTTGTACGGAGGCCGCCCCGACCGGCCAGAGTTATCGTCTGCCCTGCCCTTACGGCGAGCGCTGGCGAAACGGGATCGACTCTTATCTGAAGCGCTCTAGGCAAACCGGGCAATGATTTTGCGCCTCTCGAGCAACGCTCATCGCGCGGCATTTGCTTCTCTTGGGACGCCGGTAGAGGATACGGTTTCTTCGTTTCCCGTTTAACGGGCTTCGCCATTCCCGGCCTCCGCATCCTTGTTGTATCCGACTCTACGCGCCGACTCCAACCATACGTTCAGGCAGAAAGGCCGTACCTGACTCCGCAATTTTTCAATGCTCATCTTGTCATGCAGCGGCGTCAGCGCAGTACGATCGACGAACCTATCGGAATCTTTGCTCCATGGCATCTGATTGGCTCTCTCGGCCCCGTTTTTCTGCAATTGCGCCGAGACTGGATCGCCCTCGAACGGCGTCTTCGGACGCATTCGAATCCGTTCCGGGATTCGCCCCGCCATCGCTTCTCGCAGAATCATTTTTTCAAAAAACCATGGGAAGGGAGGAATCGCCAGCAGATAGTTCACTATCCTCAAATCCAGGAACGGATAGCGTACCTCCAGCGGATAGGGCGTCACTCCGGCGTTCTCCTGTTCGAACATCCGCGTCCATATTGGCAGGGAAAGAGAAGCGTGGGCCTTCGGAACAATAGGATGTGCCCTGGTTTTCACGGGATGCTCGAGCCGCTCCTTCCACCGTGACTTGAGATTTGCGCGCCGCACAAATTCCCGATTCAGCCACACCGGGAACACCGCCAGGTCCGGATCTTTGCGGATTATTCGCCTCAGCCGCGCCTGTATTCCTCTCCATGGAAATGGCCGAATCCAGAAATAATTAGCAAGGTCGGTCAAGAGCTGCTGCCATTCTCCCCTTCGACGATGGTCCGCCGCATAAGGCCATATTTGAAATTCCATCAGGTTGTCGACACCTTCCCCGCTCAATAAAACTCGGCAATCCGTGGAAATGTTTCGGCAAGAATCCAGGAAATTCTTGAAAAGCGGATCCTCCACCGGCTCCGGCAAGCTGAATTCCGGATCATCCCAGCCTTCAAAGAGTTGCGTATGATCCGCTGCCATGAACTTGACCGGCAGCCGCAGGAACTCGCCCACTTCCCGCGCATACTCGCCTTCTCGATCGGGAATCAATGAATCGAACACATGCGTGTAACAGCGGATTTTCGTTATTTGGGTACCTTTAGCTGACACATCTTTTGCCACCGCTGCCACCGAAGACGAATCGAGCCCTCCGCTTAATAGCAGTCCGACGCGGTCCGCGCGCAACCGATCTTCGACGGCGGCTTCGAGAAGCGCCTGGAAATTCTCCATGTACTCTTCCGGCTTCGCGTAGCGAATCCGGCCGTCCGTCGGTGGTGTCCAGTACCGTCTGATCTTCACGCCCTCCGGCGAGATGGTCAGCGTGTGAGCGGGAGGCAAGCGCTGAATCTCGCGGAAGCTGGTGGCCCCGTTGTCGCAATTCGCGCCAAACAGTAGAAAATCTCCAATCGCAGCTTCATTTAGATCTACCGGCACCTGCGGGTGCAAGCGGACACAATTCAGCGTATTGCTGAATATGAAGAGCTCTCTCTGCTCGGCGTAATAAAAAGGCTTGATGCCGAAGTGATCCCTCGCGCAGAACAGTTGTCTGTTGCGCGCATCCCAGATGGCGAACGCAAAATCGCCGAGCAGCCGCTCCACGCAGGGCGTGCCCCACGCTGCATAGGCATGGAGAATCAGTTCAGAGTCCGGCGCCTCTGGCCGTACTACACGCTTGGCGCGTTGCAATCCGGCGATCAGGTCCGCCCGAGCGTCGAGCCGCGCGTCCGCGGCAATCCAGAAACGTCGTTCGAGATTCGCAGGCTGCCGTTCGCTCTGCGATTCGCGCGTGGTCCGCAACATCGCATGACCCAGCCCGATCGATCCATCCAACCAGCATTCGCGGCCATCAGGGCCGCGGTAGGCGAGAAAATCCACCAGCGCCTGCAAAAGCGCTTGCTCCAGCGGCGCACCGTTCCGGTGATAAATGCCGACGATGCCGCTCAATCAGCTCGCCTTTCTATTCAACTGGCTGACGCTTCGAATTAAGAAAAATCGCCCTGTCATCCGCTGTCAATTTACAACATCCCCATACCGTTCGGCTCACGCCCAGAATCGGAGTTTCTCCACCTTCTGGATTTCCATTTCTAAACGCTGCTTGGCTGGAGCTCATTCTACTGTCAGCTCTTTCCCTCGGCAACGTTCCGCCCCCCTTTTGCCTTGCAACTCTCGAAAAAAATGGTCCAGGCACAGTGCGGAGAATGAGATCTTGCGTCTCTCCGGAACGCTCACCACGCCGCACTTGGCATCTCACATGCTCTGTGTTCTCCTATAAATGCCATCATGAAGCTCGCCTTCTGCCGCCGGTTGCTCTATTACTTCGTTCCCTTGCTCCTTTTCTGTCTTGTTCCTTCATGGACAAGAGCTGAGGACCAGCAGCCCACCATACGCTTTGTCCGCAATCCCGATCCCGCGCCGGAGTTCAGCTTGACCGGCCTCGACGGCAAGCCCGTCACGCTCGCCGGCTCCAGGGGCAAAGTCATTCTGCTGAATTTCTGGGCTACCTGGTGCGGGCCCTGCCGCGCCGAAATTTCCGACCTCGTCGAGCTGCAAAACAAATACAAGGATCGCCTGCAGATTCTTGGCCTGGTGGTGGACGATGACGATCAGGACGCCATCAAGGAATTCACTGAAAAATTCAGCATTAATTATCCGGTCGCCATCGCTACCAACGAGATTCGTTTGCAATATGGCGGGATCGCCGCGCTGCCTACTTCGTTTGTGCTCGACGCGGAAGGCCGCATCGTCCAGAAACATGAAGGACTGCGCGATCCGGTGCTTTACGAAACGGAAATCCGTTCGTTGCTCGGGCTGCCCATCGGTAACGTCAAAGTGGAAACGTTCGAGGACACCGGCCAGATTTTTCTGAAGAATGCGGATCGCGCCAGCGAACTCCCCGGTGTGGATCTTTCCAAACTGACACCGGAACAAAAAACTGCCGCGCTTCACAAATTCAACGCCCAAACCTGCACCTGTGGCTGCACCTACACGCTGGCGCAGTGCCGCATTTACGACCGCAAGTGCCAGATCAGCAAAGCCGCGACCTCCAAAATTATCGCTTCACTCCTTCGCGCGGCGCAGCCAAAACCCGCACCAGCAAAGTCTCCTGCGGCCACTCCTCCTGCTGCCGCGCCCAGGGAAAAAGAAAAATAATGCGGGTCACAATCGAGCACCAAGAGGCACTCAAATAGTTGTCGTCTTCTCCCTTCGTTCTTGCTGGCCCATCCGGCTTCTTGCCTGATACTCTTTTCCCACTCGATGCCCACTCTCGCGACAATTATTTTTGTCCTGGCGCTGGTCCTTTCTTTCACGGGATTTCTCTCTCCGCCGATCGCGCTCACCGCAGGCATTCTCTTCGGTCTCAGCTTCAAGCATCCCTTCATCAGCGAAAGCCGTGGCATTGCGCGGACACTTCTGCAATGTTCGGTAGTAGCGCTGGGCTTCGGCATGAATCTCGACGAAGTACTGAAAGCGGGGCGCAGCGGATTTATTTACACGGCGCTCGGAATTTCCTTTGCGCTGCTGGCAGGTCTTGCACTCGGGAAACTCCTCGAAGTTCGCGGCAATTCGTCCTTTCTGATTACTGCGGGCACGGCCATTTGCGGCGGCAGCGCCATCGCCGCTATCGGGCCAGTTCTCGAGGCCAATGAGGAAGAGATGGCGGTTTCGCTCGGCACGGTTTTTATTTTGAATTCCGTCGCCCTGCTGATTTTTCCGCCGATAGGAAACGCACTGCATCTTTCGCAGTCGCAATTCGGGCTGTGGGCCGCGCTGGCGATCCACGACACCAGTTCCGTCGTCGGAGCCGCTACGAAATATGGGCCGGAGGCGCTGGTGATCGGCACCACCGTAAAGCTCGCACGCGCACTGTGGATCGTTCCGCTGGCGCTCGCGACCGCGGCGGTAAGGCGCCGACGCGCCGAGAAAAGTTCCACCGGCGGCGAGAGTGGCGCGCGCGTTCAGTTTCCGTGGTTCATTCTTTTCTTTGTTCTCGCGGCGCTTGCGAATACTTATTTGCCGGCGTTGCCTTCCGCCACGAAAACGTTTTTCACGCTTGGCAAGCTCGGGCTTACGGCGACGCTTTTTCTGATCGGGAGCGGAATTTCACGCAACACGCTGAAAGAAGTGGGCTGGCGGCCGCTGTTGCTGGGCGTGCTCTTGTGGCTGGGCGTGGGGCTTGCTTCGCTGTACTTCATTCGAACGGGTGTCATTTCTCTTTAGCCGAAGCCAAAATCATCCACAGGAAGAATTATTTTTTCAGCACCTCGAGGACCGCGCCGGTCATGGCTTTGACGCCGGTTCGAATCGTGGGTTCCGGGACAGGCGCGAATTCGGCGGAATGCGGGCCGGGCAAACGAGTGCCATTCTGCTTTGCGGCTTGCCACTTTGCGGGATCGGCGGCGCCGAGATGAAACATGCAAATGGGCGGCTTGGGATCTTCGAGCGCATAGAGACTGAAATCTTCGCTGGCCATGGCGGGTTCGGCCGGGAGCACATTTTCTTTTCCAAGCGAGCGCTCGAGTCCAAGGGCGACGCGCCGTGTTAATTCCGGATTGTTGATGGTGGCGGGGACGTGGTCGGCCGCGATCGAAATGACGGGCGCGCGGTCAGCGGGAACGCCGGCAGCGGCGGCGATGCCATTGGTGATGCGAGCGATGGCAGCGAGTACTTTTTCGCGCTGCGCGGGATTCATGGTGCGAACGGTAAGCTGAAGATGAGCTTCGTCAGGGATGATGTTGTGCTTGGTACCGGCGTGAAACGAGCCGACAGTGACGACCGTCGGAACCTGCGGGTCCATTTCACGGCTGACGATGGTCTGTAAAGCCACAACGATTTCCGAAGCAATGACGATCGGGTCTTTGCCGGCCTGCGGCGCGGCGCCATGGCCGCCATAGCCGCGCACGGTGATGTCCACGGAATCGGCGCCGGCGAGAATACTTCCCTCGTGCCAGCCTGCTTTTCCCGCCGGCAAATCCGAGCCGTCGTGGAGAGCCAACACATAATCGGGCTTGGGGAATTTTGTGAACAGGCCGGCGTTCAGCATGGCACGAGCGCCGCCAACGGTTTCCTCGGCCGGCTGCCCGATTAAGACAACCGTGCCGCTCCACTGATTCTTGAGTTGTGCAAGCATGCGCGCAGTGCCGATGAAAACAGACATATGAATGTCGTGACCGCAGGCATGCATTACGCCGACTTCGGCGCCATCGGCGCGCTTTACTCTTACATGACTGGCATAGGGGAGACCGGTGTTCTCGACAATCGGGAGCGCATCCATGTCGGTGCGGACGTAGACGGCGGGGCCGGGACCATTGCGGAGAACTCCGACGATTCCATAGGAAACAACGCCGGGCGAATCGTACCGGCCGAAGTGGTCGGTGACGTCATAGCCGAGCTTGCGCAATTCCACGGCGATCAGGGCCGACGATTCCTTCTCCTGCGTGGAGAGCTCAGGATTTTCGTGCAAATGTTTGTAGGTGGCGACGAGCGAATCCATTTCCTTGCCGACGCGCTGATCGAGATCGTTCTGAGCGAGCAGCGGCTTCGCTCCGCTCAAAACAGCGAGGCCACCGAGCAGCACAACAAGAGAATATTTCATCGCCGCACCTCTGAAATGAGGTTGCATCTTAGCACCATTGAGACAGACAACCGCCAGTACGGCTTTTCGCGGCTAATTGACACCGATGCGTCTTTCCAAACGATTGCCGTCTCAAGGGCACATCTACGAATAGCGTTATGCGGCTAACCGAACGTCACCAATAGACGCGCCTGGGCGCCGATGGCGCTGTCACGGGCGAACTAGAAGTCACCCAGAAAAGACTGCCAGACCGTTTTACATTGAAGCCAGTGGGCTCGGCTCCGCCGAATTCCCGCCAGATAATCGCGCCGTTCCTTTGGGTACTCAGCGATCCGAATAAATGTACCCACAGGGCTAAATGCAAGGAATTCCACAAGGTGATCCAAGTGTTACTGGTGCGAGGCTGCCGAACAGGCCGTCCTTCTCACCGTTCGGACCCGCAGTGAAGTAGATTGTGTTCGAGTCACCGCCCGCTTTTCCGTTGCCGACCCTCAGGCTCCAGAGCCCGTCAATCAGAATCTCGTGTCCCTTGGAATTGACGACCGTGCCGAGGAACTCGCCGGTGCCAGGGTCGAAAGCGTTGATGCGACCGTCGCCGAAATTCCCGATCATAATGGCGCCGGCAAACTGCCCGAAGCTCGCCGGTGCCTGCGCCAAGCCCCATGGCGAATTGAGATGCCCGTGCTGGGCGAATCGCGCAATCATCTGTCCGCTGAGATCAAAAGTATTCACGAAGCCGTGCGCATGCCCAGCGAGGTCGTCATGCTTCGCTGCGTCTTGCATCGCGTACGTGACAAACAGCTCGCCATTCGCAAGTACGATGTTGAAAGGGGCATAGCCAGACTTCAACTTGGGATCAGCGAACGCGTTGGGAGACGGGCTCACGGGCTTAAATGAGGTGTCATACACCTCGACTGTGCCCGCCCGGAAATTTGTCGCGTACAGGAAAGTTTTGCCAGTTGTGGCGTCCGTGGCCATCGCAAGCCCCTTGTACACGGCGCCATCCGCCGCGTTAGGGTTTAGAGAATTGTCCACCGCGATGATGCCGTAGGTTCCTGCCTTGGCGGGATCAAAACCTGGTGGATTGATACTCGGGTTCCAGCCGACGATCGTTCCGTCCTCGGTTGCAAATAGGAAAATCGCCGCTGCGCTGGCCGCGTTGTTGTTTTTGTCCACGCCGGAGATCTTGAATCCTTGTCCAGCCACGTCAACGTTAAAGACAGTGCCAGTCGGTGTTCCCTGCGGGTTCAGTCGATCGGAAGGGCTAGGAATGCTAACGACGAGGGCGTTTATACTGATGGGCGTGTTATTCGCGCCCGGCACCGCATAGAGTGTCGACACTCCTTGATTGTTATCCGCCACCCAGAAGGGGGAAGCCGACGATTCTGCGATCCCCCAGGGGTTCACCAGGTTGGGATCGACGATCGCCGCACCATGCAGGATGCCATTCCCGTCAATCAAGTTCGGAAAGTCGGCGGCAAGATCCGTTATGAGCACGACGGGACCAATGTCACTTTCGGTCTGACCGTTCCCTGCGAGTCCGGGTTCGAGATGGCCCACACTTGTGCTCGCTGTCGTGCTCCCGAAAACCGAAGCGCCGATGAGTCCTGCAGCGGCTAGATATAGACGAATGTTGCTCATGGATTTCCTCCAACGAACGAGTTTCTGAACGGACATTTCCGATTTCGCCGTCCAACATCGTTCGGTAGCATCCTACACCTGCCA